>Ga0080064_1000516_pt1 | contig 99610 bp, 86 predicted proteins | sample Subgrocontami54m_FD_69260 | JGI IMG/M metagenome (GOLD analysis project Ga0080064, IMG submission 69260) | Subsurface groundwater microbial communities from S. Glens Falls, New York, USA - GMW46 contaminated, 5.4 m (SPADES assembly) (version 2) ...
CGCGCGCGCCGTCACGACCCACGACTGTGTGCATCGCGCGATACACGTTGTGCAGCGGTCGACACGCTGTACGTGCAGCAACATCGTCATTCCTCGGTTTCGTTGGGCAGTCGCTCCATCTCGGTCCTCGGCGCGTCGAGATCCAGCGTGAGCAGGTCGCAGCCCGGGGCGGCGTGGCGCGACTATTCGGCGAGCCCGAACCACGACTCGACACGGAGTCCCGCGAACGGCGCAAAGTCGCGAACGTTTCGCGTCACGAGGACGAGCCCGTTCACGCACGCGATCGCGGCGAGCTGGCCGTCGACGAACGCCGGTGTCTTGCCCTTCGCGGCGAGCATCGCCCGCTCGCGCGCATGCCATGTTGCAGCAGCGGCGTCGTAGGGCAGTACCATCAGGACCGCCGCCAACCGATCCACGAACGCATCGATGACCCGTCGACGCTTGCCACGCGGCAGTCGGGAACGCCCGTACTCGATCTCGTGCCACGCGGGAGCGCCCGTGGCCGCGGCATCTCCGACATCGAGCATTCGCTCGAGCACGCGAGCGTCGGGCGCGGGACGCATCGTCTCGGAGAGAACGTTGGTATCGAGCAGGTAGCGAAGGGCCACGAAGCTACTTCCACGCGACTTCGCGGCCGGGAGACCGATCGCGGACGTCCGCCCAAGGGTCCGGACCCTTCAGATCGCGCGGGTCAACGCTCGCCCGAAACCTGGCGACGACGTCCGCCGCGTTCTCTCGCCTTGCGCGCGCGATCCCTCGGCTCAGCTCGATCGAGACGACCGCCGCCACTGGCTGCCCGTCCCGCGTAATTTCCACCGTCGTTCCGCGCTCGGCACTCCGCAGCACCTCGGCCCAGTTCTTCCGCGCTGCGGCCATCGTCATTCTCTTCGCCATCGCTGTGTACATACGATGTACATCATGCGGCGAGAACAGCAAGCGCGAAATCGACCGAATCGCGCGGGTGCGAAAGCTCCTCGGGCGCGCTCAGCGAACGGAGATCATGCCTGCACGTTGTCGCGCACGTGTGCGACCTGCCCGCCGCGATCCCGACCGCGCCGCTGAGCGCCGTGACCGCGACGGGCGTCCACCGGTTCGTTGATCGCGGCGCGACGCAGTGCGGTGGTCCCGTGGGCCGTTACCTGAGTACCTCTTCGACGGTCGTCGCCGTGGCGGCGCATTCGAACCAACGGTCGAGCAGCTTGGAGTCCGCACACGCGAGGATCGTCGCGCGTTGCTCGTCGGTCGGCGTCAGCCCGCGCACTGCGAGCAGGCGCAGTACGGCTCTCACTTCGCCGCGCGCTTCGCCGCGCGCCTCGCCGAGAGCAAGCAGCCGGTTCACGAACTCGTCCTCCGCCTCTTTCATCTCTTGGGATCGTTGCATCATCTCCTCCATCGCGCGCCGCATCGCCGCGTTCAGTGCACGGTAGATCGCGGAACCATAGCACCGCGCCCGATCGTCCGCGAGAACCCGGATGGCCGCGAGCGCGGCCGCAATCGTGCTCTCGCCGCCTCGCTCGTTGCCATGCGCGATGGCAGCGAGGACGGCCAATTCGACATGGTCCGTCGCCACGGCCGGATCGATCGTCCGCGGGACGGCCGAGGGTCCCACGACCCGCGGTGTGACCACCGATCCGGGGCCGACGTCGATCGGCTGGCCGGCCCACTCCGCGACGACTGGATCGAGCGCGACGACAAGTAGCACCGCAGGGCACCTGCTGCGTCGCGCTTGTGTCGTGACGTACACCGGCCAGACTGTGCGCTTCTCTACGTCGCGTGTGAGCTGCACCTCGACGACCACGGCGAGCACAGCCGTGTCGCCCGCGACCAGCTCGACAACCGCGTCGGCGGTGAGCGCGGTCGCGGAGTTCTGCGGGTACGAGACGTCCGCGACCCGCGCGTCGGTGTGCGGCGGTACGGATGTGCCCAGAACGTCCGTGAGTAGCTCTGCGGCGAACGCGGGACGATCGCGAAACAAGTCGCAGATGGCTTCGTGCACGGCCGACGGCATGACGGACCGGAGCGTTGGTTCTGAAGTGTCGCGAGGCAAGGGAACGCGACGAACGAACGGACATATCCTGTCACGATTCGCGGTGAAGCGACCGAACGCTATTCGCACCGCGGACGCAGCGGCGCGACTCTCGGACCGCCGACGCCTGCGTTGCCGACGCCCACCGCCAGGTCGGTGCCAATCCCCGCGAGCGACGTACCCTAGAGCGCCCGGCCACGTGGCGCCCCGACACCGCGCGACAGACCGTCGAGAACCCACACTTCGCTCGCGATTCCGAAGAGGCATCCTCACTCCCACGGCGGAAACTAGGGGAAGAGGCCGCGTGAGGCGTTGAGCAGGACGTAGCCCAAAGCCGCAACCAGCGTTGCTCCCGCACGGACGCCCAGCATAACGACGACGATTTCTCCGACAGAAGGCCGCCAATTCGGCGCGCGCATCGGCTGCCTGTAGAGTTCCGGCACCGAACCGCCACTCGCAACAAACGACTGGGCGTAGGACGCGGCTCCGTTCGCATCGGTGGCAGCTCGCGCCGCGCCACCCGGCCGCAGCACGACGCCGAGCCCACCCGCGGGCACAGCCACCTCGACCTCGGTGCGCTCACTTCCGAGCACGGCGGAGACTCGAAAGATTCCGATCGGAACGCGAGCGCTGCACGGCGCGTCGCAAACAGCGACGTCCTGTCGTCGCCGCTCACGCGTTCGATCGTGACGCGTGCCGGTTGATCCGTGTGCTCGACGCGCACAGACAGCAAGGGGCGCTCTGCGGGACTCGCTGCCGGCACGGTCTGCGCGAACGACACTCGCGCGGTGACGATGATGACGAGTGCCACGTGGGCAGTGAGCAGTGACTTGCACATTGCGTCCTCCGTGGGGACATCGAGCAATCTTCGTGCCTCCACGACTCAGAACACCCCCGCGAGTCCCACGCCGCTCGGCGAGAGCACGGGCGACAGTGTCGGTTGCCACGACGTTGCGACGCGGCGCGCCGGGCGCGCACCAGGCCGCGTCACGCGTGGCGGGTTCGCGAGACCGACAATCGAGACCGCGAGTGATGCGAGTGAAACGGCCAGTGATGGAATCGCGAGCGCGAGCCAGGCGGGCTCTCGCGTCCAAGCGACCGCCCAGTCAATGGCCCACCTCGTTCCCACGGCGGATGCCACGACGCCGAGCCCCCAGAATATCGTGCCGTAGACTGCCCAGCCGCGGGGCACGCCGACGCCTCGCGCCAGACCGTCGAGAACCAACCCGTCGCTCGCAATGCCGAGAATGACCAGCGGCGTCACGGCAATCGTCGCCCCCGCTCTCGGGAGCGCTTGACCCAGTTCGCACAGATCACGGAAGGGCTCCGTACACGCCTGCGCGTCACCGAGGCGCGCGCGAAGCATCGCCGCGAGCATCGCGCACGCTGCGATCGCAGCCAGCGCGCGCCGCCGAACGGTGTGTGTCCCACGCGTTCTGAACCGACGAGTCATTTCTGCATCCTCCTGCCGCGCCGACGGCGGCCTCGTCCGGTCGCGCGCTCGCGGGTGCGCCTCGCGACCGTGCTCACGGCCCCACACACCACATCGAAGACGAAACTCGGCAACTCGAAAACGACCCGCCAGCAGTCCAGTCGGATGTGCCAAGTAAAATGAGCGAGCCTACCAACAACGCCACCAACGCCACTGCCGTCAGGACGCTGGCAGTCACGATCCCACCGACCGCGTCCGGGGACAGTCCGCGGCTCGTGAGGCTCATCGCACTGAGCGCGCAGAGGCGCCGCGATGAGTTCCAGTACATTCCCGGAGGGCATAGGGCGCCCGCGAGGATGGCCGTCGCCGTCGCCTGACGGGCGGGCACGGGACGCGTCGGTCCGATCCGCAGCACGACGTTGACGGTTCCCTCGACGACGGGGACGTCGATCGAGTCACGGGTGTCGCCGCGTTCGGCGGACACACGGTAGAGCCCCGGGGAGACAGGAACCGTGCACGGCGCCACGCACGAGCGTGTGGGAGACCACACCGTCGATACCCGCTCGACGGTTACGTGGTCGTCCGCGCCGGGCGTTTCGACACGCACGTCGAGCGTTCCGAGCGTTGCGCGCGGCACTGGCGGCCGCGCCCCGGCCGGCGCGACGGCCGGCCCGAAATTGAGGCCCCCCCCGAACCCCTGTGCCCCCGCGCTTGGCGCATACAGCGCGACCGCGAGCAACGCTCCCGCGGCGATCGGGCCCACGACGCGAGCCAGTCGGTCGTGTGTCGCGTGCGATCCGAACGGACGAGTCATCTGTGCATCCCCCTGCCGCGACGCGCGCGGCTGGCAATGCCTTCAGCAACGTACGGGCCGCGCTCGATCGGCCACGAGAACAGCGAGAATGCGTGCGTCGCGCGCCATCACGATGCACGACTGTGTGCATCGCGCGATACACGTTGTGCAGCGGTCGACACGCTGTACGTGCAGCAACATCGTCATTCCTCGGTTTCGTCGGGACGCCGGTCCATCTCGGTCCACAGCGCGTCGCGATCCAGCGTGAGGCCGTCGCAGCCCGGGGCGGCATGCGAGCCGTCGGCGGCGGACAGCAGCGTGACGTGCCGCCCGCCGGGGTCGAGTTGGCGCACCTCCAACGTCCGGGCGAGCGGATCGTCCCGGCAGCGGCCGCCCGGGGAAATACACCCAATACGTCGCCCTTGCGACCGCGCTTGGCGGAGACGGAGAGTTTCAACTCGGCGACGAAGACGTCCCGAGCCGCGTGCAGTCATCGGACGCACTCGAGCCGTGGTGAATGGAACAAGGAACTAGGAACAGGGAACTAGGAACAGGGAACTAGGAACAGGGAACTAGGAACGGAGACGACGGCTCAGAGTGACCGCGATCTGGCGGTCCGTGCCGACGCGATGAGAATCGCGACGAGTTGGTCGAACTCGTCGAGCAAGTGATCCGACGCGGTAGCCTGAAGCCAGCCGGCGCGCTGTGCGACGCGCAGCTAGTAGTGTGCTTCTCTCATCTCCTTCGTCGCGACTCGGATCTTGTGCACGAAATCCGCGCTGCTCTCGGCGCCGCGCGCCTCTTCGTAGTTCGAACCGCCGCCAGTCGCGGCGCGCCAGAGCTGCTGAGCAAGATGCCTCGACGCCGCGTCGCGCTGAAGAGCCGGCAGAATTCGTCGCACGCCCTCGACGGCGTCGAGCAGGCGTTCCGCGATGTCGTCGCCCTTTCGCCGACCGCGTCCGTTGCCGGTTCCTTGTTCCTTGTTCCCGGTTCCTTGTTCCTTGTTCCCTGTTCCTTGTTCACGCTCGCGTTCCATGCGCTCGTATCGTCGAACGCCGCGCCAGGTTGCGGGGAAAGAGCGGACAGGAATCGCTACGCGCGCGCGTCGCGCGCCATCACGCTCGACGACGGTGTGCATCGCGCGACACACGTTGTGCAGCGGTCGACACGCAGTAGGTGCAGCAATGTGCCGCCGAACCGTCACTCCTCGGTTTCGTCGGGAAGTCGGTCCATCTCGGTCCACAGCGCGTCGAGATCCAGCGTGAGGCCTTCGCAGCCCGGGGCGGCGTGCGAGCCGTCGGCGGCGGAGAGCAGCGTGACGTGCCGCCCGCCGGGATCGAGTTGGCGCACTTCCAACGTCCGAGCGAGCGGATCGACGAGCCAGTAGAATGAAACGCCAAACGCCGCGTACTCCTGCAGCTTGTCGACGGTGTCGCGCCGAACGTCGCGGGGGCGTGGCGAGAGAACCTCGACGACGATGCTCGGGGGTCGGCGCGTCGCCCCCGCGCGCCCTCCCGGCAGCGGCCGTCCGGGGAAATACACCGACACGTCCCCCTTGCGCCCGCGCCGGGCGGAGACGGAGAGTTTCAACTCGGCGCCGAAGGCCATTCCCCCGCGAGCGGCGACCCACGACGCAAGCACGCGCGCAAACCACAACGCCACCGCCTCGTGAAGCGCGCTCGGCATTTCCTCCTCCTCGAGGCAGCCATCGACGAGCTCACCGCGATCGTCGGTGTCAAGATCGGCCCACTCTTGAACCGTGAGCCGCTGCAACGCTGGTGTCACCTGCGTCATCGTGCCGAACGTACCACGCGGTCAGGCTCGCGTCGCGCCGACGTTCCCGTCCAGGCGGATCCCGATCACCCGAACGGATCGAACACCCGCACTCCGCACGCGTCGAAGTCCGCAACGCTTCGGGTCGCGAGCGTGAGACCGTGCACGATCGCCGTCGCCGCGATCAACATGTCGGCCTGCTCCGGTCGGCGCCCGATCGCCTCTCGTGCCGCCCGAAGCTCGCCCGCGGCGCGCGCGATTGCGGCGCTGACGTCGAAGACGTGGATTTCCGTCTTCAACAGTTCCTCGAACCAGCGGGCCAGCTTCGCGGGGCGACCCGCGGCGCTCCGTGCGATCCCGAACGCGATCTCCTCGATCGTGATGACGCTGATCGCGGCACCGGACAGAGCGCGCACCCAGCGCTCAACTTTGGGCTCGGGACGGCGTCGCGATAGCTCCGAGAGGACGTTGGTGTCGAGCAAGTACATCAGCGCCGACGCCGCACGACTCGAGCGCCGCCATCGAACGGAGACGCGCGCGTCGTGCGCGGTGGAATCTCGATCTCGAGCGCTCCATCCGCCCGAAGCTCCGCGGTCAAGTCGAGGAACGCACTCCATCGCGCTGTCGCCGCCCCGCGCTCGGCCGTCCTTCGATACTCGTCGATCCCGACGAGCACGGCGACCGGCTCGCCGCGATTCTCCAGGACCTGCGGCACGCGTTGAGCACGCCGCACGACGTTCGACAACTCCGCCTTCGCAGCGGCGATGCTCCAGCGGGAACGCGACATGGTCATGATCGTACCGATCGTGACCATCTCCGTCAATTTGCTCCGTCAATTCCCTCTGCGCGCTTGCCCCTACCGCACGTCCGCGCAGCACCGAAACCCCGTGCTGTAATCGTGGTACCCGGGATAGTGCGCCCGCGTCGCGTACGCGCACCCGCGACCGTTCTGCCGCGCGTCGGCGTAGAAGCCGCCGCGGAACACACCGAGTCGCCCGTCGCTCGTGGTCGCGTCGACCCACTCGTGCAGATTGCCCACCATGTCGAACACTCCGTTGCGCGTGCGACACCGCGCGAACTCGCCCGCGCGCGCGAGGGTGTCGGGCAGTGCGTTCAGCCGCGGGTCGTTCATCTGGCGTTCGTGGAAGACGTCGGCCGAGCCGGGAAATACGCGCGGAACGGGGTTTTCACGCGAGTCGTTGCAGCGTCCGCTCACGTGTTCGTTGCCGTACGGATACTGCAGTCGTTGCGAGCCGCGGCAGGCCAATACCCACTCGGGCTCGGTACACAATCGCCTGCCTGCCGCGAGGCACGCGGCGCGCGCGACGTTCTGGCTCACGTACGCTTGCGGAATCAACCCTCGACGCGACACCGCCCGGAAGGCCGCATCGCGCGCAGGCGGCGTGTAGGGATTCCATCGTCGTGTCCGCCCGCGCGGCATGACTTCGACGAGCGAACCCTCGTAGCGGTCGATGCAGAACTGACCCTCGACGGACACGCTCCCGTTCGGACAACGATGGCCCGTTGCGCGTGCGCTCGTGCCCGCGACGGCGCAAAGAAACACCAACGTTCCGGACGTCACGAGGGGGAGGGTGGAGAGTGGCAGTGTGGGAAATCGCAAATCGGACTCGCGGGTCGGTGGGCGCCCGGCCGTGGTGGAATCACATGTGCGTGAGAGGCGCCGCCGTCGTCACGCCCGCGCCCCACCACGTGGGACCGCCGGACGCGCGGCGCGTCGAGCGGCCCGTCGCGACGTCGAAGGTCACGAACTCGCCGCCCTCGGTGAAGCCGTACAGTTGTCCGCCCCAGTAGCCGAGCCCCCACGTACGCGTGAGCCCCGTCGGGCCGACCATCGTCGTGGCGCCCGTCACGTCGTTCAAACGCGCGAGGTATTCCGTGCCGAAGAGACCACCGACGAGCACCGTGACGAACGTGCCCGCGCCGGTGACGGACACGATGTCTCCACTCGACACGGCCCCGCCACTGAACGAACCGATGCGCGTCGAGCGTCCCGTCGCGCGATCGATCTCGTAGTATCCGCCGTCGTTGGTCGCGGCCACCAGGCGCTCGGGCATTCCCGCCATCGCCGGGGGAACGAAGCTCAGGGCGTTGAAGAGAATGCTGCCGGTCAATCCCGCGACCGTGTTGCACGCCGCCGTCGTGGGACTGATCCGATACAGCCCGTTGAACGTCACGCCCCACATCGAACCATCGGCCGTGATTGCGATGTCGGTCATCTGGTGGTTGTACGGGTCGCTCGGCCACCGGAACGTGCCAATGAGGGTCACGGCGAACGTCACCGGGTTCACGGAGTACAGTTGGTCCGCGGTGTGGGCGTAGACAACAACCGACACGGGCGTCGGCGTGTCCGACGCGGGGACATCAGGTTCGACGGTGTCGACTGCCATGTCGTCGACCGCATCCATCTCGACGACGTCGGGACCCCCAGCGGTGTCGCTCGCGCTCGCATCGTCGTTGCTGTCGGCCGTGCTCACGGTGTCCGTCGCGACGTCACTCGATGCGCGCTCGTCGAAGAACTCTCGCGGCGGGCCGCATGCAGTCGCCCACGCGCACGCGACCGCAACGAGCAGGCACCCGCGCAGTCTGGACCGTCCTCCACCCGTCGAGTTCGATTCCATACACGCCACCCTCACGCGGCAGCGCGGTCCCGTCAAGCCACGCTCGGCGCGCCCCGCGAAAGCGAAATTCCCGCGGGCGCCGTCAGTACCCGCGGCGCATCTCGACGCCGTCGCCGACTTCGAGTTCGGCGATCGCCGACGTCACGAGGGCCGTGCAACTGCGAGCCCGCACTTCGAGAACGATGGCCTCGCCGACCACTTCCTCCGGCATGCGCGAATCCGCGCGCTGCGTCCCGGGCGTGCGATCCGCATTGCCGTCCCCGTCGCGATCGAGTCCCGAGCCCGAGGCCGCGTCCGGACTGATGCCGCGCAACGAACGCCGCCATCCGTCCCCGCGACGCATCACGAAGAACCGGTTGCCCACGGCGACTCGGTCGTCGGAGCCACGGTTGATGAACACGACCATGTTCTGCCCGACCAGTTCGCGGGGATGCGTCGTAGCGACGACCGTTCCCTGGAGATTTGCGCTGTTCTGAACGGGCGGGACGGTCTGCAACCGTCGCGGAATTCGCGCGAGGTACTCGCCGCGTTCGATCGCGTCGGTGCTCTCGGTAATGCGCACGGTGGCGAGATTGCGATCGCGGTCCCACGTCTCGACGACGGCCGTGCCGATGATTCGAACCACGCGACCGACGCTTCGATCGCCGCCGCGTGTCGCGTGCGCATCTTGGTAGATCGTGAACGTCTCGCCGACGCGCGGGGTTCGATTGCGAAATTCGACGTACGCTTGGTCGCCTTCGGACAAGAGCATGTTGTCTTCGGGCGCGCCGACGATCGTGCCGGCCTGATCGCCTTCCTGACGGTCGAGCCATCCTTCGTCCCGTAGTTGCACCGTCCCGGGGGTGAGGCGTTGCGGCGGGATCACGAGGTTCGTCGAAGCCGTCGGACGAGCAGTGATGCCAGGCGTGCGCAATCGCACCTGGTCGCCTGGGAAGATCCAGTGGGGGTTCGTAATCTGCGGGTTCAACCCCCACACGCGTGGCCAGTTCCACGGGTTGTTGAAATAATACCCCGTGATGTCCCACAACGTGTCCCCGCGATCGACGCCGTGAAACTCCGGCACGATGCCGTTGAACGCCGCGCCTTCGCCCGACAGCGAGATCGACCGCCGTTCGCGCGCGGCACTCTGCATCGCGCTGCCAGTGAACTGCCGGTTGGCCGCGGCATCGTCGCGCACCTGACTCTGTGCGGCCGCGGCGCCCGCCGACGAGATCACCAACGCGAACCACGGGAGGCCCTTGCGAGTGTTCATTGCGTCCTCTCGGCGCGCAGGCGGTCGGCCGACGCGGAGCTTGGATAGTCGCTCAGCAACCGCGCGGCGTAGGTCTGCGCGCGCGGCTCGTTGCCCATGCGGCGATAGCACTGCCACAACTTGTACAGTGCATCCGGCGCTTTGTTTCCCGATGGAAATCGCTGCAAGAGTCCCTCGAATTCGTTCGCAGCCCGGCGCACGTCGCCGCCCTGAAGAATGCACTCCGCGCGCCAGTAGAGCGAGTTCTCGGCGTAGGGATGGTCCGGCCAGCGAACGAGAAACGACGAGAACGAGTCGATCGCGTCGCGGCAACGACCGGTGCGCGCGAGTTGCAACGACACGTCGTAGGTTTGCGAAGAACGCGGATCGCGAACACTCGACACGCCCGTCGTGGGGTGGTCCGTGCCCGGAAGTGGAACGGTCAATTCCGAGCGCGGGCCGTGACCTGCCGGCGGCGCGGGCGGTTCTGCGGCCGGGCGAATTCCCGGCAGGGCCGGGATCGGAGCCATCGGGATGCGATCGCCGCCGCGGAGCACGATCGGGTTGGCGGGGTCGGCGAGTCGTTCCCGGCCTTGCGCGCGGACCATCGGGCGCGGCGTGTTGTCGTCCGCGGACGGTGCGTCGTCGGTGTCGTCCTCCGGCGATTGCGCGGCATCGTCGACGATGGTTCGCACGTCGGTCGGTCGCGCATGGCTGTTGGCCGGTGCTGCGGCTGCCGGCACGCGGGTCGCCTGGCCGTCTTCACTGATTCGAATGGTCGTGCGGCTCGAGACCGCGGCGCGAGGCACCTGCCGTACGGTGTCTTCGGCGAGCACGACCCGGTTCTCCAGCAACTCGATCTGGCGGGATTGTCGGTCTTGTTCGCTTCGGAGGGTCCGCAGCTGTGCCTCCATGCTTGCCAGAGCCGGGGCGGATCCTCCGCAGCCCGCGAGGAGACAAGCAGATAGTATGCAGCTGGGTCGCATGACGGGCCCAGGGTAGAGGCAGAAGTGGCCGGGAGCAAAAAACACGCGGAAACCGTTACGCTCCGCGTTCTCGTGCCCACTCCGGCGGTCGCAGGCCTGTTTCACCGACTGCTCGAAGCGTACGACCACCTCGGGTTCGCGACGGATGGATCGCGTGGCTTCATCGACGTACACGCGCCGGCGTCCCTCCGCGACGAGCTGTTCGCGGTTGCGCACGAGATCGCCGCCGCGACCGGGGCAACCGTGCTGGGGGAGCGCTAGCCCATTTTCCGCGCAACGCGCGGCGCGCGCGACCCGATGACTGCTGCATGAGCCTCACTGCCACGCCCATCGAAACGCTCCCCGTGGGCCCGCGACTGCAAGTTGCGCGATTCACCAACCTCTGGATCATCGGTTCACCGACCGCGCTCGAGCCGCCACTCGTTGCAGTGATCGGCACGCGCGATCCCGACCCGGCCGGGGAATCGATGGCGCGAGCGATTGCGACCGCATTGGCCGGCGCCAAGATCAGCGTGATTTCCGGCGGCGCGCTGGGCATCGACGCAGCGGCCCACGCAGGCGCGCTCGACGCCGGTGGGCAGACGGTGGTCGTGCTGCCGTCCGGCTTCGATCATTTGTACCCCGTACGCCACACGATTCTGTACGAGACGATCGTCGGCCGGGGCGGCGCGTTGCTCTCACCGTTTCCGCCGGAGACTCCCCCGGCGCGATGGACGTTCCCGCGCAGAAACGCCCTTCTCGCGGCCCTGTGCGACGTGCTGGTCGTCGTGCAGGCGCCCCGAGCCTCGGGCTCGTTGATCACGGTCGAATACGCGCAGCGCCTGGGGCGACGAGTGCTCGCCGTTCCGTCGTCGCCCGGGGACCCACGCGGTGCCGGGTGTCTCCGCGTGCTGCGGGCGGGAGCCGAAGTGTGCGAACGGCCCGAGGACGTCATCGCGGCAGTTCGAAATCCGAACGGTCCACTGCTCGCGACCGCCGGGGCGCGGGAGGCGCTGCGCCAGTGCACGATCGGCGTGCAAGTCTCCCGCGCTGGCACGCGCGGCAGTTCGACACGTTCGCAGCGCGATCGCGTGGCAGCGGTGGCCGTGCCGGACGTCGAGCCAAGTCCGGAGGCGATCGGTCTGGACGACGAGAGCGCACGAACGTGGAACGCCCTCGGATCGACCCCCACGCACCTCGACGCGCTCGTCGATGCGACCGGTCTGACACCTGCGAAACTGCGCGTGACGCTCATGACGTTGGTGCTGTCTGGACTGGCGTCGGATCGGGGCGCCGGTCGGTACTCCCGGACGTAGGAACTGTCTCCTCGACGTCGCCCAAGGGTCCGAGGGGGGCTTTACGTGGGGTCCGACCGGGTGTACGCCTCGCCGGCTTTCGGGGGTCCTGGGCCCGGCGACTCGTCGCAACTCCGCGCCATGCAGCAAGAATCCGCCACTGACAGCGTTCTTCGTGACACCGGGTGCCCCCGCGGGGACTTGCAATCACGCGTTCGGATCGTCATGCATACCCCCCCCTCCGCCGGTCGCGTCCGGCACCTCGCCCGCCGGCCGGGCGCGCAGTTCGTACGGTGATCTGATGACGAAATCGCTCGTGATTGTCGAGTCTCCCGCAAAGGCCAAGACCATCCAAAAGTACCTTGGAAAGGCGTACATCGTGCTCGCGAGCAAGGGGCACGTTCGCGATCTTCCAAAGTCCGGGATTCCGATCGACATCGAGCATGGATACACGCCGAAGTACGAAGTCCTCGAGGACCACAAGGCGATCGTCGCGGAATTGCGCAAGGCCGCGAAGGAAGTCGATGCGATCCTGCTGGCGCCCGACCCCGATCGCGAGGGCGAGGCGATCGCCTGGCACATCGCCGAGGTCTTGAAGAGCGCCAAGAAGCCGACCAGCCGGATCGAGTTTCACGAGATCACCAAGCGCGGCGTCGAAGCGGGAATCGCCGCACCGCGCGAAGTGGACATGGGTCGATTCAACGCGCAGCAGGCGCGCCGGATCCTCGATCGGCTCATCGGCTACGAACTGAGCCCGGTGTTGTGGAAGCGCCTGTGTCGGCGAGTCAACGGTCACTATCTGTCCGCCGGGCGGGTGCAATCGGCGGCGCTGCGGCTGGTGGTCGATCGCGAGGAAGAGATCCTCGCGTTCAAGACCGAAGAATATTGGAACGTGCGCGCGCATCTGCTCGGGTCGCAAAAGCCTTCGTTCGACGCGAGTCTCGTCGAGGTCGACGGGGTGAAGGTGATCACGCCGACGCGCGATCGCACCGCGAAGCCGAGCGAGCGAAGCGTGAGCAACGGCGCCGACGCCGGGACGATCCGCGAAGATCTCGCGAAGAGCCGCTTCGTCGTGCGCGAGGTCGAAAAGAAGGAACGCAAGCGCCGCGCGCCGCCGCCGTACATCACGTCGTCGCTTCAGCGGGACGGTGCGTCGCGGCTTGGCTACAGCGCATCGCGAACGATGCAGATCGCGCAGCGGCTGTACGAAGGAATCGACGTGGGCGCCGAGGGTCCCGTCGGTTTGATCACGTACATGCGCACCGATTCGGTTCGCGTGTCGCCGGACGCGATTGCGGCAGTGCGGGAGTACATCGGTCAACGATTTGGGGCGGACTTCGTCCCCGAGAAACTGAACTTCTTCAAGACCAAGGGATCGGCGCAGGACGCACACGAAGCCATTCGTCCGACGTCGCTCGATCACCATCCCGACGCGATCCGAAAGTTCCTCAAGCCCGACGAGCTGAAAGTCTATCGCCTGATCTGGGAGCGGTTCGTGTCGTGCCAGATGTCCGAAGCGCTGTACGACTCGACGACCGTGATGATCGATGCGACCGGCGGAACGGCGCGCTACGGGTTGCGTGCGAGCGGGCAGGTATTGAAGTTCCCCGGGTGGCTCGCGGCGCAGGGCGCCACGGAGAGCGCAGGCGGAGACGAAGAAGTGGCGGGCGAAGAAGCCGTGCGTGAGCCCGACGCGCCGGCACCGGCCGAAGAAGGCGACGCCGCTGCGGCCCTGCTGCCCGAGATGGCTGCGGGTGAGTCCCTCTCGAGCGTCGATCCTCCGGGCGTCACGGTCGAGCAGAAGTTCACGCAGCCGGCTGCACGGTACAACGAAGGCACGCTCGTGAAAGCGCTCGAAGACCTCGGCATCGGGCGACCGAGCACGTACGCCGAGATCGTGAGCAAGGTGCTCTCGCGAGATTACGTCGAGAAGCGCGACCGACAGCTCGTGCCGACACGACTCGGAATGACGAAAACGCGTGCGCTTCGAATGCGGTTCCCGGAGATCGTCGACTACGCGTTCACCGCGAACATCGAGAGTCAGCTGGACAAGGTGGAAGAGGGCAAGCGCGAGTGGTCGGGCCTCGTGGACGAGATCTACCGACCGTTTCACAAACTCGTCGAGCGAGAGATGAAGTCCGCCGAGCCCGGCGACGGATGGCCACGCGCCGTGGCGACCGATCGGAAATGCGAGAAGTGTGGGCGACCGATGCTGCGGCGTTGGGGTCCGACGTCCGACTTCTACGCGTGCACGGGCTACCCCGAGTGCAAGAACATCGTCGACGAGAATCCCGCGCCTCCGCCGCGCGTGTTTGCGGAGCGACCGTGTCCGAAGTGCGGCAAGGAACTCTACGTTCGCATCGCGCGACGCGGTTCCAAGGGCGAGTTCCTCGGTTGCTCCGGCTGGCCGAAGTGCGACTACACCAGTCCGATGCCCACCGGGATCCCGTGCCCGAAGTGCGGCGGAGACGTCGTCAAGATCGGCGGCGCGAAGGGACGACGACCGTTCTGGGGTTGCTCGAACTTCACGACCACGCAATGCGACTTCCGGCTGTACCAGGAGCCCGTGCTGCAGCCGTGCCCGCAGTGCGGCGCGAAATTCCTGGCCCGCGCGGGCGGCAAGACACGCCCGGCCATCCGCTGCGTCGCCGAGGGCTGCGACTACCAGCGCTCGCTCGAACCCGGCGAGTTCGACACCGATGGCGAGTCGTCTCCGGCGGCCGCGAATCCGGTGGCGACATCGCCCGGAGCGTAGCGCTCACGTCGAGCGTGCTAGCCTTTCGGGATGGCGTCACGCCCGAAGACCGCGCTCGTGCTGGCCGGCGGCGCGGCGCGCGGTGCGTACGAAGCTGGCGTCATCTCGTACCTGTACGACGGGCTCGAGCGCGAGACCGGGGCCAAGCCACAGTTCGACATCTTCTGCGGCACGTCCGTGGGTGCCATCAACGCGTGCTTTCTTGCAGCGAACGCGCACCGTCCTGCCGACCAGGGTCGCCTGCTCGCGGACCGTTGGAGTTCGCTCGAACTCGAGGACGTGCTCAAGATCGACGTCAGCGACGTGGGTCGGTTTTTGCGAACGCTGGTTGGCGTCGGTGGGCGGGCATCGCCGTCGCGCCGCAGTGGGCTCGTCGACCCGTCGCGACTGGAAACGCTCGTGCTCGACACCGCGCCGTGGTCGTACATTCAGAAGAACCTCGAAGACAAACGCTTCGACTCGCTCGCCGTGAGCGCGACGCACGTCGCAACGGGACGGACCGAAGTGTTTGTTCAGCGCGCCGACGGCACGGTGCCGCCTTGGAGTCGCGACGCGCGCGTTCGTGCGGTGTCTGCACGGATCCGACCGCAACATGCGCTCGCGAGTGCGGCGATTCCTCTGCTGTTTCCCGCAGTGAAGATCGACGGGCAATACTACTGCGACGGCGGTCTGCGACAGAACACTCCCCTGTCGCCTGCGCTCCGGCTCGGCGCGGACCGAGTGCTCGTCATCGCCTTGCGGCACGAACCGCGAACCGTCCGTGAGTCGAGCGATCGTATTTCGCTGCTCTCCCCCGAACGCGAGGAGGCGTTCCCGAGTCCGTTCTTCCTGCTGGGCAAAGTGCTCAACGCTCTCTTGCTCGATCATCTCGACTACGACCTGCAACGTCTCGAGCGCTACAACGCGCTGATCGAGGGCGGTGTCGCCGCGTTCGGTGGCGCGTTCGAAGAACGGCTCAACGAGGTGTTGTCGAAATACCGCGGGCAGACTGTGCGGCGCGTGCAGCCGATGCTCATCCGTCCGTCACGCGACCTCGGCGAACTCGCAGCGCACTACGCGCGCACCGAAGCGTTCGCGCGCCGAGCGCGGGGTCTCGCGGGAACGATCGTCCGTCGCCTCGCGGACGTGGAAACGCCCGACGAAGCCGATCTCGTGTCGTACCTTCTGTTCGACGGCGGCTATTGCAAGATGCTCGTGGAACTCGGCATCGCTGACGCGCGTGCGCTACGAACTCAGCTCGCGGAGTTCTTCTCGCACGCGGCGTGACCGTCGCGCGAAGCGCCTCCCGCGAATGAGGGGGTCACCGTGCGCGTTACGCGACCCGGCCGGTGAAGCGGCGGGCTGCGATTGACCGCCTCGCATTCGCGAGGCTTCGCGTGCGCGCGGTGGGTAAGCGATCGAACCCCACACCGCGTACCCGGGAAGGGTCGCGCAGGCGACCCGGTCAATGACAGCCGGCCGATTTATCGGCCCGGGGAACAATCACGGGCCCGGAGGAGATTCATCGGCCCCGGGGAACATTCACTGGCCCCGCGGGACAATGATCACGCCGTGCTACCGTCGTGCGCGATGGAACCGGTGCGCGTGACGATCGTCGGCGGCGGCCTCGCGGGCTGCGAAGCGGCGTGGCAGCTCGCGAGTTGCGGGATCCCCGTGGATCTCGTCGAGCAGAAGCCGCTCGCCCGCACGGCGGCGCAGACGGGCGACGGCCTCGCCGAACTCGTGTGCTCGAACAGTCTGCGCGGCGCGGCGCTCGCAAACGCTGTTGGGTTGATCAAGGAAGAGATGCGGCGCGTGGGATCGCTGATCATCGCGGCGGCGGACGAGACTGCAGTTCCCGCGGGTGGAGCCCTTGCCGTCGATCGCGAGCGGTTCAGTGCATTCGTCACGCGCGCGATCGAGACGCACGCGCTCATTCGACGCCGCGCGGAGTGTGTCGATGCGATTCCCGACGCGCGTCCCGTGATTCTCGCCACGGGTCCGCTCACGTCGGATGCGCTCGCCGCGGACCTCGCGCGCGCGATCGGCGTCGAACACCTTGCCTACTACGATGCCATCGCACCGATCGTCAGCGCGGAGTCGATCGACCCGTCGAAGGTCTTTCGCGCGTCGCGGTACGACAAGGGCGGCGACGACGCGTACATCAACTGCCCCATGGACGAACCGGCGTACCGGGCGTTCGTCGCGGCGCTGGTCGCTGCGGAAAAAGTGGCGCCACGGTCGTTCGAGAAGGCCAAGTACTTCGAAGGATGTCTGCCCGTCGAGGTCATGGCCGAGCGCGGTCCCGACACATTGTCGTACGGGCCGATGAAGCCCGTGGGTCTCGTCGACCCCCGAACGGGGCGCGAGGCGTTTGCGGTCGTGCAACTGCGCCAGGAAGATCGCGACGCGACGGCGTACAACCTCGTCGGGTTTCAAACACGGATGACGTACGGTGCGCAGGCGCAAGTGTTGCGGACGATTCCCGGACTCGAGAATGCCGAGTTCCTGCGATTGGGATCGGTGCATCGCAACACGTTCGTCGACGCGCCGCGCGCGCTCACGGACACGTTGGAATTGCTCGCGCGTCCCGGAGTTCATCTCGCGGGCCAGATCACGGGTGTCGAGGGCTACGTCGAGAGCGCCGCGAGCGGTCTCGTGTGCGCCGTGCTGCTTGCGCAGCGATTGCGTGGCGAGGCCGCCGATGCCCCCCCGCAGACGACGGCGCTCGGCGGCCTCTACCGGTACGTTCGCACACCGCGGGACGGATTCCAGCCGTCGAATGTCAATTGGTCGATGATTCCGACGATCCCCGGCAAGAAAATCCGGAAGCGCGATCGATACACGGTGATGGCCGAGCGGGCGTTGGCCGAGCTCGAACCATGGCGGCACCGCGTCGCGCGCGCACGAGGCGCCGCCGCGATTTCGCTACGCCCGAGCGATCCGCCTATGCTGACCGGGTGAACGACGAAGACGAACTCGGCGTGACGCTCGCGGCGTTCCGCGAATACCTGGAGCACGAGCGCCGGGCGTCGCCGCGCACCGTCGAGCACTACCTTCGAGACCTCGATTCGCTCGCGGCGTTCGTTCGCACGCGGCGCGATGGGCGCGCGTCGCTCGACGACGTGACGTTGATGATGCTGCGATCCTGGCTTGGCGAGCGAGCGAAAGGCCGGAAGAACGCGACGATTTCGCGGAACGTTTCGTCGGTGCGCTCGCTGTTCGCGTTCGCCCGGCGAACCGGTCGCATCACCGAGGATGCAAGCGCCTTGCTCCGCGCGCCGAAACTGCTTCGCCCGCTGCCGACGCTCGTGTCGGTGCCCGATGCCTCGCGGATGATGGGCGCGCCCGGCGAGGCACCGACGTCTCGGGGAACTCATCGGCGCGGCGACGTGATCGAGCGGGAGCGGCTCGCGCTGCGAGACGTTGCGATGCTCGAATTGATGTACGGTTCCGGCATTCGCGTCGGCGAACTGGTCGCGCTCGACGTGCTCGGTGTCGATCTCGCGCAACGTTCCGCGCGGGTGCACGGCAAGGGCGACAAGGATCGCGTCGTGCCGCTGGGGCCGCAGTGTTGCGCGGCGCTGGCGGTGTACCTGACGATTCGTCCGCTTCTCTGCCATCCGCGAACCGGCGAGCGACACCCGACGGCGCTGTTCCTGTCGCATCTCGGAGCGCGACTGACGTCTCGGATGGTGCAGCTTCTCGTGGCCGCCTACGGCAAGCTCGGCATGGGCCGACCCGACATGCACCCGCACGCGCTGCGTCATGCCTGCGCGACGCACCTGCTCGACAGCGGCGCGGACCTTCGCGTGATCCAAGAATTGCTCGGCCACGCGAGTTTGTCGACGACCCAGCGCTACACCCACATTTCCCTCGAGAAGATGATGCGGGTCTACGACAAGTCGCATCCGCTCGCGAAGTAACTCGCGGGCCGATGGTTGACACACTCGTGTGTGGTGCGTACGTCTGCGCCCCCATGGAGATCATTCACGCGACCACGGTCGTAGCGGTGCGGCGCGGCGATCGTGCGGCCGTCGCGGGCGACGGTCAGGTCACGCTCGGCAACACGGTGGTCAAACACTCCGCACGGAAAGTGCGTCGCATCGCGGACGGCAAGGTGCTCGTCGGATTCGCCGGTGCCGCCGCGGACGCGTTCACGCTCTTCGAGCGGCTCGAGGGAAAGCTCAACGAGCATCGCGGGCATCTCGCACGCGCGTGCGTCGAACTCGCGAAGGAATGGCGAATGGATCGTGTGTTGCGCCGGCTGGAAGCCATGCTCGTGGCACTGGACGCGCAGACGACGTTCCTGATCAGCGGCACGGGCGACGTCATCGAACCCGACGAAGGCTGCGTCGCGATCGGATCGGGAGGTCCCTACGCACTTGCGGCCGCTCGTGCGTTGCTCGCTCACACCGAAATGTTGCCGGCGGAGATCGTACGCGAGTCGCTGAAGATCGCCGGAGACATTTGCATCTACACGAACACTTCCATCACCGTGGAGGAACTGTGAGCGCCGACGCTTCCGACGCGCTGACGCCCCCTCAGATCGTCGCGCGACTCGACGAGAACATCGTGGGTCAGCACAAGGCGAAGCGCGCCGTGGCCATCGCGCTGCGCAATCGCTGGCGTCGGCAGCAAGTCGCGTTGGACATGCGCGACGAGATCCTGCCGAAGAACATCCTGATGATCGGGCCGACAGGCGTCGGAAAGACCGAGATCGCGCGGCGGCTGGCCAAGTTGGCGCACGCGCCGTTCGTGAAAGTCGAAGCGTCGAAGTTCACCGAGGTCGGATACGTCGGGCGTGACGTCGAGTCGATGATCAAGGAGCTTGTCGACGGCGCCGTTCACACCGTGCGGCAGGAAGAACTCGCGAACGTGCAGCGCAACGCCGAGTCCGGCGCGGAGGACAAACTGTTGTCGCTGCTCGCCGCGCAGCACCGGGACCTCGCGGGAGACAAGGGTGCATTGCGCGAGGCGTTTCGCCGCGGCGAACTCGACGACAAGTACGTCGAGATCGACTCGGTGGAATCCCCGGGCGTGTCGATCATGGGCGTGCTCGGCGGACAGCCCGGAATGGATCACGTCAGCAGCCAGCTCGGGGAGATGTTCAAGAATCTGCCGGGCTTTGGCGGGCAGTCGCGAAAGAAGAAAGTCCGCGCGCCCGAAGCGTTCACACAGTTGCTGGCCGAAGAGTCCGCGAAACTCATCGATCAGGAAAAAATCGTTCGGGAGGCGATTGCGCGCACCGAGCAGCACGGCATCGTCTTCATCGACGAGATCGACAAGGTCGCGTCGCGGGACGGTGCTCGTGGCGGCGGTCCGGACGTTTCGCGCGAGGGCGTGCAGCGGGACTTGTTGCCGCTCGTCGAGGGGACGACGGTGCAGACGCGGCACGGTGCCGTGAAGACCGATCACATTCTGTTCATCGCTGCGGGCGCGTTTCACATCGCGAAACCGAGCGACTTGCTGCCGGAGCTGCAGGGGCGGTTTCCGATTCGCGTCGAACTCGATGCACTCACGCGCAATGACTTCGTGCGAATTCTGCGCGAGCCGCGCAATGCGCTCTTGAAGCAGTACGCCGCACTGCTCGCGACGGAGCACGTCGAGTTGACGTTCACCGACGACGGGATCGACGCCCTCGCGGACATCGCGGCCGACGTCAATCAACGCACGGAAGACATCGGCGCGCGGCGATTGCACACGGTGCTCGAAGCGCTGCTCGACGACGTTTCGTTCCGCGCGTCGGAGATGCTGGAGTCCGAGCGAAGTGTGACGTTCGATGCGGTCGCGGTGCACGCGCGGCTCGATCCGATCGTGAAGTCCGAGGATCTCTCGCGGTTCATACTGTAGGAGCGGGAAGAGAGATCCACAGGAAGACGGTGAGGCGGGAAGGCCGGAGTAAAGTGCAATTTGGGTTGCGTGCAACGTGAGCAGCGGTGTTTGCCGTGCTGCGAGGCCGTTGGTAGGATCGTGTCGAAGCTGAATCAGGGGCTCGACATGGCACGATCGTTGCGGGACGGGACGGGACGGGACGGGACGATGAGTGCCTCCGTGCAGTCGACCTGCGACGACGTCGCGTTGATCGTGTCGGATGAACGTGCGTGCGCGAGCCGTGTCGGACGTCAGCTGCGTTCGGCAGGACGCCCGACGTACGTTGCGCACGGGTGCGTCGCGGGGGAGTGTGCTTTGTCACGGACGTGGGCGTGCGCTGTTGTGTTCGCGGACGGTGACTGTGACCGCGCGCTCGCGAGCCTGCGCCACGTGCGGCGCGTGCAGCCGAGGGTGCCAGTCGCCGTGATCGTTTCGGCCATCGAGCGCGAAGCGGTCAACGGCATCGCGGACCTCGACGCTCGATTGTGGATGGAACCCGTGCACCGACACAACATCGAGGCATTCGCTTGCGACGCAATTGCCCGGCGGGCGCTGCGGCACAGCCGGCCGGTGGCGGACGTCGTCTCGGAGCTGGCGCGCGGCGATGATCTCGAGGCGCGTGAGGTCGCGATCGTCGCGCAGTCAGCGTCGGGAGCTTCGGAGGAGGAGGTCTGCGCCGCGTTGCGGATCGGCGGGCGATGGCGCAAGGAGTTGGTCGGGCGCGCGCTCGCGAAGACCCGCGCGGCGAGACTCGACGAGTTGGTCAATCGGATCTTGGTCGCGGTGGTGCACGGCGGGACTGCGGTGCGGCCGGTGTCGCGGGTGGGGGCGGCGCGATGAGGGCGCGACGAGCAGCGATCTGTTCACTGCCGTACGCGCGCGAACGTGTGGTTCGGGGCCTTGCGGTGATTGTCGTTTCGAGCGCCGCCCTCGCCGCGGCCGGCTGCGCGCAAACGGGTTCGATGGTCGATGGCGCCACCGCAGCGGACGCGTTCAGCGACGCGCATTCGGTAGACGGTCGTGACCCGCGAGACGGCGCCCAGCTGATCGGGGCGTTCCACGTTGCAGCAGGCGATCAGCACACGTGCGCGAGCACTCCCGCGGGTACGGTCGCGTGTTGGGGCGACGACTCCTACGGCCAGAGCTTCAGCCGGGTGACGCGGGACGCCGTGGCGTACGTCACCGACGAATCGTTTCGAGTATTGGACGGTTTCACCCAGGTGGCGGCGAACCGCAGTCACACGTGTGCGCGCAGATCGGACGGCACCGCGTGGTGCTGGGGAAACAACGACGAACAACAGATTGGTGACGCGTCGCTCGGCTCCGCGCTCTTGCCAACGCTTGTCGCCGGCTTGACGGGTGTCGTCGGTATTGCCGCGGGCTTCGCGTACACGTGTGGGTGGTCCGAGGATGGGTCCGCCCGATGCTGGGGCGCGAACCAATATGGTCAGCTCGGAGTCGGCGCGCGCGGTCTGTCGCGTCCTCCGGCCGTGCTTGGTCTGCCGCCGGTGCGCACGATCGCGACGGGGCCGTGGAGCGCGTGTGCCGTGCTGCGCGATGCGACGCTCCGGTGTTGGGGACTCAACGGTGCGGGCGAGCTTGGAGATGGGACGACCGCCGTTCGCACGACGCCCGTGTCCGTCGCGGGGCTGTCGGACGTCAGTGGCGTCTGCCTTTCATATCAGCACACTTGCGCGTGGCAATTCGATGGGACGGCTTGGTGTTGGGGTCGTGAGTTCCGTCGGCCGTTCGACAGTCCACCGCGCCTTGTTCCGACCCGCGTGGAGGGGCTTGCGAACGTCGTCGGCATGGCGTGCGCCTATTATCACGCGTGTGCCGTGCTGCGCGATGGCACGGTGCGCTGCTGGGGAGCCAACTGGTCGGGTCAACTTGGGATTGGCTCGCTCTCTGACGTAGGTTCCGAGCCGATCGAGGTTCCGTCGCTGTCTGGCGTGACGAGCATTGCTGCAGGCGCCTTTCACACGTGCGTCGTTCGCGCGGACGAAGGCGTGTGGTGCTGGGGACGGAACGATCACTTCCAAGTCGCGCCGGACCCGGCAACCTACGACGACCAACACCCTTCGCCCGTCCGTGTCACGGGTCTGTAGCGAGCGTTTCGGGGCGGAACGCCAACGGCCGCGGACACCGCGCTACGGCGCCACGCCGGAAACGACGAAGGCGCGCGTGCCAATGACCTGACTGGGACCCGCGATGCTCTCCGTCCATGCGGCGACGAACGCCGCGGCGGCCGGTACCGCGAACGACGACTCAGGCGCGAGCGACGCGATGCCCAGGTAGTCCCCGATCACTCGATCCGGGGGGAACGGAGTCCGCCAGGACGAGACGTTCGAGTTGGAGATCGGCATGCCGCATGGATCGACTGGCGGACCCTCCGGAAACGGGAGGCGGTCGCTGTCCGCACCGGCGCGCGGCGACCGCGGAGCGGTCGTCGGAACAAAACTGCGGCTCAGCCTCGCGCCTTCGCTCGTCAGCATCCAGCCGGGAGAGCTTCCCGCGATTGAGAGGTCGGGCACCAGGCAATTGCCGTACGCCGCGATTTCGAAATCGCCGACCGTTGCATAGTAAGTCAGTCCGATGATGCTTCTCGCGTCGAGGTCACCCGTCTCGCTCCGGACCATTCGCGGAAAGAGGAACGCTCCATGTTCTTCGCGGTGCCGAAGGAAGAAGCTCGGCATCGCGGCGAGTCCCACCGGCACGCCGCGGAACAGGATCGTCTGAAACTGCGAGAATTCGAGCGACGATCCGCCGCCGTCCATGTCCCACTCCGTGTGCACCACGACACCCGACCAGTCGCTGGGATCGACGACGAGATCTGCCCGTGCTCTCACCACCGTTTGCCACGCAGGCCGCAGGAACGGGTCCGGAACAGGCGTCGGCATTGGGCCAAATTCGGCGCTTGGTCGGAATGGGACTGCCAATCGAGAGACCAGCTCGACGGTACCGCGGCCGGCGTCGGCATGCAGCAAGCGCAGCTCGAAGTTCGAATTTTGAACGCCGCTCACGGCACCGGTCGTCCAGATGGCGTACTGCCGGTCGCCGAACGGCATCACTTGGATTGCGACCTGCTGGTAGGGGCACATCCCCGCTTTTCTGCAGCCGTCGGGCTGGATCCGAAACGGAGCGAAGAACCAGGTCACGTCACCGGACGAATCGTCGTACCGGCCCCCGCGAACGTAGCTGACCACGTTCTCCGTCCAGGTGATCCAGAAGGTCCCATCCGACGCGAAAAAGAGATCTGGCCGGTCAGGTCCGGCGTTGAGGGTGATGGCTGTCGGCTCGGCGAGCGGGTTGGTGTCGACCCGCGTCGCGGGCCCAAAGTGACTTCCGGCATCGGTCGACCGCGCGATGAGTACGAGCGCTCGCGGTGCCGAAAGTCCAGTTCGCATTCCCTCCGGCGTTGTGGTCGGTATGCAAATCGGTGAACTCCCGAGTTGCACCGTCACGACCTCCTGAGGATTGCGCGGGTTGACGGCGACCGTCGGATCGCCGGCCCAGAACAGGTCGCCGAACAACCTCGGTGCGTTCGGATCGTCACCGTCGTGAAAGCTCCACTCGACGCCGCCACCTCCCGCCTCCGCGAAGTTCCGCCCGGTGGCCCAACAGAAGATTCCGGCGTTCGCCGGTCGAATCACGCCCGGTGGATCGGGAGACGTTCGGCCCTGGAAGTTCGCGAACGAAATCAACCGCTCTCCGCTAGCTCCGCTCGCGGGAACGTACGCGATTACGGGCTCGTTCAGGGCCGACCGCTCGCCTCCACGCCCCGCCTCGGACGGAAAATGGCTCGGTCCACCGATGGCGAACGGGCGCGGGAGCAGCGGGCTGTCGAGCGCACCGCGCTGCTGCTCCACGGTAGCGCGATCGACACCTGGAACGGCGAGAGCAACCGCCCCCGTACCCGCCCCCTGCGCCTTCGCCACGAACTCAATTCGCGGATCGGGCGCCCCCGGACTCACGGGTTGAATCCGCGGATCCTCGGGACCCTTCTCCACGGGCTTGATCCGCGGATCCTGCGCCTCGTCGCTTCCGGCCGCACCCTTCGCCATGCGCCCACCTCCTCGTTTGCGCGATCGCTACGCGTCGCGTGCGTAGCCCGAGATGTCGAACGTGGCAGTCGGGCTGCCCGTCCCGCCGAGTTCCGCGTAGTAGCGAACGTACTTGAGTACTCCCGTGACGGTCAGTGCGTAGTACTTGTTGGCACTCGTGACCTGCGTGAATGTGCCAATCAGCGCCCAGGCGTCTTCGTTGTCGTTCTGCATCGACGTGTAGATGCCCACGAGGAGCGTCGGGCTCGTTCCGGTCAGGCCGGGGCAACTCAGCAACAGATCCAGTTGCTTCGCGCCGCCGACCCGCAGCGCCTGCGTGAGCGGCTGGGTCGTCGTTGCCGTGATCCGCTGCACTTGTTGCGTGAACTTGATTTCGCTGCTCATGGGGCCTCCGATGGATTCACCGCGTCTACCGGAGTCGTCCGCGCGCGCGAAGTGGCGGCGAGGACGGGCCGCGCGACGTACTTCGAGTACGGTTGACAGCGATTCGAGCTTCAGAGATCTCCCGCGTTGCCCGTTGTTCGCGACCGGATGAGGTGTGCGGGATTGTCCGACAGATCTCAGCGTCCCGCGTCTCTCAAAGCGCACGACCCGAGTGGCACGATGTGCAGCGCAATCCCGCGCGCCGTCGTCGTCGCAACGCCGACGCTGTCCTGTCCCATGCCCATTGCGGGTGACCACGCGGTGCCGTCGTGTCCGCGCAGCTGCACGCCGACCGCGTCTCGCCCCGTTGCGCCGTCGATCGCGCCGACCTCGACGTGGCGATCCGTGTCGCGCTCGACTTCCCACGCCGCGACGAATCGACCCGGCGCGATGGCAACGATCGCGGGCGCTCGGGCCGAGCCTCCACCGTGGGAGACGGTCATGGTTGCGCCGCTCGCATCGAGCCGGCGCGTGAGCGTGTGGAAGAACACGCGTGGTGAGCCCGTGCGCACTTCGTCCCACGCGAAGCCGTACTGCGTTCCGTCCCACGCGAGAGCGTATCGAGCCGCATGGTCGGCCGATCCGATCGTCGAGGGCGTTGCGCGACCGAAGTAGCCGTGCGGCCCCCCGCCGGGATCGAGGCGCATGACGTCGACCACTGCCTCGCCGCGACGCACGAGCCAGCTCACGGCCACGCCGCGATCGTTTGGCACGATCGTGACGCTGCCCAGCGGTTCGGAGCGTTCGACGATCGTGACGGGCGGACCGATCTGCATCGCCCAGCGGTTCAAGCGCACGGCGCGGATCGCCCATCGGTGCGACAGGAACTCCGCGGCCCATGCGATCGTCGGTCCGTCGGGAGACAGCGCGATTGCCGGCGAGACGTCGTTGCGCTCGCGTGCCGTGACGTGCTCGGCTCGCGCGAGGAGTGTCGCGTGTTCGTTCAATCGCGCGAGGAAGATTTCCTGGAAGCGTCCCGCTCCGCCGGAGAACGTGATCAGCCATTGGTGTCCGTCCCACGCGACGGCCGGAGAGGTTCCGCGGTAGCCCACGTCGCTCACGCGCGTCGGCGAACCTCGCCGCAGTCCATCGGGCCGCACGAGCGCGAAGAACACGGTGGGTTGCTCGGATACCACCTCGCTCCACGCGACGCCCCACGTGTGTCCATTCCAGACCAAGGATGCACGACCATCGACCGGCCCGCCTGTGGACAGCTCGGCGGGCGGGAGACTGCGCGTCGGGCACAACGGCATGCCGGGTCGTTCGGCGAACGGAGCGTCGGCGATGTCGATCGCGGCGTCGAACGCGGTGGCCTCGCCGCGCGTGTCGTGGAGGCGATCGAGACGTCGCGTGTCGACCGACGAGCGGCTGCCGCACGCGCTCGCGACGGCTACGCCGCACGCTGCGAGTCGCGCGACCCGTGATCGAGAACGAAGGCTACGCTCGCTCCCGCGAGCAAACCGATGGCGAGCAGGTAAAGCCACAGCAACAGCGCGAACATCGTGCCCGCCGCTGCGTACGCGGCGTGGAGCCCCGGAGCGCGAGCAAGATACACGCCGAGCATCGACGTGGCGACCCAGGACGTCGCACCCGCCGTCAGCCCGCCCCAGAAGATCGCACGGACGCCCGGACGCTCCGCCGTGCCGAGCCGCACGAACGAACCACACGCGAGACCGAACAACAGCGCTGCAACGGGCCAGCGCAGCCACGCGACGTGGACGAGCCGCACGAGTGGCACACTCGTCGCGCGGGAAACGAAGCGGAGCACGGCCGGGCCGAGGACCGCTGCGATCGCGGACAGCGCGAGCGCGACAGCCATCACGAGCCCGGCGGCGGCCGAACGAATCCGTCGCACGACGATGCCCGCGTGCACCTTCCAGCCGATGGCCTCGAGACCAATGCTGATCGCAAACGTCCACGCGGAAATCGACCAGAGCACGCCGACGATGCTGAGCGTCACGACGAGCGGGTGCGCGGTGAACGTCGACGAACGGATCTGTGCGGCAAGAAGCGGCCGGGCGGCATCGGGTGCGTACGGCAGAACGAGATCGCGCAGCGAACGCACGAAACGATCGCCCGGGAGGCTCGAGAGAATCGCGAGCGTCAGGGCGAGCAGCGGGCCGATCGAGAACGCGGCCTTGAAAGCGATGTTCGACGCGTGCACGGTCAGGCGTGCCCGCACGATCGTTTGGGCAACGTCGCGAACGAATTTGCGCACGGATCAGTCGCCCGCGCTGTCGGCGGCGGGGACATCGACGGACGCGTCGGTTGCATCCACCGGTGCGTCCGGCGCGGACACGTCGGCCGGTACGTCGGTGACCGCCGAGTCTCGTGCGTCGGCCGTCACGACGTCTTGAACGTCGGCGCCGGCTTCCGTTCGAGCGTCGGCGGGCGCGTCGGCACGCGCGTCGGTCACGTCGGGTCGGAATTGCGGGCCGCTGTCGCGGATCACGTCGGGAATGACCACGTCGATCACGGGATCGGGGGCGTCGCTTCCTTGAACGACGACATCCCACCGCTGCGGGTAACGCAGAACGCCGTCGCCACAGCCGGCGAGCGCCAACACACCGACCAGTGCGATCGATCGCAGGACCCAGCGCGACGGGACCCAAGCCATGGCGCCACGATAGCGAAAGCGCCGCGCCGTGGGCATGAAAATTCGACGCCACCTCCTCCGACCGCACGAGAGTTGCGCGCCCGCGCCGTCGGCGTGCATCCTACGCGCCGTCGATGAAAGCCAAGCAGGTCAGTTCTCTGCCGCTCGGGGACCGAAAAGTACGAGTTCAGATCGTCGGATTCGGAGTCGTGGGTCGGGGCGTCGCGAAGGCGTTGCTTCGAAAGACCCAGGACGGCAAGCCGTCGCCATTCGTCGTGGTTTCCATCACGGACCGGTCGGGTTCCGTGTTCGACGACGCGGGGTTGGACCTCAAGGCGCTCGTCGCGGCGAAAGACAAGCACGGCACGATCACCCACGGCGCCGGACGGGTCGCCCGGCCGGACTGGGACGGCGAAGCCGCGATCAAGAATGTCCGCGCGGACATCGTCGTCGAAGTGACGCCCACGAACATCGTCGACGGCGAACCGGGGCTCACGCACATCGCCGAGGCGATGCGACTCGGCAAGCACGTCGTGACGGCCAACAAGGGTCCGTTTGCACTCCGGTTCGGCGAAGTCGCGCGGCTCGCCGAGCGCGCCGGCGTCGCGTTGAAGTACGGGGGCTCGGTGTGCGGGGCCGTTCCGATCATCGAACTCGTGCGCGACGCACTCGTGGGAAACGACGTCAGCTCCATCCGCGGCGTGATGAACGGGTCGTGCAACTTCATCTTGTCGAAGATGGAGTCGACCGGTCAGACGTTCGCGCAGGCGCTCGAGGGCGCCCGGAAGATGGGCGTGACGGAGACCGATCCGTCGCAGGACATTGACGGATGGGACGCCGCGAGCAAGGTCGTAATCCTCGCGAATGCGCTGATGGGGCGGGCGCTCACGATTCGGGACGTCGATGTCACCGGCATTCGCGGTGTGACGGCGGAGCAAGTGCGCGCGGCGAAGAAGCGCGGGCGAAAGATCCGATCGATTGCGACGCTGACGCGGGATGTTGCCAAGGTCGCGCCGGTCGAACTCGAAGAGGGTTCGCCGCTGGCGGTGGACGGAACGCTCAACGTGGCCACGGTACAGACGGACCTTGCCAAGGACATCACGATCGTCGGGCGCGGCGCGGGACAGATGGAAACGGCGAGCGCGATCCTCGCGGATCTTTACGCCGTGTTGCGGGAACGCATCCAGGTTCGCGGTGCGTCGAGCGACGTGCGTCCCAAGGGTCTCGCGGGCCTCGAAGTGCGAGAGATCGCGCAGAAGAAGGTCGCGACGGTCGATGCGCGCGCGACGCTCGGCGATGCGATCAAGGTCATGCGCAAGAAAGGGATCTCGCAGATTCCGGTCGTGCGAGACGGCGTTCCGGTCGGCGTGCTCAGCGAGCGGGCGGTGCTCGATCTACTCATTCGCGGTGGGCGCAAGAAGCTCGACGAACTGCGCGTCGGCGACGTCATGGGAGATCCGCTCCCCGAAATTGGTCACCGGACGCCCGTCGTGGCCGTGGCTCGCATTCTAGAACGAAAGCCGGCCGTCTTGATCACCAAGGGCATCGACATCGTCGGAATCGTCACGCGTGCCGACTTGCTCCCGCTCGTGGGGTGAAGACTTCCTTCTCACCAGCGCAGGACGATCTTCCCAAAGTTCTCGTTGGCCGACATTCGCGTGTGGGCGTCTGCGATTCGCGCGAACGGCACGACGCTGTCGACCACGGGTTGCAATGCGCCGTTGGCGAGCAGCGGCACGATCTCGCGTGCGAACCGCTGGGTCGCGTCGATCTTTTCCTCGATCGGACGCGAGCGGAGCACCGTGCCAATGATCTCGAGGCGCTTTCGCAGCACGAGCCCGAGATCGATCTCGGCGCGCGCGCCACTGAGCAGTCCGACGAGAACGAGCCGACCGCGCGGCGCGAGCACCCGGAGATGTTCGTCGAGGTGATCGGCACCCACGAAGTCGACGATCGCGTCGATGCCGGCGCCACCCGTGTCCGCAAGAATGCGTTCGGCGAAGCCCGTCGGGTCGATCGCGTGACGCAAGCCGTGCTCGGTCGCCCGCGCGAGTTTGTCGGCGGTACGAGCGGTGCCCCAACAGGGCGCATGAATCGCCGCGCAGATCTGCACCGTCGCAAGTCCGACGCCGGAGCCCACGGCATGCACGAGAACTCTCGAGCCCGAACGCACGCGCCCGCGCGTGACGAGCGCGTCGTGTGCCGTGATGTACGCCTCGGGCACCGCCGCGGCTGTCACATCGTCGAGTCGCTCCGGGATCCGCGCGACGGCGCGCTCGTGCGTGACGACGAACTCGGCGTGAGCGCCTCCACCGACAATCCCGAACACGCGATCGCCGGTTTGCCACGCACTCGCACCGGTTCCGACGGCATCGACGGCGCCCGCGAACTCGAGCCCCGGAATGTCCGACGGCGCGTCGGGCGGCGCGGGATACGCGCCCATGCGCTGCAGAACGTCGGCGCGGTTCAGTGCGGAGGCCGTCACGCGCACCCGGATTTGTCCTGGCCCCGGCTCCGGCGTCGGTACTTCACGCACCGCCAACACCTCGGGACCGCCACTCTCCGTGATCACAATGGCTCGCATGGGCCGAGTGAACCACGTATTCTCACGCGATGCCGCTCGACGGAATTCGCGTCCTCGACTGGGTGTCCCGCACGTTTTCGGGCGTGCCTCCCATGGTCGTCGGCGCACTCGGCGTCGCGACGATGCTCGCGGGCGTATTCACGGCGGTCATGGGATTCCGCGGCGTGCCGAAGTCCATGGGACTCCTGGTCGCCGGCGGCTCGATGATCATTCTCACGTATTTCATCGTCGGCGCTGCGATCAACTCGGTTTCCGGAACACAGCTCCAGGGGGGCGAGAATGTCACCAGCGCCGCGCCCCGGATGGTGCCTCCGTTGCTCGCCGCGACGCTGTTCGGATTCGGCGCGTTCGGGTTTCGAATCGCACTTCGCATGTGGAGTGGCGAAGAAGCGTCCGGGAAAGCGGGCGCAGTGCTCGTCGTGTTGCTCGCGTGCGGCGTGATCTTCGCCGGCGTGCAAATCGTGCGATCGGGCAGCGGAACCGCCGTCGTGCAGGCCCCGCGGGCGGTCGACTCGAGTCCGAGCGCTCCGGCCGATCCGCTTACGCGACGGCGCGGGGTCGCAACACCTCCGCGGCGTTGACGGCGCACGGGCGTGTTGTTCCCACCGGGTCCTGGGCGTAGGATCGACTGGCCCGCGGTCGCCGGGCGCGGAGGCGTGGATGCTTCGACGTTGGGTATTGCCGCTCGCGGGAATTGCGATCATCGGGTCGATCGCGTGCAGCGGTGACGAGGGCATTGTCGACGTCGCACGACGCGACGCGCGAGTCGACAGCGGCCGCGTAGATGGCGTCGGTGACGGGTCGGCAACGGCGGATGGCGGCGACGACACGGGCGCGAGCGGTGACACAATGTCGGACTTCGACGCCGACGAGACGTCCGTGGGCGAATCCGGAACCGACGACGCCACCGCGATTGACGTCATCACGTTCGATATTCCGCGAGACATGGGGGCGCCCGACGCGTGCGTACCCGGTGCCGTCTCGTGCACGACCGCCGACCGCACCAGGACGTGTCTGGACGACGGAGGTTCGACCGAGAGTGATTGTCCCGCCGGCCAACTGTGTGTCGACGGAATGGGATGCCGCGCGTGCGAACCGGGCGCCACGCGCTGCGCGGCCGACGGACTCACGATCGAAACGTGCGCGGCGGACGGCACCCGCTGGACGGCGGGCATGCGTTGCGACTCGGCCGCGGGAATGGTCTGCGAGGGTTATCGCTGCGTGAACGCGTGCGCGCGCGCGGCCAGTCAGCGCTCGTACCTTGGCTGTGAGTACTGGCCGACGACACTTTCGAACAGCGCGATGGGTCCGTTCGGCGGGAATTTTACGTTCGGTGTGACCGTCGCCAATCCACAGTCGTACCCGGTCTCGGTGACGATCACCGGCGGCGCGCTCGCGGTGCCGAACACGTTCACAGTCATGCCGTCGTCGACGAACACGGTCTCGCTGCCATGGGTCACGACGCTCTCTCAACTCCGCACGAACGGTGCGACGACTTCCGTACTCGCGCGCAATGGAGCGTACCGCCTGGTGAGCAATGCGCCTGTCGCTGCGTATCAGTTCAATCCACTAGAGTATCAGTCGGGCGGCGGTTTCTCGTACTCGAACGACGCTTCGCTTCTCTTGCCCACGCACGTTCTCACGGGCAACTACATGGCGATCACGCACCCGACCTGGCGCTTTGGAAGCGGCGGAAACTATGGCGGTCAACTCGTCATCGTCGGCACGAACGCCACTCCGACGACCGTGATGGTTCGACTGCGCGGTTCGATTCGCGCGGGCTCCGGCGTCGCGGCGTCCGGCGCGGGCACGACCACGATGTACATGCTCAACCGGGGCGACGCGCTCGAACTCATCGGCGGTGGCAGCGCATCGGCGGGAAGCAGGTGCGACCAGGACGACCTCTCCGGCTCCGTGGTCTCTGCCGATCATCCGGTGGCGGTCTTCACTGGTCACGACTGCACGTACATGCCGTGCGCGAGCGCGGCGTGCGACCATCTCGAAGAGCAACTCTTTCCCAACGAGACCTGGGGGCGCAGGTACGTCGTCTCGGGCCTGCGCGAGCGCGGCGCGGCGGAGCCATCGGTCATCCGCGTGATCTCGCAGGTCGCGGCCAACACTCTGACGTTCGACGGCATCGCGACGCCCGCGGGCTGCGGCGTGTTGAACGCCGGGCAGTTCTGCGAGTTCCAGACCACGCCGGATTTCGCGGTCACGGGAACGGGCGCGTTCCTTGTTGCGCAGTTCATGGTGTCGCAAGACGTCATCGCGGGCGCCAGCGGCGGTGATCCAGCGATGGTGCTCGAGGTTCCGTCGCAGCAGTTTCGCACGAACTACACGATCAACGTGCCCGGGAGCTACGCGCAGAATTTCCTGACGATCGTGTACCCGACCGGCATGCTCCCGAGCATCGACGGTCGCGCGGTTACGGCCGGAACGGCTGTAGGCGCCAGCGGCTTCTCCGTGACGCGGTTCGCGACGACGGCCGGCAATCACCGACTCGCGGGTCCGGCGCCCTTCGGAATCAAGGTTACGGGCGTTGGACAGTACACGTCGTACATGTATCCGGGCGGGCTCGATCTGAACCAGATCACGAGCGGAAGTTGAAGTTCAGATTCGCCGCAGACCGTGCTGCGTGAAGAAATGTTGAGTTCGCGAGGCCGGGGGACCGTCGTCGATCCGGCGGCATCGAATGACATCGTGGGCTACAGTTCGCAGATGCACATGTCGGCCGATCGAGACGACACCGAAGTCGCCCTCGATCAACTCAGCGAGATCCTGCTGAGAATTCCGGGAGTCCAGCCGCTCGTTCAGGACGTGAACGAGTTGCGCGGGCTCTTGTCGGGCCGCCGCATGCCGCGGCTTGCGATCATCGGTCGTCGCGGCTGCGGAAAATCTAGCCTTGCGAACGCGTTGCTGGGCGCGCAAGTGCTCCCGGTCGGCGCGGTCGACGATACGACGCGCGAGGCCACGTGGGTCGAGATCCGGCGCGGCGGCATCGGGTTCGATTGGTTGGACACGCCGGGGCTTCGCGCCGGAGGAAAGCCCGAGCGCGGCGCGGAGGTCGCACGCGCACTTCGCGAGCGAGATCCCGACGTGTGGCTGTTTGCGATGAAGGCCACGCAGGCGCTGCACGAACCTGCGACCGACGTGAGCGAGATGAAGTCCGTGTGGGACGACGTCGTGCGCGATTCTCCGCATCCGCCCGCACGGCTCGCCGTGGCCATGAAGTGCGACGAACTGCACGCCGCGACGCTGCGTGCGCCGCCGTACGAGCCCGAACGTCTCGCGGCCGTCACTCGCGCTGTCGATGCGCTGCGAGTCGCACTGGACGCCGCGGCCCTTCCGGCCAGAGCCGTCGTGCCCGTGGTGACGTACTGGCGCGATGCCGCGGACGCGGACGGGGTGCTCGACTGGCGCTGGAATCTCGACGCGATGGCCGACGCGATCTACGACGCACTTCCCGTGGGGGCGCGTCTCGAGACGGCCCGTGCGTTTGCGAACGCGACTGCGCTGCGGCGCCGCGTTGCGATGCGAATCGTCCGTGCGTGCTCGAGCGTCGCGATGGTGATCGGCATGACGCCGTTGCCGATCGCGGATCTGTTCATCCTCGCGCCGCTGCAGTCTGTGATGATCTCAGGCGTGATGCTCGCATCGGGCCGGCGTGCCGACGCGCGGCTGGCCGCGGAGTGGATGACGGGGCTTGGCGTGAATGTCGGAGCGGGTGTCGCGTTTCGGGAAATCGCGCGCGCCGCCGTGCGGCTCGTGCCGGGGCTCGGTGGGAGCATCTCCGCGGCGATCGCCGCGACCGGCACGTGGGCACTGGGGGTTTCGGCCGTGAAGTACTTTGTCGACGGCGGGTCGCTCGAGGACGCGCGGTCGGCGTTCGAGAAGGCGCGACACGACGGAGTACCGCCGGCGGGCGGCTAGGCGGACGTGACGCCGGTCGCGCAGGCGAGGCTCCAGGCGTACCGAACGTTCGGCGACGACGACGAGCGAGTCGTCGTGTGGGTCATCGGCCGCGCCGGCGCGGGAAAGTCAGCACTCGTCGCGGCGCTCCGCCGCGAGGACGAACAGGCCTCGGAGCGTGACAGCCTAGACAGTTCGCACGAGATGGCCGCGTGGCGCGAGTGGACCACGCGCGGACGCGAGAGCGAGTCGGCGAGTCCGAGCTACGTGGGGATGGCGTCGCGGCCGGTCGACGTGATTGTCGTGGCGTGTCCCGCGACCGAAGTGGACGCCGCGATCGACGACGACATCGCGGCCTGGCGGTCGATTGCGGAGTGCGCCACGACAGTCGGAGAGTCGGCACCGGCTCTCGTGGCCTTGCTCACGCGCGCTGACGAGCTGCCTCCGCCTGAGCGGGCGCTGCCACCATTCGAGGGGACGCGGAAGCGCGAGAATATCGCCGCCGCGATTGCGAGACTCCGACGACACATGAACGCTGCGAAACTCACGCCGGCTGCGATTCTCGCCACGTGTGTCGTCGACGACGGAAACGGACACGTGCGCGCGTGGAACGTCGACGTACTGCGACGCCGCGTGCTGCGCCTCGCCGTTCGCGGCTCGCGGCACTTTGCACGATTGCGGGACACACGTCGGATCGCGCTGCGTGCCGCCGTCGCTCGCGACATTGTCGACGCCGCGATCCAAGACGTTCGCGCCGCGCCAGTTGCGTTGCCCACGGCCCCGTCGCTGTCCCTCGCCGCCGCCGAGGCCGCACGCGTCGAGCAGATCCGCGCGACGATGTCCGCCGCCCTACGAACGCTGGCGCTCGATGCCAGCCGGTCGCCCACGTCCGCGGTGCGCTTCGTCTCTGCGCCCATTCGTGCGTCGATGGGCGCGATCGAACGCTTGTCCGGCTGGCTCGCGATGCCGTCGCTCGCGACGAACGCTGCCGCTGCGCGCCTGCGCGTCGAGGGCGACACGCTTCGGTGGTCGCTCGGGCTGTGACGTATTCGTCCCTGAAATGGCTCCGGCCGGCGAGGCTCGTTCGAACCAGCCGGCCGGATCACTCTTGCACTAGAGCGGGAGACGGGATTTGAACCCGCGACGTCCACCTTGGCAAGGTGGCACTCTACCGCTGAGTTACTCCCGCAAGAGGGGGCTGGGTCTAGCCCGCAGCGTGGGGGGTGTCAAGACGCTGCGACTACTCGTAGCGCAGGCCCTCGACGGGCGTCAGTCGCGCAGCCCACATCGCCGGAATCGTCGACGCCACGAGAGAGATCAACATCGCGATGGCGGCCGTCACGCCGAACTCCGCGTAGCTCGCGCGCACCGGCACGTATCGAATGAGATACACCTGCGGATCGAGCGGCACGTGCCAGTGCACGAGGATGCCGCATATGAGCCCGCCGAACAGCAGCCCGAGCAGCGTCCCGACGGCGCCGATCACGAGCCCCTGCCATAGGAAGATTCGCATGATCGCGTTCTCGTTGGCGCCCATGGCCTTCAGAATCGCGACCTCCCGCCGCTTGTCGATTACCACCATCACGAGCGTTGCGACGACGTTGAACGCGGCAACGATGATGATGATCGTGATGACGATCGACAGCGCGAACTTCTGCAATCTCAGCGCAGTGAACAAGTTCCGATTCAACGACTCCCAATCCAACGTGTGATACGGGCCGCCGCCCAACTCCCGCTCGATCCGACGCCCGATCGCCGCGGCGCGTTCGATGTCGCGCACTTTGACTTCGACACCGGTGACGGCGTCTCCCTGCTCGAAGAATCGTTGTGCCTCCCACAAGTCCACGTACACGAGTCGCGAATCGTATTCGTCGAACCCGGCGTCGAAGATTCCCACGACCCGAAAGTCCCGCGAGCGAGGCGTCGTTCCGTGCCGTACGAGCGCAGCATCCGCGCCGGTCAACGGCGAGATGATTCGCACCTGGTCGCCCACGCGGACATTGAGTGTACGTGCGAGCGTTCGGCCAACGATCACGCCCGGAAGTTCGCCCGCCATCTGTCGCGCGCGTGCTTCGTTGTCTTCGCGAATCTGTCGGCCCATCGCCTCGATCGGATCGTCAGCTCCGGAGATCTCTGGGGGCGGCACGTAGTCCGGCGTCGCACCGCTCGGCGCGGCGTTCACGGCACCGGCCACCGAAGACGCACTCGGTCGCACCCCGGGCCTCGCGCCACGGTCGGCGTCCACGGTGTTGCTGAGCGCACCGCCACGCGCGGACGGGTCCCGCGGACTCGCGTCCACCACGGCGGCAGCGTGCGCTCCGACGCTCCGAGTGTCGTCGTCGTCGGCTCGATCGCGGAGCGGTTCGGATTCGGAAGGCGCCGTCGTCCGCGTCTCCGTGTGGGACGCTCGCTGCGCGCGCGCTTCTTCACGCGCTCGACGCAGATAGTCGTCCAGCGTTCGATCGTGGTGCAGCCCCGTGTCGTCGGCGGGTCCAGCGGGTGGCTGGGCGCCGGGGCGACGGAGTCCGCGAATTCCGCCGTCGACGATGTAGGTTGGCAGGTCGAGCACTGTGCCGAGCAATTCGGGGTCCACGCCCTTCACGAGGACGCCCGCGATGCGATCGCCGCGGGTGATCATCATCGGGTTGATGAGGAACGGCGCCGCGCCGGTGACGCCGGGCATGTTGCGCACGCGCTGGATCACCTCGCGGTATTCCGTGAAATCCCAGCCGTACTTCAGCACGAGCAGGTGCGCGTTGACGCCGAGGACCTTCTCGCGAAACGCCGACTGAAACCCCGACGTAACCGACAGGACGGCGGAGAGCACGCCGACGCCCAGCATGATGCCCACGATTGCGATGCCGCCGACGACCGACACCGACGTCCGTCGCTTCGCGCGCAGATAGCGTCCAGCGACGACCAGCGTGAAATCCACGCGCGGGTTCTACCGCGCGGAATCGAGAGCCACCACACGGAATTGCGAACGACTCGCGCCCGCCGAGATATAGGGTACACTGCTCGGGTGCGTTGCTTGGTGGTGCTCTTTGCGGCCGCGGCCGCTGTGATGGGCTGCGGTACCTCGGGGATCGAACTCCCCGACGCCGACGTCGTTCCGTCGGATGCGGCGATGCCGCCACCCGTACGAACGATCCGGTTCGTTCTACTCTCCCCCGAGGTTGCCGTTCCCGTGCAAGTCACGCCGGGGCAGCGCGTTGCGTTCTCGGTCGAGCTGCGTGACGGAGACGGACGCGCCGTGGCCGAGGACGTACAGCTTGCGCTGACGGGCACGGCGTCAGACGGATCACTCAGCGCGTCGCGGGTTCATACCGATGCGCGCGGCTTGTCGCCGGCGGTGACGTTCGTGGCGCCGTCGACGTCCGCGACACTTCGAATTCGCGCCCGCGCCGTCATCGGCGGCGACCTTGCCCCCGCTGCGTTTCTCGACGTCGCCGTGAGCGCGCGGGGCTTCGGCGGAATCAACGTCGTCACGCGCTACGTTGGCGTGCGCGCTCCAACGGGTGCGAGCGTTCGTCTGTACGAGGGCTCGACGTGTCGAACCGCTTCGCCCGGCGACCCGGTGCGAACCGCGCAACTCTCCTCGCCGGGCGGCTCCGTGACGTTCGCAGGGCTCGCGGCGGGCTCGACGTTTTCGGTTCGCGGCGACCTGACGGGGCGTGGCGGCGTTGCGCTGGCGACGGGTTGCATCGACGGTGTCGTCGTGACGGCGGATTTCGTGATGGATCTCTCCTTCCCGCTCAACGACCTGCCGCTTCACGTCGAGGGCGCGTACGTGCTCACGGCCAGCATCGACCTGAGCCCGTGGCCCGGACGCGCGACGCCGCAGTGGGTCGCCGCGGTCGAGACGGTGTCTGCGGCGCGGGGAGGGGACGCTGCGTACCTTCTTGCGGCCGTCGCGGACGCCGTCGAGATGCGCGGTGGATCGAGCGCTCGTGCGACGTTCGAGCGCGCCGTTGCCGATCGACTGTTGGACGAACTGGTCATGGACCTCATGCGACGTGCGGTCAGCCCGGTGCCGCTGTTGCAGCGGATGACGGCGGACATCGCCGCGGTGCTCCTCGGCCTCGATGCACGCGCGACCATGCTCGCGCTGCCGGACGGCTTGAACAACGCGACGATTCGGCTACTCGATCTGACGCTGATTCTCGATCCGCTTACGCCCGAAATCGCCCGAGACGACATTTCCATGCGACCCGAGGGCTCCCCGTGCGCGCTCAACCCGCGCTGCGGGGAAGCGATGGTGCTCGATGGTGACCGTGTGCGCGCGCGCTTGAGCGGGTTGAACATGTCGCTCGAGCCGATCGCTCGCACGGCCGTCGCCGCGATGCTTGCGCGTGCCGGCGCGACGTCCGCTGGCGAGTATCTTCGCAGCAGCGTGCGGTGCGGTATTCTCGACGCAATCGTTCGTCTGGCAGCGGGATCGTGTGACACCTCGTGTGTCGTCGCGGCGTGCGAAGCTGCGCTCGATCGCCTCGGCGCGGCGTTCGATAGCGCCGTCACGACGACGGCGGGTGGGCGAGCGACGTCGGACATTCAGTTCGAGTCGTCCGCACGCGCAGCTCCAGGAACTCTGACGGTGACCGCCCTCGATCCGGCGCCGCTGTTTGGCGTGTACCGCGAGGACCCGGCGTTTCTCTTCAACGGCGTTGCGCGGCTCGACACGAACTGAGCGTCCGCGGAACACTCCCGTGTCTCCATCGCCCGAAATTCGCGCCCTGGGTGTGTTGCTCCAAACGCGGGAGGGCGCCGTCGCGGCCGCAACGGAGAGACTCTCGATCGGCCTGGCGTCGCACCGCGCGGCGATCGAGACGTTGGCCATCGCATCGGAACGATCCCAGCGCGCGAAAGCTCGATGGCTCGCTGCCCGGAGCGCCGGGGCCCCGAGAGCCACGGTGGCGGCGACGGCGCTGTCGCAAGCGGAACATTCCCGACATGTCGGCCAGTTGCGCGCGGCGCATGCCGAGGATGTTGATGCCGAACGTGTTGCGGCGTCGGAAGTAGATGCCGCGGCGGACCGGCTGAACGAATTGCGCCGCCAGCTCGCGCAGTGCACGGCCGAGCGCGACGCCGTGCGCTCGCGAATCGAGCGTGCGGAAAGTGCGCGGCGCCGGCGAGCGGATTCGCAGGCCGACGAGGCGTCCAACGAGGCACATTCCGCGCGCGAGTCCTTGAAACCCATCGGAAAACCGACTCGCCGCCGCTCCGGCTGAACCGCCCCCTTCGTGCACACCGCGTGACTTGGATGTCACACCGGCGGGAAGGGGGCGATGACTCCAGGGGTTTACAGAATCGCCCCGGCGACCAAGGTTTCTCCTCAGCAAACGTTTCCAATGTCGTCGTCGGCGGTTTGCGTGAATTGAACGGCGCGCTCCGTGCATCCCAATAGATCAAGGAAGGGTTCAGTCGTGGCAGTCACTGGGAATAGCCGCGCGCTTCGGCGCGTACACGCTTCACGAGCTTCCGTCGCGCCACGCAGCGCGTCGGTTGCTACGCGTACGGCGCATGTCCGTGGCGCGAAGGGAAGCGTCGTGCGCAACGAACGCGACGCAATGGCGCGAGGGTCCAAACCGACCCCGGTCGCCGTCCGTATGGAATCTGGCATGGGTCGAACGCCGAACGCAGGAGGTACGCACATGATGGCCAAGCGAAACGAAGCACGAGTGATCGCGCGCAAGGGGGCGGCCCCGCAGACCGCACCGCGCTCGCGAGTGGCACCGGTGCGGGCGCTTGTCAGCATCGCACCGCCCGCGAACGACGCGGCGCCGACACCGGCCGACCTCGTGGAACTCCCGTCGGAGATCTCGCAGATCGTCAAGAGCGACATCGCCCTGGACGGTTCGCTCGCGCACTACTTCCGCGACATGGCGGTGCATCACGTGATGTCTCCGCAGGAGGAGCTTGCGGCGGCCGCCCGCTTTCTCGAGGTCGAGATCGAGCGCTGGCAGGCCGTGCTGTCGTATCCGCCCGCGCTGACGTTCGTCGAACGTACGGTCGCGATCTGCATGCGCGCCGCGGAAGTCTCGCCGATGCCGGTGGAGTTCGAGCGTCTGCGTCGACTCGTTCGGTCGTACCGAGCGAATCGCTGCAAGCTCGACCGCCGCACGGCCGCTCGGTGGAACGCCATCGTCGCCGAACTCGCGCCCAAGCTGCGCGAACTCGACGCCGACCGGCTCTTCATCGAAGCCGCCGAGAGCGAGATCGAACACATCGCTCGCAGCGCGGACGACTTCGAGGACGTGGACGAGAGCGCCGAGGAGCCCGGACAGGTTCTGTCGACCGGCTTCATGAAGTACCTCGCGCACGTCGCGCGCGCGCGAGCCGAACTGTTTCGCGTGAAGAACCGATTTCTGCAGGCCAACCTGCGGCTGGTCGTGTCGATCGCGCGGCGATACAACCGCGGCCGGATGCCCCTGATCGATTTGATTCAGGAGGGGAACATCGGGTTGATCAAAGCGGTGGAACGCTTCGATCACACGCGAGGCTACCGGTTCAGCACGTACGCGAGCTGGTGGATCCGGCACGCGATCTCGCGCGCCCTGGCAGACAAGGGTCGCGCGGTTCGCATCCCGGTTCACATGCTGGACACGTACAACCGTGTGCAGCGCACGGCGCAGCAACTGGCGGTTCGCCAGGGCCGCGAGCCGACGCAGGTCGAGCTCGCCGCCGCGAGCGGACTGCCGCTCGAGAAGCTGGAGCGAATCCAGAAGGACTGGGCCGAAACGCCCTTCTCGCTCGACCGCGCCGTGAACGACGACGACGGACGGAAGTTCATCGACTTCATCGAAGACGAGAACGTCGAGAATCCGTTCGACACTGTGGCGAACAACAACTGGAGCACGGAAGTGCGTCGGTTGCTGGATACGCTCACCCCGATGGAAGCCCGGATTCTCCGGTGGCGATTCGGCCTCGATCACGAGGACGAGCTGACGCTGAAGGAGATCGGCGACAAGTACAACCTGTCGCGCGAGCGCATCCGGCAGCTGCAGGAGCAGGCCCTGCAGAAGATCCGTCGACAGATCAAGGAGTAGTCTGGACTCCGGCCCCCACCCGACGCCTCCGGCGTCGACCCTCCCCCGAAAACCGGGGGAGGGTTGGGAGGGGCACGTCGTCGCGCGGGTGTCGCGGTGGTGTTGCACTGCGCTACGCTCGCGCGGCGATGGTGCGCGCGGGTGACATTTCGCGGCGGGAGTTCTTCGCGGGCGTCGCGGCCGCGGGCGGAGCGCTGCACGGTTGTCGCGGGCGGGACGCCGAGCCGGCGACGCTGACTGCGCTGTTCAACGCAGAGCCCGAGCACCTCGATCCGCGGTATCCCGGCGATGCGCTCGGGTCGACGACGTCGCGGCTGGTGTTCGCGGGACTCCTCGATGCGGATCCCGTGACATTCGCGCCCCGCACCGGACTCGCGGAGTCGTTCGGGCCGACGGGTCCGACGCGGATCCATGTCCGGTTGCGAGACGGGCTTCGCTTCCACGACGGATCGCCGCTCACGTCGCGGGACGTCGTTGCGACGTACGAGTCGGTGCTCGATCCCGCGCGCGGAAGTACGTCGCGCGGCACGTATGCGCGTGTGTTTCGCGGCGTGCGTGCGGTCGGGCCGCTGGATGTCGAATTCGAGCTCACCGGCGAAGACGGAACGTGGCCAAGCCTACTGCAGCAGCCGATCCTGCGCGCACAGGACGTCGTCGGGCGTGAGATTCTTGCGACGCCTGGGAACGAGCACCGGTTCGTCGGCTCCGGCGCGATGCGCGTGCGATCGCTCGCGCGCGGTGCCTGGGAACTCGAGCGGGTCGAACGTGTCGCGGGCCGTCCCGAGCGCATTCGCTTGCTCGCGATGCGCGACCCGAACACGCTCGCGTTGCGGCTGTTGCATGGGAGCGCGGACGTCGCCGAGGTGAAGCCGGAGCTGTTCCCTGTGTTCGACGGGCGCGGCGGATTCACGGTTGCGAGCGCGCGCAGCGTTGGGTTCACGTACCTCGGCGTACGCAACGACCATCCAGTGCTCGCGCGACAATCCGTGCGCGTGGCCATCGCGCACGCGATCGATCGGCACGCGCTCATGCGGGGGAAATTTGGCCGGTTCGCGTTGGAATCCACGGGGCCGCTGCCGCCGTCGCATTGGGCGTACACGCCGGCCGTCACTCGCCACGGGTTCGATCCCGACCGTTCGCGCGAGCTGCTCGACCGCGTGCTTCCGCGGCCGGCGCACCGCGTTGCGCGCGCGAGCGTCGTGCTGCGCGCGACGAGTGTTCGTTTCACGATGACCGTGGCGCGGGCCCTTGCGGAGATGCTCGCGCAGGTTGGCATCGACGTGGAAGTTCGACAGAGCGACTTGCCCACGCTGCTCGCGGACCTTCGGGCCGGACGGTTCGATCTTACGGTGATGACCATGCCGGATCTGTCCGATCCGTGGGGACTCGCGTGGCTGTTCGCCTCGACGTCGCGACCGACGCCCGCGAATCCCCGGGCGGGTGGCAATCGTTGGCGATATTCCAACGTCGAACTGGACGTCGCGCTCGAGGCCGGCCGTCGCGCGATGGGCGTGGCGCAACGTCGGCCGCACTATCAACGCGCACAAGCGATGCTCAGCGCGGACCTTCCGGTGATCCCCCTCTGGCACGCGGACGTCGTGTTTGCGGGCGGGCGCCGAGTTTCCAATCTGCACCCGCGAGGCGACTCGCAGTTGGACTTCCTGCTCGACGTGCACTTGCGGGAGCGGGTTTGACGTGTTTCGCGCGGACTTCCGAGCGCGAGCGGTCTCATAGGACCGGGAAGCGTCACGGTCTCGCGGGTTGCCGGCGGCTGGGCGTACGTCGGTCGCGCAGCGGGTCGCCAGCGATGGCGCAAAAGTTAAAAAGTTAAATAGTTAAGTCCCGGATGCGAGTGCGCGGAACGCGATGTCGCTGCGATGGTGCTCGCCGGCCCAGTGAATCTGCGCAACCGCGTCGTACGCCCGGGCGCGCGCGTGCGCGACGTCGACGCCGTGGGCTGTCACGGCGAGCACTCGACCGCCCGACGTGACGACGCGATCGCCGTCGCGCTTGGTGCCCGCGTGGAACACCTGCACGCCTTCGACGCTGGCCGCGGCGTCGAGGCCGGAGATCGTGTCGCCGGAGCGAACGCTCGCGGGGTATCCGTGCGCCGCCATCACGACCGCGAGCGCCGCACCCGGTCGAACCCGCACGGAGCCGACCGACAGGTCTCCCCGGGCGGCTCCCTGGAGCAATTCAAGGATGTCGCCGTCGAGGCGAGCGAGGAGCACGGCGCACTCCGGGTCGCCGAAGCGAACGTTGTACTCAAGCACCCGCGGGCCGTCGGGGGTGAGCATGACACCGACGAACAGTGTTCCGCGGAAGACGATTCCGTCCGCGCGCAGGCCGCGAAACGTCGGCTCGACGATGTCCCGTAGGATCGCAGCTTCGACCGCCGCGGTGACCGCCGGGACGGGCGCGTACGCTCCCATGCCGCCAGTGTTCGGCCCGGCATCGCCGTCGCCGACCCGCTTGTGATCCTGCGCAGCCCCGAGAACGACGAAGCGCACGCCGTCGGCAATGACGTGAAAGGATGCCTCTTGCCCGGTCAGTCGGTCCTCGATCAAAACTCGCGCGCCGGCGTCGCCGAACACTCGCCGGCGCATCATCGCGTCGACGGCCTCGAGTGCCTCACGGGCGTCCGAGGCAACCACCACGCCTTTGCCCGCGGCGAGTCCGTCGGCCTTCACCACCTGCGGCAGCGATCGGGAGGCGACGTACGCCCGCGCGGCGTCGGGATCATCAAACGAGCCGAACTCTGCTGTCGGAATCCCGTGCCGCTTCATGAAGTACTTCGAGAACGACTTGGAGCCTTCGAGTTGCGCCGCTGCGCGACTCGGTCCGTACGCAAGAACGTTCAATCGCTGCAACTCGTCGGCGAGGCCCGCCACGAGCGGCACCTCGGGACCGATCACGACCAGGTCGACTCGCTCGGCGGTGGCCGCGGCACACAATCCAGCGAGGTCATCGGCCGCGATCGGCAGGCAACGCGCGTCCGCAGCGATTCCACCGTTTCCGGGTGCGCACAGGACTTCGCGTGAGGCGTCGCCCGCGCGAATCGCGCGAACCAACGCGTGCTCCCGCGCTCCGCCGCCGATGACGAGGACCTTCATTCGCGCTCAGTGCCGAAAGTGACGCACGCCGGTGTGGACCATCGCGAGGCCGGCGGCGTCGGCAGCGGCCGTGACCTCGGCGTCTTTCACCGAGCCGCCGGGTTGTGCGATCGCGACGACGCCGGCGCGCGCAGCGGCTTCGACGCCGTCGGGAAATGGAAAGAACGCGTCACTCGCCAGGACGGCGCCCCGAGCCAGTTCTCCCGCTTTCTTCACTGCGATTTCGACTGACACCACCCGAGACATCTGACCCGCGCCGACGCCGACGGTTCGCACCACGCCGTTCGCGTCGCTGCGGGCGAGCACGATCGCGTTGGACTTCACGTGTTTGCAGACCCGCCACGCAAATGAGAGCGCGCGTCGTTCGTCGTCCGTCGGTGCGCGCTTCGTGGCGGTCCGTGCACGTTCGACTTCGCCGTCGGCCGAGGCATCTCGTTGCTGCACGAGCATCCCGCCGGACACTTGCTTCAACATTCGCGCTGGCGATGAGGCTGGCAGCATCGCGCCGACGGCGAGAAGCCGCAGGTTCTTCTTCGCGCGCAAGATGTCGAGCGCGGCCGGCTCGAACGACGGAGCGACGACGCATTCGAGGAAGATCTCGGCGAGAAACTCAGCGACTCCCGCGTCGACGGGGCGATTGAGCGCCACGATGCCACCGAACGCCGACACCGGGTCCGCGTCGCGCGCGAGTCGGTATGCCTCGCGGGCGTCGTGCGCAACTGCGACGCCGCACGGATTGGTGTGTTTCACGACGACGCACGCCGGATCCGTGAACTCGCGAACGGCTTCGAGCGCCGCATCGACATCCACGAGGTTGTTGAACGACAGCTCCTTGCCCCCAGCCCCGACGCTCTCCGCGCGGGCGATCGTCCCGGACGCTGCGTCGGGCTGCACGTAGAACGCGCCGGATTGGTGCGGATTCTCCCCGTACCGCAGCGCATACGCGCGCTCGTAGGTCATCGCGAGCGTCCCGGGCAAGGGATCGCGCGAACCGTCGTCCGCAAGTGAAGTCATGTACTCCGCAATCGCAGCGTCGTACCCAGCCGTGTGCGCGTACGCCTTCGCGGCGAGGGTCTGCCGCTCGCGAAATGTCAGGTCACCACCGGCTTCGATCGCAGCGATCACCCGATCGTAGTCCCGCGGATCCACGACCACGGCGACTCGTGCGTGATTCTTTGCGGCGCTTCGGACCATGGCGGGGCCGCCGATGTCGATGTTCTCGACGATGTCGTCGTACGTCGACGCCGGGTTGGCGAGCGTCCGCGCGAACGGATACAGGTTCACGACGACGAGGTCGATCGGCAGCCCCCCGACGCTTCGCAACTGTTCGCGATCGTCCGCGCGATCGCGCATCAGGATGCCGCCATGCACGCGCGGATGCAGCGTCTTCACGCGACCGTCCATGATCTCGGGGGACTGCGTGTATTTGGAAACGTCGGTGACCGTGACGCCCGCGTCGCGCAGCGTCTTCGCCGTGCCGCCCGTCGAGAGCACTTCGACTCCTCGCGCGACGAGTCGTTGAACGAATGGGACCAAACCGGTCTTGTCGGACACGGACACGAGCGCGCGGGTGACAGCCATGCGCTGCGTCGCGTACCACGGGCTCGACGCCAAGGGAACCGCGGTTGAAGCTCTGGCGAGGGTGCGCGCCTGGCCGCTGAAGCGGCTGGCTGGCATTGACCGCCTCGCGGGGGTGCGCGCCCGGCCGCTGAAGCGGCTGGCTAACGTGGACCGCCTCGCTTGCGCGAGGCTTCCCGTGCGCGCAGTGCGAGCGCGACTGAACTCCCCACCGCGGACCTGGGAAGGGTCGCGCAGGCGACCCGGTCAAACATAGCCGGCCGATTCATCGGCCCGGGGAAACACTCGTTCATGCTCCCGAGGATACGTTCATGCTGCCGGGGATGCGTTCATGCGCCCGGGGACACATCCGTCCGCCGGCGACATTCATCCGCCCGGCTGCGGAGTCTTACTCCGCGTAGTCCTGCAGCGAAGACATCTCGCCCATCGCCTTGAGCTTCGCGAGGCCGCGCGTTTCCAGCTGGCGGATGCGCTCGCGGGTGAGGTTCATGATCTCACCGACTTCTTCCAACGTGATGCCGCCGCGATCGGCGATGTCGAGCGCGCACGTCTCTGGCAGTTCCCACACTTCCATGTTCGGGAAATTCAGTTTGATCGAGCCTGTGCGCGGATTGACGTCGAGATAGAGGTGATGCTTGCAGGACACGTAGGGGCAGGGGCGCTCGGCATTCTCGCTGCTCATGCATTCGGTCCGCGACGTCGGCCGTGCGTGCTCGGACTCGGGATAGAGCATCCGGCCGCGCTCCAGCTCCCGCTTCGAGAGTCGCTTGATCGAGATCGTCCGCGCTCGGACGCGCGAGTGACGCTTGGACTCGTCGTCGTCGGGCGCGTCGCTGATGTCGATCGCCGTCGCCGTCGATGCCAACGCGAGACCCTCCGCCGCGCGATCGCCCAACACTACCGCTCCGTCGTCATCCACTTCGATCGCCTGTCCGTCTTGCTCAAACATCGTATCGTCCTCCAGAGAGGCGCCCGACTCGCGGACGCAGTCCACCCATCGTGCCGACACGCCGACGTCCGGCCGTGTCTGCGAACACCACGCAACACCACTCCCTGCAGATCGCGGCACCGGTCCTGCGATCCTTCGATTCCGTCTGCGCGATCCGTGGACGCTACGACCCGGCGGCCCTCGTCAACCTCGCGCGCATCGAGAGCCTGGATTCCAGCGTCTCGAGCTTTCCGATCAAGTCTCCGGCCGTCGCGCGCGCATCCGTCAAATCCCGGCGCACGTGTTCGGCCGACATATCGCTCGGTCGGGACTCGAGAGACTGCTCGACGTGGTCGAACAGTTTCTCGAGTTGTCCACCCAACGCGTCGATGTCGTTACGAAGAAGCAAGCATTCCTGACGGATCTCGTCGATCGTGTAGTTGTCTGCAAGCAAGCTCTTGATCTGAACGACCTGCCGCACGATTGACGCCGGGTAGAGTCCTTGCGACCCGGTGTGCTTGCCCTTGCGACCGACCCGCACCGAGCGGGGCAGCAGCCCGAGCTGCACGTACTTCCGAAGCGTCGCCTCGCTGAAGGGGACGCCGTGCGTCTCCAGCAGCTCGACGATCTGTTGCGACGGGAGACCTTCGCGGTGGGAGCGCTCGAGCTGCGCCAGCACCGTTTCCGTCATCCCGTGCATCCCCGACTCCACCATCCACTCCACCTTCCACGCTTCGCATCCGAGGACTCGTTCGAAGTGAATTGAATGTATTCTCTTCAAGAGATTCATGTCCACATTTTCTCCGGCTGCTCGATCGCGCTCGTGCGAGGAATTCCCACCTGAACGCAGGTCTGTACCGTCGTTCAGGTAGGCAAGGATGGGAGCTCGAAGCTGGTGGAGAATTCGACAGTGAATCCTCGATGCATTTGTGCTGCGAGCTCAGCAATCGACCGATTTCTCGCTCCGTCTCGAGTGGCCGCCGCGGACGCCGTCGAATCGCGGCGCTTGGAGTTCGCTTTTCGCGTTCCGGCCGATCGGACGGACGGACGGTTTCTGCGTCCGAGTTGTTCAGGTGGGACAACCGACGACGACGGAGGAACTCGTCGGTGCAGCGGTCACAAAAATGCGCGCGTCGAGTTGCCGAACCGTCGCGCGCGCGTCATCTGCGCCCGTCGCGTTTGATTTGCGTTCAAAAACTCCTTGATTTCTAGCAAAACTGGATCCGGAAAATTTGCAGGCGCCCTGATTGCAAGCGAATCGGGCAGCAATGTGTCAGATCGCGCTGGAATTCCAGTGCAACTCGCAGTTGCGCGCACGAGTCGCCACGGTACCGTAGGGGTTCACTGACACGTGGCGGCCTCCGGGCAGTTGCCGTCCGCGCCGCGCATCGGTGACTGCGCGCACGGCGTGCCGGACTGCGAGAATTCGTTGTGAAGCGTCGCGTCTGCGAAGTTGATGGCTGCGCCGCCGAAGTCGCGGATGATGGCGGCACCGTCGGGCGGAAGGCCGAGAAACCGCGCGTGCTGCAGGATCTGGTTGCTGAGCGGAGCCTGCGAAATCATGAGCACCGCGTGATCGCTCGCGACCGAGGCCGCACGGCACGCGCTGAGCGTTGCGCCGCCGCCGTTCTGGAACGTCACGAAGTTGAAGCGCGTCTGCGCGCGATTGTAGTGCGATCCCAGTTCGACCGCGCCCCACGCTCCGGGTGACGGATCGTTGCCCGCGGCCTGGAACACGATCCGCGTCGCCTCGGCTTGACCGTCGGCGACGAGCGCTCCCTCGGCCTCCCAGCCCACGCGCAATGCGGCGTCGCGCCCCATCGCGATGATCGATCCCGGGTCGATCGTCAGCACCGGGGCCGCGGGCCCTTCGATCCGCAGATCGGCGTTGTCGACGAGGTGGTACCGCACACCCGGATTGCGCCAGCGGCCGGTGGTGCGAATTGGCGCGGCGGCTTGCACGAGAATTTCGCTGACCTGGTTGCCGGTGTAACTCCCCGACGGCAGGGTGCGGACGCTGTCGGGGTTTCCGATTGCGACGGAGCCATTCGCCGTGGCGTCGCCGGCGGTCCCGCCCGTGACGGTCAAGCCAGTCGACCCCGTCGAAAACGAGCCGCCGTCCAACAGTACCGCGCCGAACCCGCGGCAATTCGAGAGCGTGACGTTTTGCACGTCGAGTCCGGGCAACCAGTTGATCAGGCACCCGGCGAATTCGTTCGCGTTGGCGCCGGCGTGTTCGATCGTCACGTGATCGAGGCGTGAGGTCACGCGCGCGGCTTGAAAGAACTCGACGCCAGTCCAGTCGCCTGCCTGCGGTGTCGGATTGTCCGAACCGATGCGAATCGGTTGCGCTGTCGTCGCGATCGCCATCACCGCGCCGCCGTCGTTCACGCGGAAGTGGTTTCCGTGTGCGACCAGCACAACGCTGCACGGCGCGAGCGTCACCGAACCGCCCGTTCGGATCTCGAGGCCGTCCGGGAGCCGATGCGGCGATCCCTCGATCGTCCACGTTTCGTTCATCGTGACGTCCGCGTTGTGAACGGTTCCCGGGCCGAGCGCGGCGTTGGGAAGCCGTGCCGGGCAACCGGTCGCGGGGACGGGCGGCACGGAGCGAATGCTGCTTGTCCCTTGTGTGCCGGCACCCGTGATTTGAACCTGCTGCCCGACCGGCGACTCGGGGGTGGTCGACGTCGTTCCGTTGGGGCCGACGGGCGTCGCGTTCGGCCCGCTCGCGACGACGGGTCTGGCGGGCGCCTGGAGGACGGGTTCCGGTCGATTGCGGCGGCAAGCGGGAAGTGATCCGAGGACCGTGACGAGGAAGATCGACGTGCGAGTGGGGTTCACCGAGCGGCTCCTTCGAGCCCAGGGACGTATACGAAAGCGCGAGGCGACTCAATGACGGCGTTTGCCGAGCGTCAGCCAGCGAGCGCCGTCGCGAGCGCGAGTGACGCCGCCGCCACGAACAACAGCGCGCTCGCTCGGGCGAGTCGCAATCGTGTTGCGATGGCCAACAGCGCCAGGGGCGCGAGTGCGGCGACGATCCACGCGGCCGTGTTGCCCGCGCGCGCCGAGACGGCCGGTCCGAGGCCGACGCGCGCGAGCCACAGGAGCGCGTTGAATGCGACCGCGAACGACGGCACGACGAGACCCATCGGTGGATCGTCGGTATCACGGGGTCGCGGCGCGCCGCGAATTTCTGGCGGCGCGGAACGAAGGACATTCATCGCCGCGGGGGCGGAAATCCACTACGGTTGCGACATGATCGTGCGCGACCCTGTTCACGGCCTCGTGTCGTTCGAGCGACCCGAGGAGTGCGTCGTCGCAGACCTGATCGATACGTCGGAAGTGCAACGGTTGCGGCGGATTCGGATGCTGGGAGTCAGTTCGCTCGTATTCCCAGGGGCGGAGCACTCGCGGTTTTCGCACGCGGTCGGCACGGCGCACGTGATGAAGTGTTTTCTCGGTCGCGTCCGTGCGATGTCTTCGGATGTCCCTGCACACGCGCGCCTGTCGATCGACGACGAGCGGCTCGCGATCGCCGCAGCATTTCTGCACGATCTCGGACACGGCCCGCTCTCGCACATGTTCGAAGAAGTTCTTCCGGACGCGCCACGTCACGAAGCGTGGACCAGTGCGATGGTGCTCGACCCCGATTCCGACGTGCATCGTGTGCTGCGCGGCATCGACCCCGCGATGCCCGCGAGCGTGGAGCGCATGGTGCACGGCGTGCACGCCCAGCCGTATCTCGCGGGCGCAGTTTCCGGCACGTTCGACGTCGATCGCTGTGACTACTTGCTTCGTGATTCGCACATGACGGGCGTTCGCTATGGCCTGTTCGACCTCGAATGGCTGCTGCGCTCGCTTCGACTGTCCGTAGACGCCGACGGGCGGGCGCGGCTTGCGGTCGATGGTTCCAAGGGCTTGCCGGCGGTCGAGGGTTTCTTCCTCGCGCGGCTGTTCATGTACCAGCAGGTCTATCATCACAAAGCGGCACGGGCGGCCGAGTGGATGATCCGCGGGTTGTTTGCGCGCGCCACGGAGTTGGCCCGGGACGGTCGCCCGCCCGACGGATTTCCTACGGTGCTGATGCGCCTCGCGCGTGGGGAGACGGTCGACGCTCGCGCGTACGCGAGTCTGGACGACGGATCGGTCTGGAGCGCGATCGAGCGGTTCGAGTCGTCCGACGATGCCGTGCTCGCGGACCTCTCGCGCCGGTTGCGCCGGCGGGCACTGTTCAAGACGGCGAGCGTCGACGACGATTCCCGCTCGGACGCGGCGCTCGCGGACGAATTGAATTCCATCGTGGCCGCGCGAGGATTCGATCCGCGGTACTACTGCGCGGTGGACCGAGCTTCCACGATCGTCTTCGACGAGCAGGATGCCGCGACCGCCGGACTGCGCGTCGTGTACCAGCACCGCGCGGCACGCCGCCTTCCCGAAGCGTCGTTCATTCTCGCACGCCTCGAGGGGCAGCGACTGGAGGCGCGGCGGCTTGTATTTCCGCGCGAAGTGCGAGACGACGTGGCTGCTCGCACGGTGCGCATGGGCACGGTGGTCGAATCGTGAAACCAATTTCTCCCGGTACGATCGCGGTGCTTCTCGGCCTGCTTCTCGCGGACTCGTCCGCGCTTGCGGATCGACCCGTGCGGGTGCGCACGCTCGCGCACCCTGGCGCCGCGACGGCCGCGCCGATCGTTGCGCCCCGCGTTGAACTCGTTGTTACGCCGCTGGCCGATTCGTTTCGCTGGCGCTTTGCACTGCGCTCCCTCGCGGACGGCCCGGTCGAGGTCGCCGCCGATCGCAACCTGCTCTGGGCTGAACTGGCAGCCGATCCCGCCGCGCCCGTCTCGCGCGCACAGGGGCGCGCCGTGAGAGCGTTTCGTTGCGTGGGGGGAAACCGACCGGCGAATACCGAGAACGTCCATCGGGTGATCGTCCGGAGGGACGAGCCGTACGAAGAGGGATTCGATCTACGCGACTTGTGCGGTCTCCGGCTTCCGGACACGTTTCGCCCGGGCGCGAGGGTCGTGTTTCACTACGGCTACGATAACAGCACGAGCGCATCGCGTGCCGTGACGTTTGACCCGCGCCCCACGCCGTTGACCCAGCTCTCGACGGAGTCCCCCGTCTCGCTCCCGGCGATGCCAGGTGCGGTACCGGACGCACCCTTGCCGGAGGGCGAGCTGGCGCCGGCGCTGCAACTCGAAGTGCTGAGTCACCCGTCGGCGTCGGACGGCGACTCGTTGTCGGCAACCGTGCGACTTCGACGTCCGGGCGTTTATCCCCTCTGGACGATGTACCGACTGGGGATGCTCTCGATCGAAGTCACGGCGCCCTCTGGCCGGTACGATATCTGCGGCACCGGGATTCGCGAGTATCCACCGATGCGGGAGTTCTTCACCCGGCTGGCGGGAGGGCGATCGCTGACGCGCACGATTCGTTTTGGCGGTCTGTGCGGGTACGGCGCGTTGTGGCGCGCCGGAACGTACCGCGCGCGGGCGATCTATCGAACCCGGGCCGACGGTCGTGAGTTCGGGTTGAACGCGTTCGTTGGGACGATTGCATCTCGGCCGTTCTACTTTCGGATCACGCGCGACCAAAACCATCCGCGCTACGAGCCACTGTCGACCGACGACCCGTTCCGGGAGGCGCCCGATGGCGAAGATTCTCGTCGTCGATGACCAGCGAAACATGCGCACCACGCTCGCAATCATGTTGCGCGGCGCGGGGCATGAGGTGGACGAAGCGGGCGACGGGGACACCGCGATCGAGATCGCGTCGCATGGCGGATACGACCTCGTGCTCACCGACATCAAGATGGTCGGTACGGACGGAATGGAAGTCCTGCGGCGCACGCGCGAAGCTCAGCCGCTGACTGAGATCATCATGATGACGGCGTACGGCACGATCGAAAACGCCGTCGAGGCGATGCGGCTCGGTGCGTACGACTACATCCAAAAGCCGTTCACCGAGCAGGAACTCGTGCTGAAAGTGGGCAAGGCTGTCGAGAAGCGGCAGCTCGGTACGCAGGTGGCGTTCCTCGCGCAGGAGTTTCGTGACCGGTACAAGTTCGAGAACATCATCGGCCGGTCGTTCGCGATTCGCGAGGTGCTCACGCGAATCGTCAAGATCGCGCCGACCGACGCCACCGTGCTGATCACGGGCGAGAGCGGAACGGGCAAGGAGCTAGTTGCGAAGGCGATTCACGCGAACTCCCGGCGCGCAACGAGGGCGTTCGTCACCGTGAACTGTGCGGCGATCACCGAGACGCTGCTCGAGAGCGAACTGTTCGGGCACGTGAAGGGCTCGTTCACCGGCGCGCTGAGCACGCGCAAGGGCTTGTTCGAAGAGGCCGACGGCGCGACGTTCTTCTTCGACGAGATTGCCGAGACGACGCCAGCGTTTCAGGCGAAGTTGTTGCGGACGATTCAAGAAGGCGAGATCCGTCGCGTCGGGGACAACAAGTCCGTTCACGTGAACGTGCGGATCATTGCGGCGACCAACCAAGATCTGCAGCGCGCGATTGCGGAAAAGCGTTTCCGCCAGGACCTGTACTACCGGCTGAACGTCGCGCGCTTCATTCTCCCGCCGCTGCGCGAGCGTCGCGAGGACATCCCGCTTCTGGCAGAGCACTTCCTGGACAAGATCGGAAAGAAGATGGGCGTCCGCGGCCGGCTCGGCGACGGAGTGCTCGATTATCTCCTCGCGTACGAATACCCCGGCAACATCCGCGAACTCGAGAACATGATCGAGCAGGGCGTCGCGCTCGCCGCGCAAACCGGCGTGCTCCAGCTCGAAGACATTGCCCCACAGGACGCAGCGCTCCCGTCACGCGAGCGCGGACCCAGTGATCGATTGCTGACGACGGCCGTGGACAACGCCGAGCGACAGGCCATCGAGAACGCGCTGCGCGAGTTCGATGGCAATCGCGAACGGGCCGCCGATGTTCTGGGTCTGTCCCCGACGACGCTGTGGCGCAAGATGAAGCGTCTGAACATCACGTGGCCCACCGGGGCGTGACACTCGCTCCGCGCCCGGTGTACTTTCACGCCGGCGATGGAGGAGGATGGTCGAACCGGCGCGCGTAAGCAGCGGCGAATTGTGATCGCAGCGTTCCTCGTCGTGGGCGTGGCGCTCTTCGCGTCATGCATGCCGCCGCGTCATCGGGCCAACGAGCGCTGCATCTTCTCCGACGACTGCGACCGTGGACTGATCTGTGCGGGCGGTTGGTGCCGCATCGAGTGCCGCACCGATCGCGATTGCACGAACATGTTCCGCTGCGTGGCTGCGCCCGAGGTGGACAAGCACGTGTGCGTTCCGCCGGACTCGCCGGCGTTCTGTGTGCTCCACAGCGATTGCATTCCGCCCAGCTGCGACCCCGCGGCCGGATGCGTGCCGAGGGAACTCTGCGCGGCCGACAACGTCTGCCGCCTGCACTGCCGTGCCGAACTCGACTGCAACGTCTACCACCCCGACATGCACTGCAACGTGACGACGGGAGTGTGCTCGTATCCGTGGGAAGCAGATGGGGGCGTTGGGCCGTGACCGTCCGTGTTGTCGCAATCGTCGCCGCCCTCACGATCGCGTCGGTGGCCGCGTGCGTGCCTCCGCGTCGCGCGACGCCTGGCGGCGCGTGCCTGTTCAACGGCGACTGCGACTCGCCGCTCGTGTGTGCAGGACGACAATGTCGCGTGCCGTGCAGGACGATGTCCGACTGCACCGCGGGTCAAGTGTGCCGCCCCGCACGGCCGGGGCTTTCAGTGTGCGTGCCGCCCGGCGATCCACCTCTGTGCGGAGCCGATCTCGCGTGCGAGTCGCCGCTCGTGTGTGCAAACGACGGTTACTGTCACCCGATCTGTCGACTGGACTACGACTGTCGATTCAGTCGACCCGGCACGGTGTGCCTCGCGGGGTTGTGCGTTGAGCGTGACGCGGGCGCGCCGGACGCGCCGCCGGTGGACGCACCTGCTATCGACGCGCCCGGAATCGACGCGACGGACGCACCCGCCGTCGACACGATCGCGACCGAGACCTTCGCGGACGTCGTCGACGTGCCGCCGCCGTTCGAAGCTGGCGACGGGCCGGCGTTCGACGTTCCGCCCGATGCCGACTTGTTGCTGCGTCCGCGTGTGACGGGCGGGGCCGGACGCCATCGCTGCGTTGTCGACACGGCCGGCCAGATCGTCTGTTTCGGGAATTGTACCGCAGGCGGCTGCGGCATCGGGGCGATGTCTCCGGCTCGCCCGACGGTCGCGACGGCGTTTCCCGCCGGCCGCACATGGATCGGGATCGAGGCGTCGGAAGTCTCGAGCGCGGCCAACGACACGACGTGCGCGCTCGACATGTCGGGTGCGGTGTACTGCGTGGGGTACGGCGCGACGGGCCAGCTGGGCGACGGTACGATGGCCAACTCCGTGACCGCGGTGCCGGTGTCCGGGCTTGCCGACGCGACGCAAATCGCGATGGAGTGGGGCCACGCCTGCGCGGTGCGCCGGACCGGCGCAGTCGCGTGCTGGGGCAACGCCGCGCTTGGTTCGGCCGGGGTCGCGGCGCCAAGCGCGACACCCGTGGCGGTCGACTCGCTCAGCGATGCGGTCGAAATCGGCGTCGGCCGTGATCACGCTTGTGCGCGGCGCATGGGCGGGTCCGTCGTGTGCTGGGGCGCGAACGCGTTGGGGCAGCTGGGCGACGGAACGACAAACGCGTCTCTGGCGCCGGTTGCCGCGGTCGGAATCACGACGGCCGTACAGCTCAGCGTTGGCGAACGAACCAGTTGTGTACGACTCATGGACGGCACGGCGCGCTGCTGGGGACAGAACGATGTCGCTCAGATCGGTACCGGTTCTGCATCGGCCGCCGTCACGTCGCCCGCGGTGGTCGTCGGAGTCACCGGAATTCTCGAGATTCTCGCGAGCGGTGGGAACACGTGTGCGATTCGCGCTGCGCGGGACGTCGTGTGCTGGGGATGGGCGCAGCGAATCGGGATGATTTCGGGAAGCACCGGTGCCTCGCCAACGCCAACGGTGGTGATGTTCCTGCGCGACGCGCGGCATCTGACCGCCGGTCCGTTCTTCGACGTCCTGTTCCACGAGACGAGTATCTGCGCGGTCCGCGGCGACGGCGTGCTGCTGTGCTGGGGCGACAACAGTGGGCAGCTTGGCTTGCCCGAGTCGGCGTACGACCTGACATTTCCGATTCCGGTGTTGCGATGAAGTCGGTCCGCGCAGTCCTTCGTGTTGCCACGGTCGTCGGCGGGGTCGCGTTGCTGCTCATCGTGGCCACCGGCTGCACCGCGCCACGACAACCGGAGGGGGCGTCGTGCATCTTCAACGATGACTGCCGCAGCCCGATGATCTGCGTCGCGCGACGGTGTCGCGTTCCGTGCCGCGACATGCGCGATTGCGTTTCGCCGTACGTCTGCACCGACACCGAGACGCCCGGTGTGCGCGTGTGCATGCCGCCGACGGAGCCGACGCCGTGTCTATACTCGACGGAGTGTGGCGACGCGGGGATCTGTTGCTTCGGCGAGTGCCGCGCAACGTGTTCCGCCGGCGTTTGTCCCGTCGGAATGATCCGTGATCCGTCCAATCGCTGCGTGGCGTTCGTACCGATGAGCGACGGTGGCGTCGACATCTCGCTCCCCGACGCTCCGCCCATGGATGCGTTCGACGCGCCGACAGACTCGGCGACCGACGTCGTGGCGATGGATGCGCCGCCCGCCGACGCGCCCGACGTTTTGCCAACGGACGCGGGGCGCGTGCCGCCGTTCGTCGAGATCTGCGCGGGGCTCGCTCACACGTGCGGACTGACGCGCGCTGGCGCGGTCTGGTGCTGGGGCGACGATCGCTACGGCGCCCTCGGCCGCGGGACCGAGCCGACCGTGGTGACTCCGCTGCCCGATCCGCAGCCGGTCGCGGGACTCTCGGACGTCGTGTCCATTACGTGCGGGCAGGCCGATTCGACCGGCGGCAATTTCACCTGCGCGTTGATCCGCGATGGGACGGTGCGTTGCTGGGGACAGAACTTCCGCCAGGCGCTGGGCGTCGCGACGCCGGCGATGAGCGGCGCACCCCTCACGGTTCCCGGCGTGAGCAACGTCGTGCAGATCGCCGCGGGCGGAAGTTTTGCGTGCGCGTTGCGTTCGTCCGCCGACGTGCTGTGCTGGGGCGCCGCGTACATCGGTCAGATCGGGTCGGGGACGATCCTTGGCAACATGCTCGGGCCGTCGATGACGCTGCTCGGCGACCGCGTGCGCGAAGTGCGCGCCGGGCGGCAACACGCGTGTGCGCGGGGACTGACCAGCGGGCTGATGTACTGCTGGGGAAACAATGGAAACAGCTCGTTCAGCGGACTGCTCAACGGGCGCGAGTTTCCGTTCCCGGTGCCGGTCGAGTTCCCGACGGCGGCGCCGGAGTCGTACACGTCGTTCGCGATCGGCGCGGTGACCAACTGCGGTGTGCTTCCATCGGGCGGCGTGCAGTGCTGGGGCGGCAACTCGGCTGGGATGGCGGGTCTCCCGTCGGGGTTGGCCATGGCGCAACCGACCACCGTAGCGGGCGTCGCGCCGGCGCGAATGGTGTCGCCGGGACCGTCGTCTTCCTGCGCGGTGTTGACCGACGGACGTGTGCAGTGTTGGGGCACGTCGCCGCTGGGAGACGGCATGAGCACCGGCGCGCGCGTTGGACCGGTGCTTTCGCTGACGAATATCGCGACGGTGGTCGCGGGCGCGGCACACCGGTGCGCGCTGGACGCGGACGGATACGCGTGGTGCTGGGGCGCGAACGCCACGGGGCAATGCGGCGTGGCGGGGCTGATGCCGGTGCCGACTCCGCTGCGCGTGCAGTGAGCGGGCGCCGCGAACAATAAGTTAAAAAGTTAAAAAGTTAAGTCCCGGATGTCGCGTGCTCAGTAGGGGCAGCAAAAGATGTCGGGGTCCGGGCGACCGAACATGTTCAGGCCCGGGCGGCAGCCCTGCATCACGGCGGCGGCGCGGCCAGCAGGTCCCATCGCGCGATACGCCATGGGCGGAGCGCCGATTCGAACGCACGTCGGGTCGAGATCGGATCGGCGCGTGCGGTCCGGCGCCGCGCCATACGGGTTCGGCGTTCCGTAGGGATTCGGCCTCGCGTAGGGGTTCGGGGTTCCATACGGGTTCGGGGTTCCATACGGGTTGGGGGTTCCGTAGGGGCTCGGAGTCTCTTCGGCCGCCATTCCAGCGCGGGCCGCGCGGAAGTATGGCTGCAACGGCGCGATGCACACCTCCATGGCTGGCCGTTGTCCGGGAGCGCTCAGCGCCATCACGCACCGTGCGGCCCTGCGGTACGCCGCAGAGTCCGAGCTACGCGCTTGAGTCAATGCGGTTATGCACTGCAGGTGCCAACGTGCCCGAAGATACGGGAGGATGGGCCGGCCGTCGGCGCGAAGCTCGACCATTCGGTCGCACACGCGCTGCGTGCTTGGCGCACACGCGACCGCGAGCGTGGTTGTGAGCGCCAGTGCGACGACAGAGCAGATCTGGGACTTCTTCATCGGGACCCTCCACGCACGAAAGTCGTAACGAGCCGGCAGGTTGCAGAGCGGGCGATGCCATCACGGCGAGATCGGGCGGTCAAGCCGCGTCGACACGGCCGGGCGCGGCCGATGCCGCGCGCGTTCGCGAGATCCAGCGTGCAGCGCTCGACGTGACCACTCGCGCTCGCGCGGCGCGATCGATGATTTCGCCGCGATACCAGCGCAACCCCGTCGAGAGCACCGTCGGCGAGTGAGTGAGACAGTCGATGAACGAGCCCGCGTGCGGACCGTAGACCCATGGCGCCATCGTTGCGGCTTGGCGCAAGTGTCCACCGACGAAGCTCGTCGCGATCCGATGGGCCCACGACGCGAACGTGAAGTCACCGCCGTCGAATGCGTCGCGCAACGCAGTCGCCGCGAGCGCACCAAACGCGAGTGCGTGCGCGATGCCTTCCCCGGTCACCGGATCGATGCCGACGGCCTCGCCGACGAGAATCGCGCCGGGGATCGATGCTTGCGCTCCGACGACGAACGGTCGAATCGAGTGCGCCTTGATTCGTTGCGCGGACGGAAGGATCTGGCGTTCTGCGAGCCGGCGGAGGAGCGCGGTCTTCAAGCTTGCCGCATCGCGTATCGGCGTTGCGTTCCAGTGATAGATCCCGCGCGACGTGCCCGCCACGCCGTCGAGCGGCGCCGGGAAGTCCCAGTAGTAGCCTTCGAGTCCCTCGCGCACGGTCACGTCGAGATCGAACAGCAGCGTGCCCGGCGGCGTGTCATTTCGCGGGGACTCGCCCGGTGTTTCGACGAGGTACAGCCGGGCGTGGCGTGCCGTCTCGCGGATTCCCAACATCCGTCTCGTGCCGCCCGCCGCGCCGTCTGCACCGACAATGATCCGCGCCATGACCTCGCCACGCGTGGTTTGAATTCGCCAGCCTTCGCGCTCGCGCAGCACGGATTCGACCGTCGTGTCTTCGTGCAACATCGCTCCAAGCGCGCACGCACGCTGAGCGAGCGCATGGTCGAACACACTGCGCCGAACGACGACGCCCAGTCCCGTCGGCCTCGCGACTGCCGTCGCTCCGTTCGCCCGTACCGCGATTCCTTCGATCGGCGTGCCCACGGCGATGTCGTCGAGCCCCACGCGTGCGAGCACGTCGATTCCCCAGGCCGACAGCGCCCCGCCGCAGAATTTCTCCCGCGGATGGCGCCGCCGCTCGAACAAGGCGACGTTCAGCGAGCGCGTCCGCGCTTCGGACATTAGGTGCAGTGCCGTGGAGGCTCCTGCCGGTCCGGCGCCTACGATTGCAACGTCGAGGTCCAGATTTCAGCTACCCGGGCTGAAATTGAAGGCCTGCTCGAAATCGGCGCAGCCCCCGCGCGGAACGGGAAAACGCATGCGGGAGATGTTCGCTTCGAAGCACGACTTGAACACTCGATCGCGCGTCAGGCTCCCACCCGTGCTGATCTGCCCCACGGTCCCGTTCGTGTTGATCGTGATCATGGCGGTGACGCGACCCTGCAGTGCGGGATTGGTTCGCAGCTGGCGGTTGTAACACTCGCGCAACCCGCCGTAGTTCGTCTGGATCACGGCGCGGACACGATTCGTGTCCACCGAACCGGGGCACTGATTGACGTAGCGATAGACGTACCGAATTCGCGGCCCCGTGTTGGGTCCCGCGTCGTACGGCGCTTCGACGATGCCGGAGTCAGGTAGTTCGTCCGGAAGCGAGATCTCGACACCGACGCTGGGATGGATCTGCGTTTCTCCGGCATCGACCTCGGCGCGACGCGGCGGAGGGGGTGGCGGTTGGGTGCTCCCGGTGTTGCGGGTGAGCATGTAAATCGCGCCTCCGCCGACGAGAAGTAGCAGCAGACCGAAGATCGCGTACTTCGCGCCGCCGCCTCCTTGCGACGGCGACGAGGGGTTCGTCGTGCTCACCGTTTCGTCTCCTCTGGCATCTCGCAGGCCACCACGCGGGATTCGACGAACCCTACGCTCCAGCCCCGAACAACGCGACTATCGCACAAGCTGGCCCTCGACGTGCACGGTCATTCGAACGCTCAACTGTACGTTTCCACTCGGCAACGGCGTTCCCGGACCGACATCGATCCGCGGTCGAACAAAATACCGAATTTGCCTCGCCGTGTTGACCAGGTAGTTCGAGAGGTCCGCGACCCCGGCGGGGTCGAGTTCGACATCCCCGTTCGCCGAGGGCGACGCGGCGAGATCCAGGACCGGAATGGTCCCGAGCGCCGTGACACCGGGCGCGTCGATCGTCGCCGCCGTGGCGGGACCCCACAGGAGGTCTGTCGGGCCGAGCGGAAGTTGGAGCCCATTGGCCATGACACTGTACTGCACCGCCCGGATCTCGATTCGCGTGATGTGGTCGCCGATCCGCGCCACGACGCTGTTGGCGTTGAGATCCACCGGGTCGGTCGCGAGCCCGAAGGAGAACGGGTCCGGATCGCATGCCATGGCGACGCAGCGGATCGCCGGATCCGTGGGCCCGAGTTGCGGGCACATGCTGTCGCTCGAACAGGGTACGCGCCGCAGCGTCATCGTGGCCGGGTCGCGCAGCAGGTCCGGAATCGTGAGGCTCGCGGTGCTGACGGTGTAGTCCAAGGGTCCGATCGGGACGTCGACGCCGATGGGCGTGTTGCAGCCCCAGAGAAACGCCGACACGAGCAGCGATCCCGCAGCGTAGGAGAAGACATTGCGCATGGGGACAGGATGGCCCGGCCGGCGCCGCAATTCAACGTGGATCGAACGCGAGCCCCTGAGCGATCGAATCGGCCTCGACCGTCGGACGGCCGTCGGAGCCGACGAGTGCGAGCGGTGGTTCGACCGCGAGGCCACCGGCGCGACCTGCGCGAAATTCGGCGAGCACGCGCGTCGCGACGCGATCCATCCGGGGGTGCACGAACCGCGCGCGTTTTGCGTGCAAACCCTGTGCGGCCGCAGCGTCGAAAAGCGCGAGTGTGCCACCCGCGGGCCAGACGAAACACACGCGCCCACGCCGGCCGAGCGCAAGACGCGCAGCCCGCGTGAAGTCCCCGAGCGCGCCGGCCCCCGCGCGACCCGAACCGTCGTCGCCGATGTGGGCCACTTCCCGTAGTGGATCGTCGGGCTCCGTCGTGGCGCCCGACGCCCAGTACGGCGGATTGGCGACGACGACTCGTGCCGAGCCACGCCGCGCGCGTGCGGCATCGACGACGTCGCATTCCGCGACGAGCACTCGCTCCGCAACGCCGTTGGCGCTGACATTCGTACGAAGACATTGCGCGTACTGCGACTCGCGCTCCACGGCGACCGCACGCAGCGACGGGTTCAAGCGGGTGAGCGCCAGCGTGACGGCACCGACGCCTGCGCCGAGGTCGAACAACAGCGACTCGCACGGCCCGACGAAGGCCGCGAGCAGCCACGCGTCGATCGGAACGCGATAACCTCTCGGCGGCTGGACGATCGAGATCCGCCCACCAAGAACCGCCTCGGGCGCGACGCCGGAGATCGTCAGCGCTGCACCTGCCACGGTCGCAATCCGCGAACGGTGACCGTGGTCACCGCGTCCGGAAAGACCCTGGCCTGGTAGAACCCCGAATGAACGAGCTGACCGTTCGCGTCGTACCCGACCGCGGCCACTCGCACGGGCCCGGGCGTCACGTCGAGCATCGCGTACAGACCCAGGATCTGCGTTCCACGCGACGATCGAGACATGTCGGGCAACGGGCGCGTGTCGTTGTCGCTGAAGTACACGGTGCTCTCGAAATTCGGTGCCGGATTGATGTAGACCGTGGCGTTTGAGAGCCGCACGTCGTCGCAGTCGTGAACTTCGCCAGCGACCGCGCCGTGTCCGACCGGAATGCCCGTCGGAAGCGCGGCGGTGGACGGAATGATGGTCCAGTCGGCGTTCGCGAGCACGCGCGCGCGGATGTAGACAGCCGGTCCGGTGATCGATGGCGGGATTGTTCGGCCCATCTGGTACTCGGGCACACGACCGATCTCCGAATTGCGAATCGCCAATGTGTAGTCGTAGATCGGATGCGCGAAGAAATCGCGCGCAGCCATCGCGTCGCTCGGATCGCCCCTGGTCACAATGACTAGCGGTCGCTCGGTAGGAATGTTCGGGATGCTGTACGCGCCCAGGCGCCGGTGGGTGCGCACGTTTCCGGAGTTGTCCAGCTCGTCTTCTTCCTCGCTCCACATGCGTGCCGTATCCGTGATGTCGAATCCCAGCGATCGCCCGGGCGTTCCTTCGGCACCGACCTCGAACACTTCGACCCGAACGTGTTGCGAGTCGCCGCCCGTTCCGAAGACGTCCGCGACACCCCAGATCGTGACCATTTGGGTCATCGCAAGGGGCGGCGGATTCATTGGATCGAAGCTGGAATAGCAGGCGAGGTTCGCCGGGGTTGGAACCGTCGCCGTTCGGTCGCAGTACTCGCGTGACGGGCCCATACTCAATTGGGCACACGGCGTGCGCACAAGTCGCTCCGTCGGCATCGACGTGGGTGTGACGCAGACGCCGCACGTAGCGACCTGCCCGGCGGCCGCGTTGCACGTCACGCTCGTGCCCGCGCTGCAGTACCGATCCCCGGGCAGCCCCGATGCGGTCATCGTGTCCGCGGCGTCGGTGGGCTGCGTGTCGGACGGCGGCGGGGAGGTGCCGCATGCAGTCGTTGCGAGTCCGAGGAACAGGATCGGGGCGAGCGCGCGAGAAGTCATGGTTCGAAGCGTCTCCGGTAGCATTCGGGGAAGGGGCGCGTGGACGGTAGCAGAACCCGCGGGAACAGGGGAGGGTGGCGGGTCGGGTAGATTCTTGGGCGGGCCGTTCGGGCAGTGATATCGTTCCGCCCGGAGGCCGACGCCCGATGCCGCTGATCGAAACCGAGGAAGCTGCCCGACGACTGGCGCGCGCCATCGCGAGCGACTTGTCACTGTACAACGAAGAGAAGATCACGCGGGGAATCACCGAGGACAAGCTGTTCACGGCGATCTCCGAGGAAATCGAAGAAGGCCGAGCGCTGTTCAAGAGCCGCGTCGCACCCGAACTGTTCAACAAGAACTTCTACGGGCGTGCGATCGTGGACATCCTGGTTCGCTCGAAACGGCACATCAAGTCCAAGGTCTGGTGACGGTGCGGCAGTTCGACTTCGTCGCGGGTGCGACGGAGTCCGGCGAGCGGATCGATCGAGTGTGCGCCGCGCGCCTCGCAACGGCGGGCGTCACGCGTTCGCAGCTCGAGCGATCGTTCGACGCGAAGTTCGTTCGCGTGGCGGGTCGACCGGTCAAACCTTCGTACCGCGTGCGCGGCGGCGACGCGATCGACGTCGAGCTGCCGGCCGCCGAAGCGCCCTCGGCCGAACCTGAGGACATTCCGCTACGGATCGTGTTCGAAGACGCGCACCTCATGGTCGTCGACAAGCCCGCGGGCCTCGTCGTGCATCCGGCCAAGGGTCACGCGAGCGGGACGCTGGTAAACGCCGTCCGTTTTCACGCCGACGTGGCGGACACTGCCGACCCGCTGCGACCGGGAATCGTGCATCGACTCGACAAGGACACGTCGGGACTGCTTGTCGTCGCCAAGACCGCTCTCGCTCGCGAAGGGCTCACCGCGCTCTTCAAGCGGCACGACATTGGCCGCAGCTACCTCGCGATCGTCGTCGGCGATCCCCCCGAGCGGCTCGACTTCGACACGCTGCATGGGCGTCACCCGCGCGACCGAAAGCGATTCAGCGGCCGCGTCCGCGAGGGCCGTCGGGCCGTCACGCACGTCGCGGTTGTCGAACGGTTCGCAGGCGGAAGCGCGACGCTCGTGCGATGCCGTCTCGAGACCGGTCGGACACATCAGATCCGCATGCATCTCTCGGAGGGCGGATACCCGATCCTCGGTGACGCGCTGTACGGTTCACGTTCGAGACACCCGCACGTTCGCACGATCGGCGACGCGCTCGGGCGCCAGGCGCTGCACGCGGAACGGCTGAGTTTCGTGCACCCGACGACTGGACAGGCGCTGACGTTTGATTCCGCGCCGCCAGCGGACATCGACGCAGCAATCGTAGCGCTGCGCGGTCACGCGGACGGCCCGGCAGGGGGGATGCTCCCCGGCGACGGCAAGAAGTCCAATAGAAAGTCGGTGGCGAAAAGATAGTGCTACGCAGAGCGGGCAATGAATGACGTCCGATGTGGAGGAAGCGAGCCAATACACACCGATCTGCACGAGGCCGTTTTCGTCGGGCACTCCCGGGCCGATGAATCGGCCGGCTACGCTTGACCGGGCCGCCTGCGCGACCCTTCCCAGGTACCCGGTCTGGGGTTCACTCGCTCACCCATCGCGCGCACGGGAAGCAGGATCCCCACGGCCAATCTTGATCACCCGTCGCCTTTGGCGGCTCGCTGCCGCAACGCGTCCGACTCGACGCGTTCCCGTCGCGCCTCGGATTTGCGATGGTGCAAGTCGTTTTCCTGCGCGAGCGCGTCGAGTGCATCGGCGAGACTTCGACATGCCTGCGGTTCGTGCTGGCCCAGCGCCGTCCAACGCTTGCGCTCGTCGGCGACCCACGCCCGCGCGACACCGACGGCGCGCGATGGATCGCCAGCATCCCGCGCAGCGGCGAGACTCCACGCCCATGCACGCGATCGCGCGGCACGAGGCGCTGCCTCGTCGGCGCCCTCGGACGCTTCCAACCATGCCCGTGCGTATCGCTCGCACGCCCACAAGTGTCCCGTCTCCCGCGCGAGCCCGAGAACCTGCTCGCACGCCTCGGCGATTTCCTGTTGATCGAACCGCTCGCGGGCGGCGAACACCGCGTCGGCGCGTTCGACGGCCAACTCCAGCGCACGGTCGGATTGTCCCGTCGCACGCAACGCGTGCGCGACGTCGCCCAGTGCGCGTTGGACGACCGCAGCTCGCCCCTCGGCTCGAGCCGCCGCGAGAAACTCCTCCGCGATGAACAAGTGCGAGGGACCATCGGCGTGCGCGCGCGACGCTCGGCTGGCGGCGCCGAACACTTCCGTCATCGTGCCGAGGTCGCCCCCGCTTGCGACCACGCGCCGCGCGCAACGCAGCGCATCGGCCCACAGCGGCATGGCGCGCGCGGAACCTGCGCCGCTCTCGACATGCCGCGCTTTCAACGCCAACGCGCCGGCGATGCCCTCGCCGTGGTCGTCGCCCCGCTCGTGTCGCTCGCGCTCGAGAGCGGTCAGACGTTCGAGAACTTCCGCCGTTGCGACCTCGTCGTTCCACGGCTCGAGCATTCGGATCGCGTCGCGGTGCGCGCGCGCGATGTCGAGACGGCGTCGAGCCCGTGACCATGCGAAGCCCGACTGGGCGATTCGAACGCGCTCAGCGAGCGCCGCGAGAATCGCCGTGACCTCGGGACGATGGTTCGTTCTGGGCGCCGCCGTGCGGTAGGCCATCGGCGCTCGGCTCCTCAGTCCTCGAGCAGCTTTCGCATGCGACGCGCGTCGGAGTACATGTCGACGTTCGTGAATACCACGTAGCGCTGGGCCACCGCGGTGTCGCGAACGGTCTTCGCGGCCGCCTCGAGCGTTGCGTCTTCGTATCGCGACTTGTGTCCCGCCGGCCCGTTGAGCCGGTAGTACGCGAGTTCGGTTTTCGCGAACGGCGGGTGCCGCGCGGGATCGCGGGCCACGGTCACTCGGAGATCTTTCACCGTTGCCTCGGCCTCCCGCAATTCCCACGTCGCGGGCGGTTCCCAGATCGCCGGGGGGAGTTTGGGCCGCGCCACTCGCTCGAAGAACAGCCGGACCGCCGCTCGGTTGGCCTTGCCCGCCGGCAACTCGGGGGGTGTCACGACCACGATGAACCGGGCCGCGAGGTCTCGGGCGACCGGAAGAAAGGTTTCCCACGCGGCGTCGCTCGCGGCGGACGGCTTGAATCCGTCGAGACCGATCTCACGGGGCGACATGGCAGCGAACGCAAAATCCAGTGGCGCTTCGCGTTTCCATCGACGCACGAGGGCCGGTCCGGGCACGCCGATGTGCGTGTCGGAAATCTCGACGAACTCGAACTCTCGGAGGTAACGCGTCGCGGGAACGGGGAAACCCGAACAACCGACCAGCAGCATGGTGGGGCAGTATACCCCTCTTCTGGCAATTCGTTTCCCGTCTGCGCTTTCCTTTGAGTACAATGCCGTCGTGCTTCGGTTCCGTACGCTCGCCGCAGGCGTGCTCGCGCTCGCGGCGCTTATGTTTCCACGGGGGGCAAGGTCGCAGGAGATTTTCCTCCTCGAGCGTCCCCGCGCCCTAGACGTGCAACTTTTCGAGCCGTCGCCGAGCCCGCGCTCGATCCTCAGTCTGGATACCGCAAGCGTTCCGAGCCACTTGTCGCTCACCGTCGGGCTGTGGAGCAGCTACGCACTTGGCCCCTTCCGCGGCGACCTCCGGGCGCCGGACGGCACGTTGCTGTCTTCGTTCAACATCGTCCAGCACTTGTTCCAGACCGAGGCGCATCTTTCGTTGGGACTGTTCGAATACTTCGAGGTGGGCCTCGCGATGCCGGCGGTGTTCACGTCGAGCCGGCCCGAGACCGCGGATCACACGTCCATCGACCTCGACGCCGCGACGGAGCTGCAAGGCGCGTTTCGCCCCGGCGATTTGCGGGTTTTCGTGAAGATTCCGTTCCTCCGCGGGAACACGGCGTTCGCGTTGCGAGCCGGCGCGTCGTTCCCGACGGGGTTCGCCGACGCGTTCAACGGCAACGTCGGCTGGACGTTCACGCCCGCCGCGGTGTTCTCGCAGACCGCCGGAATTCTCACGTTTGCCGCCAACCTCGGGTTCCGATTTCGCCAGCGAAACGGATTTGCGGATTTCGCACTCGACGATGAACTGATCTACGGCGTCGGAGCGCGCCTTGCGTTCACGCAGACGGTGGGGCTCAACGCCGAAGTCAACGGACGGTTCGGATTGTCCGCCGGCGGCATCGAGGGCAATCGCATCCCGCTCGAAGCGCTGCTGGGCGCGTACGTTCAGCCAGCGTCCGCGGTGCAGATTCACTTCGGGATCGGACGCGGGCTCTCGGGCGGGTACGGGTCCGAAGACTTTCGCGGGTTCGTCGGTGTTCGACTCACGGCCACGCGGAGCTCGTGCACGTCCGGGCCGGAGGACTTCGACGGTTTTCAAGACGGTGATTTCTGTGCCGATCCCGACAACGACAACGACGGCATTCTGGACGCTGCCGATCGCTGCCCGAACGACGCCGAGGATCGCGATGGCATCCTGGACGAAGACGGCTGTCCGGATCCGGACAACGACTCCGACGGCGTTCTCGACGACAACGACCGCTGCCCCGTCGAGCCCGAGGATCGCGACGGTTTCGACGACACCGACGGATGCCCCGAAGGGGACAACGATCGCGACGGTGTGCCAGACGCTACGGATCAGTGCCCGCGGGAGCCCGAGGATCCGGACGGCTACCAGGACGACGATGGCTGCCCCGAGCCGGGTCCCGAGGCGGTCACCGTCACGCGAACCGACACGCACCTGCTGCTCTCGCAGCGAGTGTTCTTCGATTACGATCGGGACACCATTCGTGACGTGTCGCTTCCGATTCTCAACGAAGTCGCCAACACGCTGAACCGCAACCCGGACATCACACGGGTTCGCGTCGAGGGCTATACCGACGGCCAGGGCGACCTGCAGTACAACATGGACTTGTCGGTTCGCCGCGCGCGCGCCGTCGTCGAGTACATGGTCTCCCGCGGCGTCAATCGCGGGATCATGGAGTTCCGCGGGTACGGATCGACGCACTACGTTGCGGACGACTCGACGCCCGAAGGGCAGGCACTGAACCGACGCGTGGAATTCACCATCGTCGCGCAGCATCATGCCGCGGCCCCGACGCCCCAAGCGCAGAATCCCCCCCCCGGGGGGGGCGAGACCCCCGGCACGACGGGTCGCCGCCGCCGCCGTCGCCACGCGGTCCCGTAGCGCGTCGATTTCGGTCCTCTCTCGCCGCGTGAGCGACTAAGAATCGCGCCGCCCGTGCGCATCGAAATCGATCCAGTTCATCCCGAGCCGCGAAAGATCGCGCGCGCCGCGTCGGCGATCGCCGCGGGCGGCGTCATCGCGTACCCGACCGACACCGTGTATGGCCTCGGCTGCGATCTCGGGAACAAGCGGGCGATCGACCTGCTCTACGAGGTCAAGCGTATGGACCGGACGCAACCGCTGGCGTTCCTCGTGCCGGACCTCTCGCACATCGCCCGGTACGCCGTCGTCCAGGACTTTCACTATCGATTCATCAAACACCTGATCCCGGGACCGTACACGTTCGTGCTCCAGGCGACGCGCGATGTGCCGAAACTCGTCATGACGAAGCGCAAGACCATCGGCATCCGCGTCCCGGACCATGCCGTGACCCAGGCGCTCCTGCTCGCGTGCGACGGCGCGATCATGAACACCAGCGCAGTGCATTCTAGTGAGGGCGCGGACGCCATCGTCGATCCCGAGACGATCGACGAGCGGTTTCCAAGGCTGGAACTCATTCTCGACGCGGGCATCGGCGAGCCGGTGGCCTCGACGGTCATCGACCTGACGGGCGAAGAGCCCGCGTTGATTCGCGAGGGCGCGGGGATGGATCGGATCGCGCACCTGTTCGGCGAGCGGACGTCCCTGCCGCCGGACTGGCCCATGGACTGAGCGAACGCCATCGGGGCTTGGATTGTAGCCGTCTTGGCCTTAGGTTCCGCCCTCGTGGCGAAGTCCCCATTGCGCAAACGTCGGTGGGGCTGGCTGATCTGGCTCGCATTGCTCGCCGCCGGCATCTACGGCGTACGTCGCTGGTCTCGGTCCCGGCGCACGGCGGCCACGAGCGTTCGGGTGCACCGCGTCGTTCGCGGAAATGTGCGGGACCTCGTCTCGACGCTCGCAGCGGGGCGTCTGGCGGCCGAGCGCGAGGCGACCGTTCGTGCAGAAATCGCGGGCACCGTGCTTCGACTGCATCACCGTCGCGGCGAACTCGTTCACGCGGGTGACTTGATCGTGTCGTACGACAATCGTGAGATGGTGAATCGTGTTCGAGCGGCGCAGGCGGCCCTCGTGCTGACTCGCGCGCAGACCGCGCAAGCCCGCGCGAGCGCCGAACTCGCGAACGCCAACCGGCAGCGTGCGCAGGGCTTGGCACAACGGGGCGTGACGCCGACGGCGGAAGTCGAAACGCTCGCGCGGCAGCATGACATCGCCGTCAGCGCGGTGCGGACGGCCCAAACCGGGGCGGTGCAGGGCGGCGCAAACATCGCGCTCGCTCGCGATGCGCTGCGGCGTGCAGAAGTGCGCGCGCCGTTCGACGGCGTGTTGCTCACGACGAACGTCGAGCAGGGCGAAGTGACCGTTCCCGGCGCGCCGCTGTTCTCGATTGCGGACGTCTCGCGGCTCCACGTCGATGGCGAACTCGACGAGTCCGACATGGGCCGGGTCGAAGTGCACATGCCGGCCGAGGTCTCGTTCGACGCGTTCGTCGGGCAGCGATTTCGCGGCCGTCTCGAAGAGATTGCGCCGAGTGTGACGCGGGACCTACGCGGCAACCGCTCGGTGTCGATCCGCGTGTCGGTCTTGCCGGATGCGCGGCTTCGCGTGGGCATGAGCGCGGACGTCGATGTGGTCGTGGCCACGCGAGAAAATGTGATCTTCGTGCCGCCCAATGCGGTCCTCGGTCGCGGGACCGATCGCGCCGTAATGGTTGTCGACCGCGGGGTGGCGCGTCGTCGGCGGATCGATGTGGGCGTCGCGACGTGGGAAGCCGTCGAAGTGCGATCGGGGCTTCGACCGGCAGACGTGGTGATTCTCTCTGCGACGGACCTCGCGGACGGCGCTCCCGTGACACTTCGACCCGACAATGGCCACGCACCCGCGGCACCGACGCGATGATCGACGGCGTCGGCGTTGACGCCGGCGGGGACGCCGCACGGGACGCCGCACGAGACGCTGCGGCCGAGCCGTTGATGGTCGTGCGCGATCTCGAGCGCACGTTCCAGATGGGCGATGAGACGGTCCGCGCGCTGCGAGGCGTGACGTTCGACATTCATCGCGGAGAGTATGTCGCCCTGATCGGCCCGAGCGGCTCGGGCAAGAGCACGATGATGTACACGCTGGGCTGCCTGGACACCCCGACCGGCGGTACGTATGCGCTCGCCGGATACGACGTGAGAGCATTGAACGACGAGGAAGCGGCCGCACTCCGCAATCAGTTCATCGGCTTCGTGTTCCAGGCGTTCAACCTGCTCGCGCGAACCACCGCGCTCGACAACGTCGCCCTGCCGTTGCGGTACGCGGGAGTTCGGCGCGGACTGCGCCGCGAGAAGTCCAGGGTTGCGCTCGAACGCGTGGGTCTCGCGCATCGGCTCGATCACACCCCCGATCGACTCTCGGGTGGCGAGCGACAACGTGTTGCGATTGCGCGGGCGATCGTGACGGAGCCGCAACTGCTTCTCTGCGACGAGCCCACTGGAAACCTCGACACGAAGGTGGGGGGCGAGATCGCAGCATTGTTCGAGCGGCTCAATCACGAACTCGGCGTCACGGTCGTCATCGTCACGCACGACCCGACCATGGCGCGGCGAGCGCGACGCATCATCAAGCTGGTCGATGGGGAGCTCGTCTACGACGGCCCACCGACCGGCGAGGGCGCAGGTCTCGGGCTGTGATCGAGCACCTTCTGTCGGCGTTTGCTTCGCTCTCGGCCAACAAGATCCGTGCGGGCCTGACGATGCTCGGCGTGATCATCGGCGTGCTCGCCGTGACGCTCCTCGTCGGCGTCGGCGACGGCGCGCGCATCTACCTCGACCGGCAGATCTCGTCCCTCGGCACCAATCTCATGCAGATCGTGCCGGGCCGGCGCGAGACGCGCGGCGGATTCGCGCCTCCACCCGGCGGTAGCTCCCGTCCGCTCACGATGGACGACGTGCACGCGATCGAACGGCAGTCGACGCTTCTCCGCGGTTGGAGCCCGATGCAGCTCGGAGGAGGGTCCGTGCGCTACATGGGTCGGCAGCGCGACACGACCATCTTGGGTGTCGGCCCGATGTTCAGCGATTTGCGGAACATGCACGTGGACCGCGGGTCGTTCATTCGCACCGAAGATCTCGAGGCCCGCCGGCGCGTCGCCGTCCTCGGCCGCCGCGTCGTGCGTGAGATCTTCGGCGACGAAAACCCGCTGGGTCAGGCAATTCGACTCGCCGACGCGCGGTTCCGGGTCATCGGACTGATGGAGGAAAAGGGCACATCGCTCGGTTTCGATCTCGACGACCTGGTGTTCATTCCCGCCACGACCGCACAGGATCTCTTCAACCAGGAGGGACTCTCACAGATCATCGTGGCGGCGCGGTCGCACAGCGAAACGCCCGCTGCCGTCGAAGAGATCGAGGAGATCCTTGCCCGCAGACGCAACGGCGAGCGCACGTTCAGCATCCAGACCCAGGACGATCTGCTTCGCACGTTCGGCACGTTGACCACCGCGATGACGTTCATGCTGCTCGCAATCGCGTCGATCTCGCTGATCGTCGGCGGCATTGGGATCATGAACATCATGCTGGTGAGCGTGCGGGAGCGCACGAGGGAGATCGGCGTTCGCCGCGCCGTCGGTGCAACGCGCGCGGATGTTCTCTGGCAGTTCCTGTTCGAGAGCATCACGATCTCGTCGCTCGGCGGCGCGTTTGGTCTCGGACTGGGCGCCGTCATCGTTCTCGTCGTGCAGAAGTACGCACCGGCCGTGCCCGTGGCCTTGTCGCCGTGGATCGCAGCCGTGGCGTTCGGCTCGTCGTTTGTCGTCGGCGTCGTGTCCGGCGTGGTTCCCGCGCGGCGTGCCGCGGAACTCGACCCCGTGGATGCGCTGCGCTACGAGTGAGCGCGTGGCAACTTCTGGATTTCGCTCGAGTGCCGTTGCGGCGATCGTGTTCGTCGTCGGCGCGGGTTCTGGCTTCGGTGCGGGCTTCTTCGTGCGCGGGCGATCGGCTCGCGCGCATGGCTCACGCGTCGTTTCCACGATGCGCACGGTCATCGAGGACACCGATCACAACGGGCGCCCGGATCGTTGGACCGTTCGTGATCCGCGCGGCGTCGTGCTCTCCGTCGCAACGGACACCAATCACGACGGTGCGCGCGATCGCGTAGAGTACTTCGGATCCGAGGGGCGTGTCACCCGCATCGACCGTGACGAAGACTTCGATGGGCGCTTGGACCGTTACGACACGATCACCCGCGAAGGTCGCGTGATCCTGACGCACTACGACGCCGACTGGGACGACATTCCCGAGCGGTGGATCCAGCGTGGCGGGGACGGAGAGATCGTCTCCGAGTGGGTCGATCGGAACGAAGACGGCGCGCCCGAGTTGTATCGGGCGTTCGACCGCTTTCGGCACGTGACCGAGGAAGGAGAGGATCGCGACAGTGACGGTCTGTACGAAGTGCAACGCTTCTACAACATTCACTGGACGCGTTCGCTGCCACAGGTCATCGAGCGCGACGACGATCGCGATGGGATTTTCGAACGCCGCGAAGTGTTCCAGCAAAGCGGGATACGGTTGCTCGTACAGATCGACGAAGATCGCGATGGCGAGCGCGAAGTCGCGAGATATCTCGCCCCGGACGGCACCGTTCGTCGCGAGGGCCGCGATCGCGATGGCGACGGCCACTTCGACGAATGGCACTACCCGCTGAGCACCGGCGGGTTTCGTGTTGCGCACGACGACGACGATGACCACGACATCGACCGATGGGACCCGCCGGGCGCACCGCCCGGATGGTGTGAAGCACGGTGCCGGATCGTCGCTCCGCCCTCGTCGGCGGGCGACGCCGGGGCGCCCATCCCCGTCGTGCGAGAACGGTAGGCGTCGAGCTCGCCGTTGCTGCATACTGCGCGCGTGCAGGCGGATCCCCATGAGAGGGCGCTGACGATCTTCGACGCGTTCCTTCGATACGCGCGAGATGCGGGGACGCCGCCCGCGCAGCGCAAACCCACGGCGCCCACGCTGCCGGCAATTACGGACGCCGTCAGCGACGAGGTCACCGACCCGAACCTCCCGAACCCGTCGACCGTCGCGACACGCGTAGCGCCGATCCCCACCGCCGACGATTTCGAGGACCGTCCGACGCGGGTTTCACCGATGTCCGAGGCGATCGCGTCGTCGCTGTTGCCGCTGGGCGACGAGTCCGTGTGGGACGAAGCGACGCGAGAGCGGCAGGACGTCGTCCAGGAACTCCGCGCGCAGCTGCGGCCGAGCGATCATCCACCGGCAATTCCCGCGAAGGCCCCGCCGCAGGAGCGGGGGGGGGGGAGCCGGTCCGACACGCTGCAGTCGCTCCCCGTGGCGAGCGATTGGTCGGCACCGGGGCTGATGCCAGCGCCACAGGCGTCGATCATCGTGGACGAGGACGACCTGACCGAGACGGGTGCAGGCGACTCGATGGTTCTGGATGACGCGGACGTGGCGCCCGACGCGACGGGCGTGCATTTCGTTCGAGAGATGCAGGTGTTGTTCAAGTACGGACACGGGGCGCAAGTGCCGACGGAGATCGCGCGCTGGCGACGCGCGCACGCGGACGATCTTGCCGCGCAGCAGCGCGTGACGGAGTTCGAACTCGATCGCGTGGACGCAGCCGCGGGGGTCGAGAGCCTGTTCGCACTCGCGTCGAAGGCGCTCGACGTCGGCGACATACCGCTTGCACGCGACGTGCTCGACCGCGTGCTGCGAGCCGCCCCGCAGGACCTCCGCGTCAACGCTCTTCGGGGACGCCTCGGTCGACGGTGATTCAGGACTCCGTGGGCAGCGCCCGAGCGCGCACGGCGACCATGCGCTCGGTGGGCACGAACGCCACGGGGTAGTCGCCCGTGAAACAAGCCTCGCAGAACCCGTCGCCGGTCTTTTCGGGATATCCCACGGCCACGCGCATCCCGCCGAGCGACAGGTACGACAGGGAATCCGCCGTCAGGTACCGCGCGATTTCCTCGACAGAGTGGCTCGCGGCGATCAGCTCGCCGCGGTGCGGAGTGTCGATTCCGTAGAAACACGGCCACTCGGTCGGCGGTGACGAGACGCGCACGTGAATCTCGCGGGCGCCGGCATCGCGCAGCATTTTCACGATCTTCCGGGACGTCGTCCCGCGCACGATCGAGTCGTCGACGACGACGACACGCCGCCCGACGAGCACCTCGCGCACGGGATTGAGTTTGAGTCGCACACCAAAGTGTCGAATCGACTGCTGCGGTTCGATGAACGTGCGCCCGACGTAGTGCGAGCGGATCAAGCCCATCTGGAACGGCACGCCCGACTGTTCCGCGAAGCCGATTGCGGCGGGAACACCGGAATCGGGCACGGCGATGACGACGTCGGCCGGCACCGGGGACTCCCGAGCGAGGGCCTTGCCCATGTCCCGGCGAGCCGAATAGACGCTTCGTCCGCCGAGCGCCGAATCGGGCCGAGCGAAGTAGACATATTCGAACACGCACATCCGCGCGGGAGCTTTCTCGAACGGTCGCAGCGATCGCATGCCCTGCCGCTCGACGACGATCACTTCGCCCGGTTCGACCTCGCGGAGGAACTCGGCCGTGATCAAGTCGAACGCCGTCGGCTCGCTCGCGAACACGTGTGCGCGCTTGAGAATGCCAAGACACAACGGCCGAAACCCATGCGGATCGCGCGCGGCGATCAACGTGTCGCCCACGAGAAACAGTGCGCTGTACGCGCCGCGCACTTGCCGCAGCGCGTGAACCACGCGGTCGGCCGGCGGACCCGGAGGCGCGTGGGCGTACAAATGCACAAGGAGCTCAGTATCGGTCGACGTCTGGAACACCGCACCACGGGCCGTGAGCCGCGCGCGCAGTTCGTCGACGTTGGTGAGGTTGCCGTTGTGCGCGCAGGCGAGGAACGTCCCGTCGTGCTCGACGAGCATCGGCTGCGCGTTCTTGATGTGCGATGCCCCGGCGGTGGAATACCTCACGTGGCCGATGGAGACATCGCCCGGCAGTCGCGCGAGTGTCGGCTGGTCGAACACGTCGTGCACGAGGCCCATGCCGGTATGCACACGCGTGCCGGAGCCGTCGACGGCGGCAATTCCGGCGCTCTCCTGGCCACGGTGCTGCAGTGCGTGCAGACCGAGGTAGGTCAGGTTGGCCGCTTCACTGTGCCCGAACACACCGACGACGCCACACTCGTCGTGGAAGTGGTCATCGTCGAGGTCGGGTCGATCGTGGGCGGATTCGAGCGTCGGAGGTGGCGTCGCCATCGTGGCGCCCGTGGCGTAGCACACCGCAGCCGTTCGGAGTACACGTGGACCCCCCCTCCGTCGTCGCTGCGACGACACCTCCCCCCGAAGTTTCGGGGGAGGGTCGCTCCGCGAAGCGGAGCGGGGTGGGGGTTTGCGCGGCGCCGTTCGCCCCGGAGTTCGACCGTTCGCCGGCGAGAATGTGGCACTGCAGCGCGAATCGGCGCATGAGTCTGCCGAGAAATGTCGCTCGTTCTTTCGCTACGCGATGTCGGCGCCGGCGGACGCTTCGGCGGCAAGGCCGTTCAGCTCGCGGCTCTCGACCGCACGCCCGGCGTCTCAGTGCCCGAGGCGTTCGTCGTGGCGTGCGACGTATTCTGGCAGTGGGTCGAGTCGACGTTGCCCGAAAGTCAGTGGCCCGGGCGGCTGATCGAGGGACCCGAACGCGAGTGCCGCTCCGATCGACTCGCGGCCATCCGCGAACGCCTGCTCGCGGCGCCGCTCCCGAGCAACGCACAGGCATCGATCGTCGACGCGTACCACCGTCTCGGAAGTCCGTCGGTGGCCGTTCGCTCGTCCGCGTTGCACGAGGACTCCGAGGGCGCGAGTGCCGCGGGCGTTCACGAGACCGTGCTCGGTGTGCAGGGAGAAACTGCACTGGTCCATGCGGTTCGCACGTGCTTTGCGTCCGTCTACCGCGAGCGTGCCATGACGTACCTGCGCCGCGTTCGTCCCCGCGAACGCATCGGCGTTGCGGCGATCGTTCAGCGGATGGTCGACGCGCGATGCGCGGGAGTCATGTTCACCGTCGATCCCGTGTCGCACCGCGAGGGCGAACTGATCATCGAGGCGGGGTGGGGGATCGGAGCCTCCGTGGTCGATGGAACCATTGCGCCGGACGTATTGCGCGCGGCTCGTGTCGGTCCCGTGTTGCACCGCCGAGTCGGCGAGAAGCGCTCGGAGTGGAGACTGGTCCACGGCGCGCTCGAGCGCCGCGACGTGGAACCGGATCGCGCAAACGCTCCGGTGCTGCGCGAGGAAGACGTTCGTGCGCTCCAAGCCGCGGCGACGGCCGTCGAGCGGGCCATGGGCAAAGCCCGGGACATTGAGTGGGCGTTCGATGGCGACGCCCTGTGGCTCCTGCAGAGCCGGCCCATCGTGGGCGCGAGAGAACCCGAGAACGATCGCGCGACATGGGTCTGGAGCCGGGTGAACGTTGGCGAAGCGCTGCCCGGGGTGGCGACGACGCTGACCTGGTCCATCGCCCGGGAATTCAGCGATCTCGGGTTCCGACGGGCGTTCGCGGGACTCGGCTGCGACGTTCCAAAGGACGCCGAGCTCGTGTCGATATTTCACGGTCGAATCTATCTCAATCTCACGTCGTTCATGCGCATCGCGGCGCAAGTGCCGGCGCTCGATCCGAAGATGCTGCTGGAGTTCGGCGGTGGCGGCGGGCTCGAAGCGCTGCAATCGCAAATTCCACGCGGCTCGTGGGCGCGCTTCGCGTTGCGCGCGCCGCGTGTCGGCGTACGGTTCCTCCGCGAGAATTTCGGGCTGAGCGAACGGCTCGCGGCGTTCGAGCGCGACTTCTCGGCGTTCCGCACGAAGTTCGAATCCGTCGACCTTGCCAACGCGTCGCGCGCGGATCTCTCGAAGTTGCTGAGCGACTCCGAGGCCGTCCTCGACCGCACCGGCGCACTGATGCTCACGTGCGCTTCGGGAAGTCTCTCCAGCATCGTCGCGCTGCGGACGCTTCTGCGCCAATTGCCCGGCGACGTGGCGCCGCGCCTCGAGCGAGAGTTGCTCACGGGCCTGGCCGACGTCGACAGTGCCGCCCCGGGGATCGCGCTGGTTCACATCGCGGAGCAAGCGCGCGCCGAGCCTGCGGCCCGCGACGTGATACTGCGCGTCCACCCGAAGGATCTCCAACTCGCGGAATTGCCGCCCGGCGGCCCGACCCGACGCGCATTCGATGCCTTTCTTCGCGCATATGGCTACCGGGCCGCGCGCGAAGCGGAGTTGTCGACACCGCGTTGGCGCGAAGCACCGCAGATGTTGTTCGCAGCTGTTCGTGCGCAATTGGAGCGGTCCGACCTGACGGCGCTCTCGCGCGTCGACCGCCAGATCGCTGCCCGCGCCGAGGCCGAGACGGAACTCGAATCTCGCCTGCCCGCGATCACCCGCGCGGCCGCGCGCCACTTGCTCAGTCGAACGCACCGATTCGTTCGCCTTCGCGAGCGGATGCGCGCGCGCGTGACCGAGGTGCTGGGGTATTTTCGTTCGATTGCACTGGCCGCGTCGGGTCGAATCGCGCTGCGCGTGACGGGGGCCGGCGTCGATGCCGCGTTTCACCTTCGACTCGATGAACTGCGGGCCTACCTCGCTGGCGAGATGCTCGATCTCGCGCCGCTCATCACGGGCCGCCGCGCGGACATGGCGCGCGACCTCGCTCGACCCGAGCCTCCCGACACGTTCGTCGGATCCCCGCCGCCCCTGCCACCGCCGGACGCGACCGGCCGGAACATCCTCGAGGGGGTCGCGGCGTCTCCGGGCGTAGTCACGGGCACCGTCCGTGTCGTGCAGGATCCCGCGGACGGCGTGTCGTTGCGTCCCGGAGACGTGCTCATCGTGTCCGTCGCCGACGTCGGGTGGACTCCACTGTTTCTCGTCGCGACTGCGGTCATCACGGAACTCGGCGGCGCGCTCTCCCACGCGTCCCTCGTCGCGCGAGAGTACGGCGTGCCGGCGGTCGTGAACGTGCGCGGCGCGACGCGGTTGCTGGCCACGGGCGACAAGGTCCAGGTCGATGGAGATCGAGGCATCGTTCAAGTGCTCTCGCGGGCGCGCGCGTGAAGACCGCACCGCGCGTCGTATGGAGTGACCGCGACTGGATCGCGGTCGACAAGCCGTCCGGGCTCGCGACCACCGCACCGGAGGCGGCGCGCACCGAATCACTGGTCGCGTGGGTGCGAACGTCCCGGCCGTCGTTGCGTCACGTTCACCCGCTGTCGCGACTCGACGTCGACGTGACGGGCCTGGTTCTCATCGCGTGCAGCGATACGGCTCTGCGCGCGGCGGAGAGAGCCCGCGAGACCAATTCGTATGCGCGTCGGTACATGGCGCTGCTCGCGCGCGCGCCCCAACCGCCGGCGGGCGAATGGCGTTGGCCGATCGGTGTCGACCCGCGCAACCCAAAGCGCCGGCTGGCGGACGCCGGGCAGAACCCGCAGCCTGCGCTGACCCAATATCGTACCGCCGCAGTGTCGGCGGCCGCGTGGGTCACGATGGACCTGCACACGGGTCGAACGCACCAGATCCGTGTGCACACATCGCACGCTGGCAGTCCCGTGCTCGGCGATCGGACGTACGGTGGGCCGACGCGAATCGTGCGGGACGACGGAAGCGTCGTGGCCGTGCGGCGCGCTCTGCTCCACGCGTTCTGTGCGCGCGTGCCGGGGCGCGCGAAGGTTGTTCGCGTGGATCCGCCCGCGGACTTCGCGGACGCGTGGGCAGCGCTCGGTGGCGATCGGTGGCACGAGCTGCTGGACGGCGAGGCGCTCCCGAGTCGATGAACGCGCGCGGGCGGATGAAAACGCACCGGGTTCAATGAACGTCACCGCCCGATGAAAACGCGCCGGGGCCGATGACGACACACCCGGGCCGATGAATCGGCCGGCTACGTTTGACCGGGTCGCCTGCGCGACCCTTCCCAGGTACGCGGTAGCGTGCGCAATGGCGCCCACACTGCGCACACGGGAAGCCTCGCGAAGGCGAGGCGGTCAATGTCAGCCAGCCGCTTCAGCGGCGAGGCGACGTCTTCCGCGCGGAATCTCGGACGACCCTACGCTGCGACTGCGACCTTGACGCCCGCGGCTTCGACGACGCTTTGAAACGCCTTCGGATCGTGCAGCGCAAGCCCGGCGAGAATCTTGCGATCCAGGCCGATGCCCGCGGTTCGCAGTGCGGCAATCAATCGCGAGTAGCTCGTGCCGAGCATTCGCGCGGCGGCACCGATGCGTGCGATCCACAGTCGCCGAAAATCGCGCTTGCGCAGGCGACGATGGCGGTACGCGTACTGCCAGCTCTTGTGAACGGCCTCGGTGGCCACCGACGCGAGACGCGAACGTCCGGCGGAGAAACCGGCCGCGTGCCGCAGGATGCGGTTGCGGCGACGGCGGGCCTTGAATCCTCGTTTGGCGCGCGGCATGGCTTCGATCCTCGAGAGTTACTTCAGTCCGTACGGAAACATCTGGAGCACGCGAGCTTCCATCGCCGGGTGCACCATGTCGTTCTTGCGCAGGCGCCGCAGCCGATTGGGTCGCTTGTTGCCCATGAAGTGATTCGCGCCGCCCTTGGGACGGCGGACACGGCCCGTCGCGGTGATCGTGAATCGCTTCGCAGCGGACTTGTTCGTCTTCATTTTCGGCATGGCGCTGGCCTTTGCGGGAGGCGTGTGGATAGCCGAATGCCGCAGATTGTCAAGTGTTGACGGACGTCGTCGCGCGCGCGGCGCACGATCGGCGGGCTCACTGATCGGGATTCGTGAAACTTCGGAAGCTCCCCGCGCGCGGGCCGTCCGGGAAGCGTTGGAGGTAGCGTTGCATCGTTCGAATGGCGTCGGCGCGGTTGCCCATCGCGCGGTACGTCGTCGCGAGCATCGCGATTTCCGGTTCGGTCTGTGCGTGCCCTCGGAGTGCCGTGATCGCGCACTGGTTGTCTCCGCGGCGGAGGCACGCGCGCGCTTCGTCGATCGGTGCGAGGCCACTCGACGCCGCGCTCGAGCCACTCGACGAACCGCTGCCGGAGCTGCCCGACGAACCCGATGACCCCGTCGACGCCGGTGCCGCCACGTGTGCAGCGCCGCTCGACGAACCGCTTCCGGACGAAGCACCGTTCGACGATCCACTGCCGGACGAACCACTTCCCGACGCGCCGGAGTTGTTCGTCGCCGATGCGCTCGGATTGGAACCACCGGACGGCGACGGCACGACGATCGGCGTCAAGCGAGTCGCGGCCGACGGAGTGCGGGCCGTGCCGCGATCGGGCGGACTCGAGTGCGTGCTGCGCGCCGCGGCGGTCGGGGGCGGATTGTTTTCGACGAACGCGGTCGGCGGGAGCGCCGCGGCCGGTGCGGCGGGTGGGTCGATCATTGCCACGGCGGCGGGACCCGGGACCGGCGTCGGCAGTGGACCCGTCGGGGCGGCCGCGAGAGGCGCGGCCGCGGCCGGCAGCGCGGGCGATGGCTCCGTCGGTGAAGCGCTCGGAGCCGGCAGGCTCTGCGGTGCGCTCGCAGCACCTGCGGGCGATGCCGTCGACGCGGGCGTGCGCATCGCGAAGAACGCTGCGAGTGCCCCGAGCACGATCACCAAGCCGATCAGTGCGAAAATAAGCGTGCGATTGGGACGGGCCGGCACGTCCATCTCGTGCGCCGTCAGCATCATCGTGCTGTTGCCGCGGTCGGCCACGCGGAATTCCACGACGCCGAGCACGACGATGTCGCCCGCGGCGATCGTTCCGCGCGGGGTCTTCGTGCCATTGATCGTGATGCCGTTGGAACTGCCGAGGTCCTCGACCCACAGCTCGCCGTTTTCGAACCAGATGCGCGCGTGTTCGCGCGAGATCGACGAGAACGGCAGCGAAACGTCGGCAGCTTCGCTTCGTCCGAGGATGATCGGGAGCTTGTCCAGACGCACGGGAGCGGGAACGCCCGCGGGCGAAAGGAACACGAGCCGCATTTGGCGAATGTCGTCCGGGATGCCGGACGCCGAAGCCGTCACAGGCGGTGCCGAGGCCGCCGGCGGTGGCGGGGGCATCGGCACGTGAGCCGTTGGCACCGTCGTCGCGAGCGAATTCGGCGTCGGGGGTGGCTGAGCCGCAACGGGAGTTGGAGGCGGCAGAGAAATGGACAACGCCGGGACGGTCGCCTCGGACTCGTTCGACGGCGGCGGCGGCACTGCGATCTGCGTCGTGGCTTCTTCGAGGATCGCCAGCTTGTAGTCGCCGATCATGATCTGATCGCCGTGCTTGAGCGACGCGGCCTCGGTCAGGCGACGATTGTTGATGACGATGCCGTTGTAGCTGCCGAGATCGTGCAACACGTAGTGACCGGCCTGCTTCTCCAATCGCGCGTGCCGACGGGACACGTTGCGCTCGGTGAGCCGGATCGTGTTGCCTTCCTTGCGGCCGATCGTGATCTCCTCGCGTACGAGCGGGACCGTCGTGGTCTTTCCTTCGTCGTCCGCGATCACGAGTTTGTACATCAGCGCCCTTGTTCCTTCGTTCGCGCGCGCGTTGTCACCAACGGCCCGCGATCGCGCAAGATTCGGTGGAGGTCCAAGAAGGCCGCTACCCGGATCCCGAGTCTATCCGGGGCGGCGACCCTGTCAACGCATTCACGGCCGAGCGGAACGGAACCGTCGGTGCGTGCTTTCGACGCGTGACGGGGCGGGGAGCTTGGGTCGAGGCGCGGAGAGTCGAGGGTTGAGGGGACAGTTGAGAGTCGAGAGTCGAGAGTTGAGAGTTGAGAGTTCGGAGAAGAGGCCGGCGTTGGGCCAGTTTGCCACACACTTCCGGGCTGCACTGGTACCTTTGGCCCATGGAAATCGAGTTCATCGGCGCAGCGCAGACGGTCACGGGTTCGATGCACCTCGTGCGGACCCCGCGTGCGAACGTGTTGCTGGACTGCGGGCTGTACCAGGGGCGGCGGCGCGAGTCGTTCGAGCGCAATCGGAAGTTGCCGGTCGACGCTGCCGACGTCGATGTCGCCGTGCTGTCGCATGCGCACATCGATCACTCCGGCGCGCTGCCGATGTTGACCAAGCGCGGATTCGAAGGGCGAGTGTACGCAACGCCCGCAACGCGCGATCTCGCAGCCGTGATGCTCGAAGACGCGGCGATGATCCAAGAGTCCGACGCGCGGCACATCAACCGCGCGATCGAGCGGGACCACGCGGACATGGATCGCGTCGAACCGTTGTACTCGCGCGAGGACGTCGTGCGTGTTCTCGAACGCATGATCTCCGTGCCGTACCACCAGCGCATCGCGATTGCGGATGGCGTGCACATGACGTTTCTGGACGCAGGGCATGTGCTCGGCAGCGCGATCACCGTGCTGGACATCGACGACGTCGGCGAGAACAAGCGCGTGGTGTTCACCGGGGACCTGGGCCGGCGCCGCATGCCGATCTTGCGCGATCCCGAGTTGCCCCAGGGCGCGCACGCGTTGATCACCGAGAGCACGTACGGCGACCGGCGTCACAAGCCCATCGAGGAGATGGACGACGAACTCGCGGCGGTGATCAAGCGCACGTACGAGCGCGGCGGCAAAGTCATCATCCCGTCGTTCGCGCTCGAACGCGCGCAGGAAGTGATCTACGCGCTGAAGCAATTGCGCGCCCAAGGCCGCATGCCACCCATGCCCGTGTACGTCGACTCGCCGCTCACCGTGAAGATCACCGACATCTTCCGACTGCATCCCGAGTGCTACGACGCCGAGACCGCCGCGCTCATTCAGAGTTCGAACTCGCCGTTCGATTTCGCCGAGCTGCGGTACGTGTCCGAGAAGGAAGACTCGCAGGCGCTCGACGCCGACGATCGTCCCGCCGTGATCATCTCGGCGAGCGGCATGTGCGAGGCGGGGCGAATTCTGCATCACTTGAAAGCGACGATCAGCAATCCGAAGAACACCATCATGATCGTCGGGTTCCAAGCGCAACACACGCTCGGCCGCAGGATCGTCGAGAAACGTGACCGCGTTCGCATCTTCGGAATGGAGCACGAGCGGCGTGCGGAGGTCGTCGTGCTCAACGGTTTCAGTGCACACGCGGATCAGGCTGATCTCGTCGAATTCGCGGACCAGATGCGAACGCGCGGCCCGCTGCGCAACGTGTTTCTCGTGCACGGCGAGATTCGACCGCAGGAGACATTGCGGGGCTTGCTGACGGCGAAAGGATTTCCGTCGATTCACATTCCGCTGCCGGGGGAGAGGATTGCGATTTGAGAGGCAGGACCGCCGCCCGGGGCGTTCGCGGGCGGTCGAGCGCACGAAGCACCGCCGCCCGGGGCGTTCGCCGCCGCAACAGTGTGCGCGCGCAGCGCGTGCGGCGGCTTCGGCCCGGGCTCTTGCTTGGAGCGCGGCCTCGCTTCGCGAGGGCGCGTACGAGAGGAGTCACACGACGTGCCCGCCGATCTTGACGAGTGCAGCGGCCCGCATGAGCATCGTTGTTGATGACGCAACACGGCCAGATTTCGAGCCGCGAGCGTGCGCAGAAGACGGACAGACGCTGTGCGACAAGCGCCGTGCGCGAGGCGGAGCGATGAATGTGCGAAGCGCTTTGCTCGGGCGCGCTGCGCTGTTCGCAGCGCTCATCGCGCAGGGGTGCAGCAGCAGCGTTGGTCGGCGGCTCGACGTGGCGGCCGACGCCGTAGCGGACGCTCCCGCGCCGATCGACGCATTCGTGGACACGATCGACGCCGCCGACGCATGCGCAACAACGATGTGCGGTGCTGCGTGTGTGGATCTTCGCACCGACCCACGGCACTGCGGCGCGTGCAGAACCGCGTGCCCGGGTGGAAGCCACGTCACGCCCAGGTGCGATGGACGCATCTGCGTCTTCGCGTGTGACGCGGGCTATCACGCGTGCGGCACCGACTGCGTGGACGACACGTCGCCGCTGTCGTGCGGCTCGGCGTGCGCGCCTTGCGGGGCGCCCGCGAACGGTGCCGCGACGTGCACCGCGGGCGCGTGCGGGTTCGTGTGCGACGCGGGGTACGTCCGGTCGGCCATGGCATGCGACGCGGCGCCGCCGCGGCAGATCGCGCCACTCTCAACGGCCACCGTGACGTCGCGCCGTCCAACGCTGCGGTGGGCTCTCGCCGCAGGCACCGACGGCGCGCGCGTCGACATCTGCCGCGATCGCGCGTGCACGGTGCCGATCGTCACGTTCGATGTCAGGGGCAGTACGGCCGCGCCGGCCGCGGATCTGCCAGGCGGTGTGGTGTTCTGGCGCTTGCATGGGCGCGTCGGGACCAGCACGGGCCTTGCGACGGGACCCGTGTGGCAGTTCTGGGTCGGCGCGCGAAGTGCGGCGGTGAACACGTCGTGGGGCACGACGGTCGACATCAATGGCGACGGGTACGCCGACGTCGTCGTCGGGGCGAACGGCGCGAGGAGCTACACCGGCGCCGTGTACGTCTACGTCGGAAGCGCGACCGGCCTCGCCACAGCGCCCACCGACTCGCTCGCGGGCCGCGACGGAGTCGATGCTTACTTCGGAGGCTCCGTGGCGAGCGCGGGCGACGTCAACGGGGATGGGTACGCGGACATCGTCGTCGGGGCGTGGGGAGCGAACTTCCGGACAGGCGCCGCGTACGTCTACCTCGGAAGCGCGACGGGCCTCAGCACCGCGCCCACGACGTCGCTCACGGGCCTCGACGGAACCGAGGCTTGGTTTGGGCTGTCCGTCGCGAGTGCAGGAGACGTCAACGGGGATGGCTACGCCGACGTCCTGGTGGGTGCGTCCAGAGCGAGCGCCAACACGGGCGCCGCATATGTGTACCTCGGAAGCGCGACGGGCCTCGCCACCACGCCCGCCACATCGCTCGCAGGGCGCGTCGGAGCGGACGGGTACTTCGGCATCTCCGCGGCGAGCGCGGGGGACGTCAACGGCGACGGGTACTCGGACATCGTGGCGGGCGCCCCCGGAGAGAGCGCCGAGACCGGCGCCGTGTACGTCTACCTCGGAAGCGCGACGGGCGTCGCCACGACGCCGGCCATTTCGCTCACCGCTCGCGACGGTATTCGCGGCGACTTCGGCTTCGCCATCGCGAGTCCGGTAGACGTCAACGGCGACGGGTACGCGGACATTGCCGTGGGGGCGTACAACGCGAGCGTTCGCACCGGCGCCGCGTACGTGTACCTCGGAAGCGCGACCGGCCTCGCCACCACGCCCGCGACTTCGCTCACGGGGCGCGACGCAGCCGGTTGGTTTGGCATCTCCGCTGCGAGCGCGGGAGACGTCAACGGCGATGGCTACGCAGACATCGTGGTAGGTGCGGCCAGGGCGAACAGCAACACCGGCGCCGCGTACGTCTACCTCGGAAGCGCGACCGGCCTCGCGACGGCGCCAGCCACCTCGATGACGGGACGCGACGGGGCCGACGGGTTCTTCGGCAACTTCTCGGCGGGCGCGGGAGACGTCAACGGCGACGGGTACGCGGACGTCGTCGTCGGCGCGGTCGGAGCGAGCAGCAACACGGGCGCCGCCTATGTCTATCTCGGAAGCGCGACGGGCCTAGCCACGACGTCCGTCACATCGCTCGTGGGCCGTGACGGAGTCAACGGGAGCTTCGGGTACGCTGTGGCGAGTGCGCGCGAGGTCAACCGCGACGCGCGCTATCGTGGTGGGCCCGCGTTCGCGGACGCCCACCGCGCACCCCGCGTGGCGCGCGAGCGAAGCGAGCCCGCACTCCACACTCGAGCCCGGGCCGAAGACGCCGCTTGCGATTCACGCGCACACGGCGGCGGCGGCGCACGCCCCGGGCGGCCGTGCGTGCACACCGCGGCGGCACACGCCCCGGGCCGCGGTGCCGCGTGTATTCGCCGACGCACCCGCTCTCCTCACCCCTTCTCCCGGCTCGCCCGCGTCACTCTGTCAGTTGCGGCGACGCCGGGAGAAGGTGCCGCGCGAAGCGCGGCGGATGAGGCCTGCGAGTACCACTGCAATCACCACCGCGATCAACCCCCCGCTCGCGGACCCACGCCCAGTCCGCCCCGCACGACACTGGCACCCCGCCCTGCGCGGTGCGTCATCGCGCGCGATTTCACCCGCCGCGTCGAACACCACGGGCGCGTCCACCGCGTCGAACGGCACCGTCGCATCGACACCCGAATCGCCCCCCGCGTCCGCGCCGACTTCACCCGCAATGTCATCCACCGCGCCGTCGTCCACGGGCGCGTCGAGAAACCGCACGTCGAGCGGGACGCGCATCGGGCGTGCTCCCGCTTCGAACCCGATGAGCGACATGCGGAGGGTCGGCCACGATGGAGCACACGCGTTGCCCACCGGTGTTCCGCCATCGGTGCTCCCGGACGGCCGCTCGGGGCAGAGGTCGGCCCCGCGCAAATCGGTCCACGAGAGCAGCGGTAGGAACGTGTCGCCGTCGTCGACGGATGCCGCAAGCGCAAATCCGTTTCGCGCTTCGTCCGTGCACGCGAACAGCACGCCGCCGTGATGACGCAGACACAGCGAACCGAACCCCGGCATCACGCGGCGCCATGATCGTCCGTCGTCGGTGGAACGCTGCAATCCCTCGATCGGATCGTCGCTGCCCACCCACATCGTTCCACTGACCTCGCCGACGGCAGCGCCGGTCATCGGGCGAATCGTTCGCGTGAGTTCGCGAAACGAACTGCCGCCGTCGTCGCTTCGCAGCAGCATCGTTCCCCCCGACGTGAGGTCCGAGCGAACGTACACGACGTCCGGTCGCATCGCGTCGACGCCGATGAGAAACGCGCTGTATCCACCGAGAAAGTCGCGCGCGCCATCGACGAACGTGCGTCCACCGTCGTCCGAACGAAGCACGATGGGCAGTGCGCCGCGAAGGTAACCGCTGGCGTAGACCCGCGTCGGTCGAGACGGTGCGACGTCCACGTTCTCGATGTAGAAGTCTGTGCGCGTCGCGCCGCGTGTCCAGCTTCGACCGGCGTCCGCGCTGAGCCAAACGCCGTTGGGCATTCCGAGCGGGCCGAACGCCGCGACGATCTGTCGGCCGGTCGGATCGCTCGCGAGATCGAACACTTCATCCATCGGGCCCACCGCAGGACGCTCGACCGCGCAATACGGCGCCGTGAGCGCGCCGACGCCGTCTTGGAGTCCGACGATGATCGAGCGGTCGGCTGCAATCGCGAGCGCCGGATCCCACGTACCCGCCAAGCCCAGGCCCGCTTCGCAGACCAAATGCCACGCGCGGCCGCCGTCGCCTGTCCACGCGATCCCGAACGTCGTTTGCAGCCCGATGACGCCCAGCGACGCGCCGGGTCCCGCCACGACGTACCGCGCCGATGGGTAGCGTCCATTCGCGTGGGCTGACCTCGCGTAAAGCAGCACGATCGCGCTGCAAGCCGCCCATCGCCAACTTCTGCGGATTCGCCGATCGCTCATCATGCACTGCAGCCACACGATGCCACGTCGTCAGCTTCGGCGCGCCCTCTCAGCCGGATGATTGAACAGGGAGGCGGGGAGCGGGAGATTTTGTTTGTTCGGAGCGGATCGGAGCGGGCGAGGCACAATGGCTACAGCAAGATCGAGCGACAGCCGGTCGAGCAACCGTCGACTCCGAACTTCGAGAATTCAAACCCCTCCCTACCTCCCGCTCTCCCTGTTCAACTTCTTCATCTTCCGGGTTTCGATCCACGCGCGCTCCGCCGCACGTGGATGCTCCCGTGGTACGATTGCGTCTCGACGTGCTTCGACGTTCATACCCGCTTGCTTTGATCGTTGCGCTCGCGGCATGCGGCGGCCGTCGTCCACTTCCGGAAGCCGATGTCCCGCCGATCGAGTGCGCGTGCGAGGACGCTCCCGGAATCGACCGGCGAACGCCCGCGACCACTTCCCCGGTTCCGACCTGGGATCTCACGGTCATCCTCCCGTACGACGGCCCCGAGCAAACGCCCACGTTTACCGTCACCGCGAGTGCGGGACGTGTCGACGTCCACATGCTCATCGACACGACGGGCAGCTTCAACGGCGAGATCATCGAGTTGCAGCGCGCGCTGCTGACGACCGTGATTCCCGGGCTTCGCTCGCGCATCCAGTCCGTCACGACCGGCGTGTCGGCGTTTCAGGACATGCCGTTCGAGCCGTTCGGCGCGTCGTCCGACGTTCCCTTCCGACTCTTGACCGCGCAAACCACGGACTACGCTTCCGTCGCGGCGGGGGTTCGACGGCTCAACAATCCGCTCGGCATGGGAGGCGATCGACCCGAAGGCTGGATCGAGGGTCTCTATCAAGTCGCCACGGGCATGGGGCTTTCCGTGGGCGGGCGCGTGCTGGTCCCACCGTTCCAGCGGCAGAATCTACCCGACACCGGCACCGTCGGCGGCGTGGGCTTTCGCGCGAATTCCACGCGCGTCGTCGTGCTCGTGACGGACGCTCCGCCGCACGATGCCATGGAGTACGGCGCAACGGTCCCCACCGCGCACAGTTGGGCGCAGACGCAGTCCGCGCTGCGAACGCTCGGCGCGCGGGTGGTCGGCATCGCTTCCGCTCCCGACGCTCGCAACAACCTCGAGATCGTCGCGACGGCCACGGGCGCCGTGGCCTCACCGATCGGTGGGCGTTGTGAAACGGGCCTCAACGGCACCACGCGCGCACCGGTCAGCGGCATGTGTCCACTCGTGTACGAGATCGCGCCGGATGGAACGGGACTGTCGCGCACGATTGTCGACAGCATCGCGCGCCTGCTGGATGCCGCCGTGTTCCGCGAGGCGCACGGAACTTCCCAAGACGACACCCAAGGCTTCCTGCGCGCGATCGAGGCCGCCTCGGCCGTGCCGGCGCTGATGTCTCCCGCGCCCGGCCGCGAGGACCGACTGCCCGCGGGAATGCTCGACGGGGTGTCCGATACGTTCACCAGCGTCTACTCACGCACGCAGCTCACGTTTCGACTGCACTTGCAAAATCGCAGCGTGATCGAGGGCGAGTTCCCGCAAGTCTTCTTTCTGCGCGTGCTGGTCACCGGCGACGGAACGATCCTCCGCGAAGTCACGGTGCGGGTGATTGTCCCGGAGGGGCCGAAGGACGGTGGACGCGACGGCTCGCGAGACGCCGTGGGCGAGGGGGGCGGCGAGGGAGGCGCCGAGGAAGCGGGGCTCGATGGGGGCGCGCTGGACGGTAGCATCACGGACGATGCGGGTGGCGACGCGGGTGGCGACGCGAGCGACGATCTCGCGGCGGATGGAGCGGACGACACGGCGGCCGACTGAGGTCGGCTATCTCCGGACGCTCGCATCCGCATCGCGACGCGCGCCGGCCGCGCACGGCCCGCTGCCGGGGACGACCCACGCGGGTACGCGCAATTCACGCTCGGACTTCTTCCGGCTGGCGCGCTCGTGATGCCGAGCGCCATGTTGCTGTTCTACGTCCTCTTTCCAGCGGTGAACGCCACGACGTACGTGCTCGGCGAATTGTTCGTGAACGCGGGACCCTCGGCGCTCGTTGTCGCCGGGTCCGGGATCGCGATGGGCCGCCGCGGATCGTGGGGAGCGACGTGGGGGCTCGACTTCGGCGTGCCCCCCGTACCCGTGCCCGCGCCCGTGCCCAACCCCATTCCCTATCCCCTCCGACCTATCCCCATTCCCTTCCTCCGACCTCCCGACCTCCCGGCCTTCCTGTTCATTCTTCTTCTCCCCCGCGTCCCTGGCGGCGTCGCGGAATCACACTTCCGCCCCCGCCGGCCATCGAGGAAACGTGACGCGTTTCCCCGTCGTTGCCGCAACGGTTCAAATTGACGGGACCACCGTGCCTCGCATACCGTCCGGGCGCGACCGGCCTGGAGGGTCCAGGGGTGGTTTGCAGCGATGCCCGCAGGTGACCGCGTCATGAATAGTTCTTGCCGTTCTTTCCGCGCGTTCGCCGCAGCGGCAGCGTTGCTCGTCACGCTCGGCGCGGCCGCGACGGCTTCCGCCCAAGGCATGTCGCTTGCGAACGCGATTCCGTGCGCTCCTGCCGGCGGCTCGTGCAGCAATCCCGGGTTCGACATGCGGCTGTTCCGGCCGGCCGTCGATTCCAAGGGACATTTCTCGGTCAACGGCACCGACATCCTCGGGGCCGGCAACATCTCGTTCAGTCTCCTGGGCGACGTCGGCTTCGGGCTCTTTCACGGCGGAAATGGCGGACGAGCGCTCATCGACGCGCAGATCAACGGCGGCTTCGCGTTCAACATCGGCATTGCAAACGTGCTGGTGTTTGGGCTGCAGCTGCCGTTTTCCCTGCTGAACGGGCCGGGAACCGCCAACCCGATGAGTCCCGTACCCAACCCGGCGCTGCCCGAGGGCGGGATCGGAAACTACAATCCGGGCATCGGCGGGATGAACTACCAGGGGCTCGGGGACGTCTCGTTCCATTTGAAGCTCCGATGGTTGCGCGCGGAGTACTTCCCGGTCGGCCTCGCGATCATTCTGCAGGGCGGTTTCAATCCTCTCGACCTGTTCCGGCGAGACGGAAGCACCGACCCGATGCTCAGCGGGCAGCGAGTGACGGGCGCTCGCAACCTCGCAGGCGAGCCGGGAGCGTTCATCTGGCCGTCCGTCGCGGTCGAATTCCGGCCGTCGCGGCGCGTGCGCATCGATCTCAACCTCGGGGCGCGCATCCCGTTCGGCGGCGGATCGGGGCTGTGGTATGCGGGCGCCGACCAGAGCGGGCCTGCCAGCGTACGGTACGGCCCGTCGCTGACGTTCGGCGCGGGCGTTTCCTACCGCGCGGCGCAACCGATCGACCTCGTCGCGGAAACGTACGGGATGCTCTATCTCACGAGCCTCGGATCAGTCCCGCGTTCGTTGCCGTTCGAGGTCGTGCTCGGGATGAAGATCTTCGTCGAGCGCAATTCGTACCTCATGCTCGGCGGCGGCTCGGGCTTCGGATTTGGAACTCGCGCGCCCGCGGCAGCCGACGGACGCGTGTTCATCGGCTTCGTGTACGAACCGTCGATCGGCGATTCGGACGGTGACGGCTACCGCGACGACGTCGACCAGTGCATCAACGACCCCGAGGACTTCGACGGCTTTCAAGACGACGACGGATGTTCCGAGCCCGACAACGATCGCGACGGAATTCTCGACGCGGACGATCACTGCCCGTTGATTCCGGAAGATCGCGATGGCGATGCGGATTCCGATGGTTGTCCCGAAGGGCAAGAGTCCGATCGCGACGGTGACGGCATCATCGATCGCGCCGACCAGTGTCCGGACGAGCCCGAGGATCGCGACTCGTTCCAGGACACCGACGGTTGCCCCGACCTCGACAACGATCAGGACCAGATCCCGGACACGGTCGACAACTGCCCGAACGAGCCCGAGGATCGCGACGATTTCGAGGACGACGACGGTTGTCCCGATCCAGACAACGATCGCGACGGGATTCTCGACGTGAGCGATCGCGATCCGGCGAGCGGGCGCGACTGTCGCAACGAACCGGAAACGCAGAACGGCGTCGACGACACCGACGGCTGCGCCGACAGCGGCGATCTCGTGATTCTCGGAAACGAGATTCGACTGCGTCAGCAGATCCAATTCGAGACCGACAGCGCGGAGATTCGCCCGATCTCGTTCCCGATCATCGATCAGATGTTCAACCTGCTGCAGCGCAATCCGCAGTTCGAGATGGTCGAGATCGAGGGTCACACGGACGTTCGCGCCACCGACGAACACAACCTGCGTCTCTCGAATGACCGCGCGAACTCCGTGATGCAGGCGCTCGTCCAGCGGGGGATCTCACCGGCACGACTCGTCGCGGCCGGCTACGGCGAGTTGTGCCCGGTCGATCCGCGGAACAACACGCGGGCGTGGGAGCGAAATCGGCGTGTGCAATTCGTCATCGTGCGCACGCGGGACGAGGGGCGAACCACCGCCGCGGCGGGTTGTGCCGCGGGTCGCGAGTACATTCCTCCCACGGTGGGTCCGCCGGGGACCGGTGTGGCGCGCGAGCGTTCCACGCGCCCCAACGATCCGACTCCGCCGACGTCCGGCGGAACCAGCTCGCCGGCGCCGGGCGGGCCGGGTGCGGCAACACCGACAGCGAGTGGTGGCGGCGCGGCCGGTCCCGCCAGGCCGCAACAACGATAGGCGTAGGGTGCGATGGGGAACGAGACAACGTCGATGAATGCTCGAAGCTCACAGCGATGCCGTTCGCGCTCGATCGGTGGCGCGTGGGTCGTCGCGACGATCGCGCTCGCGAGCGTTCTCGGCTTCGCGTCGGTCGCGTCCGCCCAGTGCGCGACGCCCCCCTCGGGAATCTGCCAAGGCAACGGATTCAACCTGCAGCTCTTCCGGCCGGCCGTCGACTCCAAAGGCCAGTTCGCAGTCAACGGCACGGACATCCTCGGGCATCTCGACGTCGCCTTCGGACTCATCGTGGACTACGGGTATGGCCAGGCGCGTCTCGGTACGCGCGGCACCGGCTCGACGTACGAGACCTTTGCGCTGGCGGATCACCTCCTCACGGGCACGTTCATCGGCAACGTCGGGCTCGCCAACTGGTTAGTGATCGGGCTCGCGGTTCCCTTCCAACTCGCGTTCGGCCCCGCGGGCAACTTGATCAACGACCAGTACGCCCAACCCACCACGGGTCTCAGCTACCAGAACATCGGGAACGTCGCGCTCAACGTGAAGTTCCGGGCGCTGCGAGCGGAACGCACGCGCTTCGGGCTGGCGGCAATTCTCACGACCACGCTGAACTTCACCCCCGGCGGCCCGCGGAACTTCGTTGGGGAGCCCCAATCGGGCGACGTGGGCACGACGCTGTGGCCGCACCTCGTGCTCGAGTGGCGCCCGGTTCGATGGTTCCGCTTGGATCTCGATCTCGGGTTCCGATACTCCACCGGCACCGGGTCGACGTTGACCGTTCCGCCATCGATGGAGGGCGGAATGCCCTCGAGCGTGCAGTACGGAATCCCGATCACTGCGGGGCTCGGCTTCTCGTTCCGCGTGTCCCAAGCCGTGGACATCGTGTTCGAGGCGTACTCCAACCTCTACACGTCCGCGTTCAGCGGTGCGTTCACCCCCGCGGCGTTCCCCATCGAAGGAGCGGGCGGGTTGAAGATCTTCGTCGAGCGCAATTCGTACTTGATGCTCGGCGCCGGAACGCGAATTCCCATCGGGAACGCGCCAGCCGCCGCGAACGTCCGCGCGTTCGTCGGGTTCATTTTCGAGCCGTCCATTGGGGACACGGACGGCGACGGCTACCGCGACGACGTCGACCGTTGTCCATCGCGTCCGGAAGATTTCGACGGCTTCGAAGATCAGGACGGCTGCCCCGAACCGGACAACGATCGCGACGGCATTCTCGACGAGCGCGACCAGTGCCCGAACACGCCCGAAGATCGCGACGGCGATCACGACGACGACGGTTGCCCCGAGGGCGACGAGGGCGATCGTGACGGGGATCGCATTCTCGACCGCGTCGACCAGTGTCCCGACGATCCCGAGGATCGTGACGGATTCCAGGATCAAGACGGCTGCCCCGATCGGGACAACGACAACGACGGCGTTCTGGACACCGACGATCTCTGCCCGAACGATCCCGAGGATCGCGACGGATTCGAGGACGCCAATGGCTGCCCCGATCCGGACAACGATCACGATCGAATTCCGGACACCCGCGACCGATGTCCGAACGAGCCGGAGACCTACAACGGCAACGAGGATCAGGACGGCTGTCCCGACCAGGGCCAGGTCGTGGTTGAGGAAGGTCAGATCCGGATTCTGCAGGCGATCAACTTCGAGACGGACAGCGCGCGCATTCGCCCGGACTCGATTCCGATCGTCGAAGCGGTCGCGCGCACGCTCGTGGGCAATCCGCAGATCACGCTCGTGCAGGTGCAAGGACACGCCGACGAACGCGGCAACGACGATCACAACTTGCGACTCACGCAAGATCGCGCCGCGGCCGTCGTCGAAGCACTGGTGGAGCGGAGCGTCGCGCGCGACCGGTTGCATAGCGCCGGCTTCGGCGAGTTGTGTCGGGCGGGCTACCCCCGGACGCCCGGGCAGCCGGAACTGAATGCGGCCTGCCAGGGAGCCGGTACGCCGCCCCGATGGTGTCACAGCGACCGAGCGTGGCACCACGATCGCCGAGTCGTGTTCTTGATCCTGCGGACCACCGACGGACCGACGGGCGTGCGAATCGTCTGCGACGAAGCCGTCGACTTGATTCCGCAGGAAGACCGGCAGTATCACAACGTGCATCCTGGCAGTTGAACCGCGGAATCGTCCGCGCGCCAGAACCGAAACCCCCGAACATGACGACGCCAGTACCCGCGGAACTCGATCCAACCGTCAGCCGTTGGCTCACGGGATTTCAAGACGACATCAAGACGTTTCTTCGCGTCGTGTACGACGACCAGGAACTCGACGACGAACTTCACGCGCAGGCGACCGCGACGGTGCTCTACGCGCTCGCCCCTGGGGACGTGATTCCCGATTCGATGGGACCGCTCGGGTACGTCGACGACGCGCTGGCGCTGCGAATTCTCGTCGAAGAGACTCGCCTGCGAGCGCCGGAGCGATTTGCGACGTACGGCGAGCGGATGCCCGAGATCATTGAGCCGCTCGCGGACGACATCGCGATCTCGAAGGAGTGGCTCGGGGACCTGTACGAGGCGTTCCGCGCGCGAATTCTTCAGACCGACAAGATCGAATACAAGGGCAAGCGCGTGCGCGACACGATCTCCGATCCCGAGTTCCTCGAGGACGAGCTGAGTCTCGCGACCGTGAAGATGGATTTCAAGCCGACGGACGTTCGATCCGCGATCGGCAAGTTGGCGACGGTTCCCGGGATCTTCCGCGCGAAACTCACGCCCAAGCAGCGCTAGCGCACCTCCGGGGCTTGAAAGCCCCGGCGACAAGGCGAAAGCCCGTCGGGCTCGCAATTCGGCAATCTGCGGCGTCACCGGGGCTTGAAAGCCCCGGCAACAAGGCGAAAGCCCGTCGGGCTCGCAATTCGGCAATCTGCGCCTCGTGCGGGCGCGGCGCGCAGACGCGGAGCCATCGCGAGTGCAGAGCACTTCCCAATGTTGCCGGGGCTTTCAAGCCCCGGTGACGCTACGCCGCCGCGGCGACCACCCCGGGCACTGAGGGCTCGCTCGGTCTGCGCGCGCTCGCCGGAACACACGCAGCGACGATCACGGTTTCGAGAGCACGCCGCCCCGCACGCCCCTCGAAGCCGTCGAGTTCGACACACCAACGAACGCGCTCGGCGTCCGGATCCATCTCCATTCGCCCAACGCGCTCTGCTCCACGCACAACCAGCGCGCCCACGGCCGAGTTCAACTCCGCAACGACGGTGAGCACAGGGACCGAACGCCACCGCAGCCAACCGCGTTCCGAGACCACGTGAATTTCGATGTTCCGCGCGCCACCCGCAAGGCGATGCCCGGGCCGTGGGGCGATCCGAAGACTCAGTGCGCCGCGGGCTCTGCCGTCGCCCCGCGCACGCCACGCGACGTGCGCGACGTTCGCGATTGAATCGCGCGTGGAAATCCACGCCACGAACCGATCGAGCACGGCAACATCCGTCGATCCCCACGTCGTCCAGGCGCACGCCGCGAAGACGAGCCAGGCGGCGATGTCGGCGACTGCAACGCCCCAGCCCACGCGCTCCCGGCGCAGTGCCCACGTACCGAGGGCGACCACGGCGCAGACCGCGAGGAAGCGCACGGCGTACCGCCAGAAGCCGGTGCCGGCGGTTCCGACCTCGCGCGCCCCGAGCTTGTTTCGCGTGAGCATTCGTACCGCCAGCGAGGCGTCGAGCGCGGGCGTTCTCGTCGGGCGTGGAATCAGCGCGAGCCACGCGGCGAGGGCGAGCGCAAGACCGGCCGTCACGGCGAGGTGGACGTCGATGCGCGTGAGCGTCTGCGTCGCGCCCCCCGCCGCTGCAACGATGACGGCGAGTCCCGTACGTCGGGACGTGACCGCGATTCGGTCCCGTTGTCGCGTGCCCGATGCGAGCAAGAGCGTCGCGAGTGCAAACGCGACGGCGGCGAGACCCATCGGAACGATCAGCGGCGCCAACGAGCGCTGTGCGATGCGTCGCTCGACTCGGCGAGTCGCGCGCGGGCCATCGAGCCACGCAAAGATGGTCGGGTCGCATGCCACGCGAGCGGTCCACCGATCGCCGGGCGGGAGATGCCGGCGGATCGCGTGAACCACGTCGCGACCGAGCTCGCTCGTCACGGTGGTCTCGACGCCGGGAGTATCGTCTTGGATCCATTGCGCGCGCCGCATGGCGGCTGGGACGGCCACGCGGATCTCCGCGGCTTCGAGGCCGCGCTCCCATGGAACCGTCGGAATCTCGATCATTGCGTCGGAGCCCGAGCGTCGAATCGTCCCGAGGGCACGCAGGTTCGTCGTGTAGCGAACGACGATGTCGTGGGCGCCGCGCCGGAGCCCGCCGTCTTCTCCCACGGTCACTTCGAGTCTGCCCGCGCCCGGCACGCGCGTTTCGAGGGGAACGCTCGCGCCGGCCGCGTCGGTTGCCGTTGCTTCCAAGAGCGCGAAGTCCGCGGGCAGTTCGTTCAGTTCGAACGTTCGAAATCGACCCGCGCGCACACGCCAACGCACGCGAAGTGTGACCGTCGCGCCGCCGTCACGATCCAGGACGACTTCGGTGACCAGACCCGACGGATGCGAATCTGTCCACGCGCCGACGGAGGGCGCGACCAGGAGCACCGAAAGAAACGACAGCCATGCGGCCCACCGCATCCGTCGACCGTTAGCGGACCCGGCGCCGGCGCGCGAGTTTTCGGCGAAGCGTTGCCGGCGTTCGACCGGCGGTGCTATGCACGCCGGGTGGGCAGCAGCCATTGGGCGAACGGCGTCGCGATCGTGGCGCGGCGCACGGGAATCGCGGCGACGGACGCGAAGACGGGTTTCGTCTTGGACGTCGAGGCAACGCTCGACGCGGCATTCGCGGCGGAACCCTCGGTCGACGCGCCGTGGAGCACCGCGGGCGCGGCCGAGCACGCGCGGGTCGCAAGTTTGGCGGTGGCGCACTGGCTTGCGGATCTCGACCGGGGAGCGCGCGCGAAAGCCCTGCGTGCGCTCGACCCGGCGCTTTCGAAGGCCGCGGCTGCACTGGCGGCAACCGTGGCCGCCGGATCGGGCGTCGCCCTGGGGCCCGCGCTGACGACGCTCGCAGAGTGCTTGGGTCGACCGCCGACGGCGAGCGACCTCGGCGCACTCCTGCTCGACGGCGCGCGGTGCGATCGACCCGAGATTCAGTCCGCCGAGCGATCGCTGCGCGTGCGGGGCGCGCCGCTCCCTTCGGTGCAAGATCCGAGGTCGCGCGGCCTCGTGGGCCAGGGGGAGTGATCGGATGCGCGTGCTGCGAGCGCCCGCCCGTGTTCGGATTCTGCGCGGGCCGGAGGCGGCGGCGGCGGGCGAAGCGGCGGCCATCATTGCGCGGGCGCGCGCACGCGAAACGGCCATCGTATCGGAAGCGGAACGCGCGGTGGCCAAGCTCGCGGACGAGGCGCGGACGCGCGGACGGAGCGAAGCGCACGCGGAAGTCGCCGCGTTGCTCGTGCGCGCCAACGCGGAACGAGCGGTCGCCGGTGCGCGAGACGAGGCGGACATTTCGGCACTGGCGCTCGACGTCGCGCGGACGCTGCTTGGGCGCGAGGTCGTGGTGTCATCGGACGTGTTGCGTGACGTGGTGCGCAAGGCCGTTGGCAGGGTGCGCCGCGCGCGCAGGATCGTGATCCGCGTTCACCCCGACGACGCCGCAGCCGCGCGCGAGATCGGGACGGGGCTGTTGCCCGCAGGCGTGCAGCCGGAGACATTCGAAATCGAGCCCGACCTGCTCGTTGCTCGCGGTGGCGCGATTCTCGAGACGGATCTCGGCGAGATCGATGCGCGGATCGAAACGCAGCTGGCTGCACTCGGCCGCGCGCTGCGTGAGGCGTAGGCGATGAGCAAGCCGGCAGGCGAGCGAGCGTCGGGTTCGCCGGACGCGGACGGCAGCGACGAGTGGACGGACGAGGCACCGCGATGGGCACTCGCGGGCACCCTGTTCGCTCTCACCGTGATCTCGACGCTCTTCATCGGCGTCGCGGGATACGTCGACGTCCCGTACCCGCGCCGGGCGATTCACGTGCTGGCATCGCATGGTCATCCGATCCGGGCCGCGTTCGAGGCGGTGCGATGGCTCTCCGCGGGCTGGCCGTTTGCACTGCCGCTCATGAGCATCCTGCTCTGTCACGAGGCCGGACACTACATCGCGTGCCGAATCCACCGAGTGCCGGCGTCGCTGCCGATGTTCATCCCGCTGCCGCTGCCGCCGTTCGGAACGATGGGCGCAGTGATCCGCATGCGCGAACGCATCCGCTCGCGAAACGTTCTGCTCGACGTCGGCGCGTCGGGACCGCTGGCCGGTCTCGCGATCGCGATTCCCGTCACTTGGTTGGGGCTCAGGCTCTCGCCGGTGCGCATCGTCGAGCGTCATGGCAACTGGTCGCAGGAGGGAACGTCGATCTTGTACGAGGCGCTCAAGTGGCTGGCCAAGGGATCGATCCCGGCGGGGCACGACGTGTTTCTCCATCCGGTCGCGATGGCGGGCTGGACGGGTCTGTTTCTCACCATGATCAACCTGATCCCGTACGGCCAACTCGACGGCGGCCACGTGGCGTACTCGCTTCTCGGTCGCGCGCACGATCGCCTCGTGCGTGTGATTCCGCCCGCGCTCGCCGCGCTCGGTGTTGGCACTGGAATCTACTGGGGCCGATTCCTGCGAAGCGAACACCGCGACCCGTGGGTGATCGGCACGGGCTACACGCAGGGTCTCAGTTGGTTCGTGTTCGCGGCGTTCATCATGCTGATGCACCGGAACTCGCGCGGACGTCACCCGCCCACCGACGACGGCACGCTCTCGCGCTCGCGCCAGGTGGTTGCGATCGCGACGTTGCTCCTGTTCGTCGTGCTCTTCATGCCCGTTCCTCTTCGGGTCGAGAGCTGACGGGTCGCGACGCAGACCCTCCCCCCGCGCGACGAGGTCGCGCGACCCCCTCCCGAAACCGGGAGGGGGTGGAGACTCGGACGCAGCGCGGTCTCTTTTTCTCACCCTCCCCCGGTTTTCGGGGGAGGGTCGCTCGGCGCCGCCGAGCGGGG
>Ga0080064_1000519_pt1 | contig 99243 bp, 101 predicted proteins | sample Subgrocontami54m_FD_69260 | JGI IMG/M metagenome (GOLD analysis project Ga0080064, IMG submission 69260) | Subsurface groundwater microbial communities from S. Glens Falls, New York, USA - GMW46 contaminated, 5.4 m (SPADES assembly) (version 2) ...
CTTTTTTTTTCCTAGGTGTTTTCTTGCTTCTTTTTGTCTCATCAATTCTTCCCGGTCTCTTTTTTCCAAGTGATATACTTTCATATTTTCCTAGCTTTAGCCACAATTCTTGGAGAGCTCCTCATAACTCTCTTCTTGCAGACCCCGTGTTTCAAACAGAGCCCTGGCGAGAGTATACGAAGCAACGACTAACTGCAGGACAGTTTCCCCTCTGGAATGATCTTAATGCAAAAGGTGTGCCTTTTTTTGCAAACATGCAATCTGCTGTCTTGTATCCGTTAAATGTTTTTTACTACATACTCCCATTACATACAGCTCTGTACTTTATCTCCTTTATGAAATTATATCTCCTTGGTTATTTTGTATTTTTATATCTCGTATCGATTAAGATATCCAAGCGTGTAAGTCTTATCGGAGGTGTAGCTGCAGCTTTTTCCGGATTTCCTCTGGTCTGGCTATTTTGGTCACACACGAATGTCTTTATTCTTTTTCCGCTTTTATTATATCTAACGGAGAGGATATACCTGAGGCAAAAAAACGAAAAAGTAATCCTCTATACGTGTATAAGCGTTTCATATGCAATAGCTATTTTTGGAGGACATCCAGAGACGCTTTTTCATCTTTTTATGCTTCATATAATTTATATTCTCTTCAGATTTTGGAAAAGAAAAAAAGACTTGGCTCTCTTCTTTCTTGCAATTATTTCTGGTTTTCTTTTGGCAGCAATCCAGTTGTTGCCTTTTTTAGAGTATCTTTTTCATAGTGCTGCTTTTTCTGCAAGAATGACCCTTCCATCCTCAGTCTTTTTCCCTCCGTTAGCTTCTCTACAATACTTTTTTCCGTTTCTTCATGGTGCGCCGCATACTCAATTTTATAGAACAATAGAGGGAATAAATTTTCAAGAGAGCATTGGAGGCTATACTGGTGCATCAGTCATGATGACGGCTTTTCTTGGTGTTCTGACTCAGAGAAAAAATAGATTAGCCCTTTTTTGGCTTACTGTCTGTTTTTTTATTCTTGCTGTCGTTTTTAAGATCTGGCCTTTTTGGTTGGTTACGACGCTTCCTCTCTTTGATGTTACCGCGAACCATAGACTAATAGGCTTCATGTCAATTGCAGTATGTATCGTTTTTGCATGTTTCTTAGACGGTATTGAGAAGAAAGAGGAAAGAGTAGTGACTAAATACGGAAACTTACTTCATGTTATACTCGCTATCGGCATCTGTTTAGGTACAGTTACGTGGTTTATTACGTCATATGCTTATAATCCTGTTGATAAACTTCAATACTTCATACAATCTTTGTCACTTCATGTCACATATATTTCTTTGACAACTGCGATCTACTTTTTGCTTCTGATATTTCTTATTAGAAAAAGACTACTGAAGACTTCATGTATCTTTCTTCTTCTGATCCCGATTCTTTTTCAAACAATAGGATTATTTTGGAACTATGTTCCGATTACTGAAAGAAAAGATTATTATCCTCAGATTGAGTTGACAAAAAAAATGCAGTCACTACAGAAAGGGACATATTTAGAAATTGGGAACCTTAATCTTCCGGAAAATATCAATCTTATGTATAACCTCAATCAAGCGGAAAATTATGATGCTATTGATAGTAAGGATTATGAGGAAGCATTTAATATGACATTTACTCACAGGAATCATTGGAATAAGGTAGATAGTATTTCGGTAACATCATTACAGAAGTTCGGAATTCAGTATGTATTGTCGGATTTTGATCCTAACTTAGTACGAGATACGTTGCAGACGTCCTTTGATCAGTTATCACCTGCTCTTGTTTCTGGAGAGGAGCTTTCAGTGGTGTTTAAATCAACATATTCACAACTACGTGAAGTTAGATTTCTGACTGCAAATTTTAATAGATTGAATATCTGTCAACTGGTTATTACTGTTTCCGAGAAGTCTTCAAAAAAAGAAGTAGCTAAGACTCTTCGTGATTGTCGGGATGTTCGAGATAAGATGTTTATGACAATTTCGATACCGATTACGTTATCTCAAGGCCATGAATATGTACTTAAAGTAGCATCTCAAAATGCAAGCGAACAAAATGCTGTAGCGCTGTGGACTGATAAACAAGGCAGGCCATACACAGAACTTTTCTATGAAGATGTAAAGCCAGATGACTTTACTCGGTTATGGAAAGAGGGAAATGTGGGTCTCTGGTCAGTTCCTCATGTAAAGGAAGTCATTATTGATGGGAGTTATTCTGAAACGCTGCAGATACCTGAGAAATTGACTTTACAGGTACATGCGAACAAGGATGGTGTCATGGAGATAAAAAAGTCCTTCTATCCCGGCTGGTATGCGGTAGTGGATGAAAAAAAGACACCGCTTATCAATCGTCATCCATTTATGGGAGTATATCTATCAAAAGGAGATCATGTCGTGACATTGGAGTATAAACCTCTTTCATTTCGACTTGGTTTCGTTATCAGTCTTGTTGTACTTCTGGGGATATGTAGTTTATTTGCTTACAATTTTAGGCGTTGGAAGAGGAATAATAAATTTGCCCTTAAAGCCCTTTTCTCGCAATTTCGGCATTAGCTCCTTTGCAATATGCCATGAAAAGATAAGAGCATACTCCGGCTGATCTTTAAAGAGCTTTGCCTCATCAAGAATAGGTATGATGGTTCCAGGGATGTATTTGCCTGTTTTATATGAGCCTTTTACTTCCAGAACACAATCAATAATCTGATCATCAAGACCAACATAGTTGATCAACGTGCTCGCACGTGAAGGTGCGCTTATACCATAGATTCTTCCATTCTTAGATTTTATTGAATGAAGCAGTTTATGAAGCGAGAGTTTTGAAAGCATCACATCATGGCTAAAGGATTTAAACTGTTTCTTATTAGTGACGTTTTCTTTTTCCCGTTTCAGAATTCTTTTTACAGAGTCCTCAATAGGATACATTCCTTTTCTTGCAGCATACACGCGGATGGAACCACCGTGCGGTGGAATTTCTTTAGCATGAAAAATCTCCAGGTCATGCATCTGAAGAAGATACTGAAGACTTCTGAGAGAGTAATATCGAAGATGTTCGTGATAGATCGTGTCATACTGGAGTTTTTCGATAAGAGGAGCAAGGTAGTGAGATTCAGAGACAAAAATTCCATCGCTCTGTAGGATCTCGAGAAGTAATTCTACAACTTCATGAACATTCTCAATATGTGCAAAAACATTAGTAGCTGTAATTATTTTAGCTTTGCCATGTTCTTTCTTTATTTTTTTTACAACATCTTTTTCGAAGTAGGAAAGAACTGTAGGAATACCATTTTTTATTGCAAGTTTTCCTATGCTTTCAGGAGTAACGCCAAGCACTCTGTGATTTTTTTTAAAATTATTGAGAAGATTACCATCATTTGATCCAATGTCAATAATCAGATCTTTTTTATCAAGTTCAAATTTTTCTATACATTCTTCATAGAGTTCTTTGAAATTCTCGCGAAGCACTTTTGTAGTACTGCTCGTATAAGGATAACTTTCAGGAAAAAGTATTTTCGGATCGACGATAAGTCCTAGTTGCACTAAATGACACTTCGAGCAGTAGAGTAATTCAGCCGGGTAACTGGGTTGTTCATGTGGTTGTGTGCCTATCTTTGGAAGTGTGTTAACTGGTGGAAGATATCCTAAGAAAATAATTGGTTCGAGTTTGGAATTATTACAGATCTGACAGGAAGATACGACGCTACTTGATCCGGTGTTAAATGTCGATTGTATTCTTTTCTTCATTGCGATGCATATGATACAGTTTTCCTCTACTTTTGTCTAGAGATTGACAGGGTAAGAAAAACGTATACTTCTGAAGAGTTGCTGTTAGGATAAATACCACTCCATGGCTTTCTTTATTCCTTCTTCAAGACTTACTTGCTGATGAAAACCAAGAGCTTTTAGTTTAGTGATGTCAGGACAACGGCGGGTAGTGCTTCCTTTTCGAAGCATCTCTGGAATGGTGGTAATTTCTTTTTGTAATACTTTTGCCATAATCTGTACTAACTCGTTTATAGAAACCTCATCTGAAGTTCCGATATTATATGTTTCCAAATGCAATCCTTTTTCAAGAAGTAGTTGTAGCCCTCTTACAAAATCATCAATGTAAATAAATGCCCTTGTTTCGTCTCCGGTCCCTTGTATCGGTAAAGAAACTCTGTCACTATTTTTTTGTTTTTTTATTTTATGAAGCAACTCCGGTATGACATGCTCTTCTCCCATGTCAGGCCCATACACATTATGTGGACGGAAAATTATAGCCCGCTTAAAATATTTTTTTCCATTATGAATCGTCATAAGCTCACTAATTATTTTACCGCCACCATAAGAGTAACGTGGATTGTACGCATCAGGTATGCTTAAGGGAACGTTCTCCTTTGTCGGTGTTTCCGGTGGGGTTTGGTAGACTTCAGAACTTGAGGCGAGGAACAATTCAGGTACATTCTGTGCGATTCCTGCATCAATTATGTTTGTCATCCCCTTTACAGCAATCTCGAGAACTAATTCAGGTTTTTCATAAAAGAACTTCGTGCCATTTATGTATGCTAAGTGGATAATACTATCTATCGACTCACATGCTGCTGTGACAGATTGAATGTCCCGGATATCTCCTTCACGTATCTCTACATTTTTTGTTAACTCTGAGAGACGATTACTTTTGCCTCTCGAATCGTTATCAAAGACACGGACGAAATCTCCATTTTTTACCAATGCTTTGACTAATGCACTCCCTATGAATCCAGTTCCGCCAGTCACTAGGTATCGTTTCATCAGTCAATTATAGTCAAAGCAAAAAGGTAAGTAAATAAAAGTCCCGTTTTGTATAATAGGACCTGCAGTGAAGAAGAACGTTAAAGAGCATACCCTTTTTAGACAGGCAGTAGTTTTTTCTGTCTCATTACTAGTAGGTTGTATTGTGTATACATTAAGTATTTTTTATATTGTCCCACAATCGCTGCCTGTTCCAAAAACGTCTGCAATCAACTGGCTTGTTCTTCATAAGCATTCTCTGACACTTGACTACATACGATTCTTACTTTTCGTCTTACTTATTCCCGTTTCAGTTCTGCTCGGTCAGTACTTTTTCCTATGGCGAAAAAAATAGTAGTTTGCTTATTTTTTATTTTTCTCTGGTTGCTCTATATAGGCCAACTAAGTTCAGTGAGCGGTCTCTATGGAGACATCAATATGCTTGATGAGGGGCAGTTTGCTGCATGGGTTAGTCATATGATGCACGGAAAAATGTTATATAGAGAATTTTATCTTCAGTATGGACCTTTGCAAGTACTGCCTCTCTTAGTTTTTACTAAATTGTTCGGAGTATCATTTTTTAGTATAAGGCTCTATCTTTTTGTGTTCGGGACTCTTTTTGGCATCTTTGCATCGATACTTGTTTTACGTTTTTTTAAAGTAAACCAGATCATAATGGTTCTTACAGTTATTTTTTTAGTATTGATACCAGGTGTTCATATTCGCCACTGGATTGGTATTTTTACACTGTATTTACTTGCGTTCTCCTTTTCAGCTAAAAGAGAAAAGACAGCTTTTGCGACTGGGGTTTTTCTTGCTCTTACGTTTCTTGAAAGTGCTGAAGTAGGTATTTTTACCTTCATTCTGGTAGCATGCTTTAGTGGATGTAAGTTTTTCTACAAGAAGACGCGGAAGATAACTGTACATCTCATCCCTTTTTTACTATCAGGTCTGGCAATTTCATGTCTTTCTTTCATTGTGTTTGCAGTTCAGCAAGGATGGCTACTAAGTTATTTGAAAACTACTCTGGATGTTCTTACCTCTCTTTCTGGGGTTAATCTTCCCAACGGACAAGGTTTACCAAATATTGTGCCAACAGTCCAGGTATTTTCCACTCCGTTAGGTTTTGTGAAGTTTCTTTTTTCTAGACCGCTACTTTTTTACTGGTCTCTACTCCTTCTTCTTATTTTTTTCTCGATAACTGTCATACGATACATAGAAAAAAGAACGACTGAAAAAGATGATATGCTGCTGCTACTTATCGGATTTGGTCTTCTATCATACGCAAGTATTATAGGCAGGTCCGGTCATTATATGCTGCTTTTCCCGATAGTTCTTGTCTCCGGAAGTTATTTCATCTCCTTGTCGTATCAGTATGTATTGAATAATAAGAAGGAAATGAAGATACTCAGCATTTTTTTCTTTGTATGTTTTTTATTATATGGCTTAAGACATGCTGCTATCTTTCGTCAGGATTTTTTAAGAGGTTTTCAGCAACGACAACTAGTGAATACAACAACATTTCGTGTAGCACCTCTCGCTATTTCTGAGAAACAGAGCAGTGATATCACAAGGATTCAAGCTTTCATGAATACTCACGCAAAGTCATCAGACGTAATCTATGTATTTAATAATATTCCTGCTCTGTACTTTCTTCTCGATCGGGAAAATGCGACACGCTATGACCTCCCTCTGCTTGCATCCTCGAAGGAGAAAAGACTGGAGATAGTGTCTTCTTTAGAAAAGAACAAACCGAAGTTTATTATCGAAGATAAAGAAGCTTGGGCAGTCGATGGAATTAGTGACAGGCAACGTATGCCTGAGGTAATTTCATATATAGTTCAGAACTATAAGAAGAAAAACGTACTAAACAATCATCTGATTATTTACGAGAGATCAGAAAAGCGTTAATCAGGAAATATTTAGACGTTTTTCAACCTCTTCTTTTATCTTTTCATGCTGTGGTTTCCAGACTACGTTATTCATATTTCAAGAATTGCTGAGATAGGTAAGTGATCAGATCCTTTTGACGACTCGACCCGAAAGTCGGTCACAGATATGTCCGGTGTTACAAATATGTAATCAAGTCTGTGTTTTAGTTCTGTTTCACGAAAGTCTTCATAGTCGAATGGATAGACAGTCCAAGTCGGATTGATGAGTTCTGAGTCGGTATTTACGAGCTTTGTGGTTAGTGTTTGCATATATGAGCTATCAGGATGTGAGTTAAAATCTCCTGTAAGAACAGTTTTCGTTTTCGGAATAACTGTTATTAGTTTATCAACTTGGAGGTTTCGTATTGCCGATTCTTGGAACATATGAGAGTAAGCAAGATGAGTGGTAATAATAGTTAGCGGATTTCCATCTATTTCTATTTGAGCATCAATTGCAACTCTTGGCTCTGTTTCAGCACTATCCGTGTATTGGTCGATAGTGCTTAACATATGTGGCGTACTTTTAGTAATTGGAAATTTACTCAGAACGGCATTTCCTTGCGGGAATCCCAGGCGAGTTTTATCAATTGCCCGATAGTACGTGTATTCGTAACCGAGCAGGTCAGCGATAACAGCGGCAGTATTCGTTCCCTCTTTTTCTATAACCTCTTGCAACCCTAGAATATCGGCATTACTTTCTCTCAAAAAAGAAACAACTTCTTTGAGATGGAAATCTTGCCAGATATTCCAGGAGATGACTTTAATTTGCATACAAGCATTATAACAATTCCACGGAAAGGTATTTTATAGGGAGAATTTTTTAATAACCGATTTAGGAGCATGAAAAATGCGATTTCTTAACATGGCGAGGAGAAACCAGCGCAAATAGGGGAGGAGCGAGCGCTGGAGGTTAAAATTCGTCTTTCCGTGCTGTCTATCTCTCCAAACGGTCGGAATCTCAGCAATTCTGTAGCCTAGGATATGCGCCTTTGCTACGATCTCAAGGGTAACGCTGAAACTTTCGGTACTCTGAAGTTTCAGTGCTTTGAGCATCTTTGTTGAATAAAGTTTATAACTGTTTGTCGAATCACTTGTCGGCATACCGGTCAATAATCTGAGTAAAAAACCTGCAGCTTTTGGTATAAATACTTTAAAAGGAGACTTAAGCTGCTGTTGACCACCTTTACTGTATCGTGACGGGCTTGCAATGTCGGCTTTTTGGGGAACTATTGTGAGGAGCTCCTTGATTTGTGTTAGATCATCACACAGATCTGCCATGGTGACAAGGATGAGTGGGGCTTTCGCATATTTAAAGCCGGTTCGGAGGGCGCCTGATGGTCCTTTAGCGATAGAATTCTGTACAACATGTAGGTTTCGATAGCCTTTCTTCAATCGCGAGAGCACGGGTAGAGTTGTATCGTCGTCTGAATCATAGACGACGAGTAACTCATACGATACAGGAACTGCTCGCTTCAGAGTAGCCAAAACTTTCGGTATGTTTTTTGGTTCGTTAAAAACCGGTATGATGATAGAAACTTTTGGGGGTAATTTCATGGTACGATCACTGGGGCAGGAATGGGTACTAAAAATTTGCCACCTTTTCGAACATACTCACTTTTTTCGAGAAAGAAATCTACGTAATTCCAACTCAGTAAAAGCGCATATTCTGGCATTGTTTCTAAAAATGCTTCTTCGCTCACAATCGGGATATGAGATCCAGGCGTGAGAAGTCCTTGTTTGAGAGGATTTGTTTCTGCAATACACTCCAGGGTTTCAGATGTTATTGCGAAGTAGTTAAGAAGGGTATTTCCTTTCGCAGGGGCACTATACCCACCCAATCTTGCGCCTGATGCACGAAGCGTTTTGATCTTTTTCAGCACCTCTTTTTTTACAAGAGCCACTCGTTTTGCAAATTCAGTATAGCGAGATATTTTTTTTACCCCCCAGGTTTTTTCATATTCGAGGATTGTTTCTACTTTGTTCTTTACCAAGCGTGCTCCCTTTTTTGAGATAAAGATTCGTATAGCCGGACCGGACGCACCAAAAGGTATCCTGACAACGTCAAATACCTCAAGGTTGTATCGAGCAAGAAAAGGAACCAAGGGAGTAAGGCTTAGGTAACAAAGATGTTCATGGTAAATAATATCGAAAAGTGTTTGGTCCACCATATCCAACAAGTACGGAGCTTCAATAACAAATACCCCGTCGTCTGCAAGGAGTGTCGGCAGTCCTTCTACAAAACTGCCGATATCGTCGACATGGGCAAAAACATTTGTGGCGGTGATTATTTTTGCGTTTCCGTGCTTCTTTACAATTTTTTTTGCAGTGGTTTCGGTAAAGAAGTCTTTGACAACCTCAAGACCTGATGAACGAGCAATTTCCGCAACCTTTGATGGTTCTACCCCGAGTCGAATAATTTCAGGGACTGTGTAACCATGAAGAAGGATACCGTCATTACATCCTATATCTACGACAAGGTCTCCTTTTTTAAGTTTGTATTTTTTCGAGAGTATCTGTGCGAGATCGGCGTAGTGCTGTTTCAGGGCTTTCGAGCTGGATGAGAGATAGACATAATCGTCAAAGATACTCGCTGCAGACACCACATCGATCAGTTGTACGAGAAAACAAGACTGACAGATATAGAGCTCAAGTGGGTACTTCTTTTCACTTTTTAATTGGTCGGGTCGCAAGAAGCTGTTAGATGGCGGTTGCATGCCAAGAGACAGAAATTTTATTATTTTATTGGAACCACAGTATCGACAGGTAGTTCTTTTTCTAAAAATGGAATCAGCTTTCATGAGTTTGTATTATACCAGTATCGTTAGTGTGAGAAAACTTCTTATAAGATGTTTTCTTACAACAGAGCGTTCATTTACATTTTATTACAGTCCTCTATAATAGAGGCTCGAGAGTTACAATGTAAAATGAAAAAAGTTTTATTACTGGGCGGAGCAGGATTGGTTGGTACCCGGATTCGTGATCTTTTTTCCACGACGTTCCGTATTGTTTCTCCTTTTCATGCAGAATTGGATGTGACGAATCATGCTGCTGTAAAATTGTTTATTGCAGCTCAACAACCTGATGTGATTATTTATGCAGCAGGAATTACAAATCCGGATAAGGCAGAAGAGTACCGAGAAGAAGCTTTTGCCGTTAATGCAGAAGCTCCAAGAATGATAGCGGCTATTGCTAAGGAAACAAAGATAAAACTTCTCTATCTCTCAACAGATGCGGTATTCAATGGAAGTGGTAGGCATCCTTTTAAAGAAGACGATCAAACAGATCCGGTTAACTACTACGGATATACAAAACGAAAAGGCGAGGAATTCGTATTACGTGCGTCAGATACTAACAGCGTGCTGCGTCTTATTACCGTGTATTCTGATTTTTTTTCAGGAAAGAAGGATATCGCTCGTTTGGCGATTGATGCCTTTATTCGTAGAGAATCATTTGCCGGAATCATGGATCAGTATTTCAGTCCAACCTACGTTGATCATGTTGTGTACGCGGTGGCTCAAGTTATTAACAAAAATGTTTCCGGCATTCTTCATATAGGAGCGCGCGATTGCATCAGCAATTATGCATTTGTGTCACTCCTAGCCAAGCTCGGTGGTTTTGAGGATGCCAGAATAACTTCAGTATCGTTTACAGAATTTTATAAAGATAAGAAAGCAAAAAGAAGTAATTATGCCTGTCTCGATACTGCTAAGGCGCTGAGTATACTAGACAATTCATGTATCGTCCCTATCGCCGAAGGGTTAAGACTGTTTTTAAAGAATTATCATAGTCGTTTCTCTCAGAGTTGATTTATCGGTGGCTATAGTCTAATATGGGTAACATCGCATTTTTGTAATAGGATTCTTCAAATGGCTAGACGCACAAACACAAAGAAAGTAATTCCTCATAGTGAACAAGTTGCAGTAATCGGAATCGGAAGAGTAGGCTTACCTCTCGCCTTAGTTCTTGCAGATGAAGGTTTCACTACCTATGGCATAGGACGAAGTCCCGAAAAGATACAAGCGATCAGTAGTGGCAAAATGCCTTTTTTAGAACAGGGTGCGACAGTGTTGCTTCGAAAACACGTCGGTAAAAATTTTATTGCTACGACCGATTATTCAGTTATTTCCAGATGCAGCTATATCATTTTGACTTTGGGAACTCCTGTTGATGAAAATATTAACCCCGTATATGATCAGATTGATGAATCACTAGCCGAAGCCAGAAAGTTTCTCCGTCCGAATCAGACACTGATTCTCAGAAGTACTGTTTCTCCGAGAACAACACAGTATGTGCAATCAATCATTGAAGATATTAGTGGACTTCATGTAGGGAAAAATTTCTTTTTAGCATTTGCCCCGGAGCGGATCACGGAAGGAAATTCTCTTGATGAAATGAAAACAATTCCTCAAATAGTCGGTGGTGTCGATAGGAAAAGCACAGTAAAGGCCACAGCTTTCTTTAAGAGAATTGGAGTGGAGACTCTTGAGACAGATGATGTTTCAGCAGAATTGGCGAAACTTTTCACCAACATGTATCGATATATAAACTTTGCGATCGCTAATGAATTTATGGTGCTCGCGGATAACTATCATAAAGATATCTATGAGATTGTTAATTTAGTAAATCATAACTACAAGCGTGGAGGACTGAAGTTGCCCGGATTGACAGGTGGGCCTTGTCTTTTTAAAGATGGATTTTTTCTTATTTCTGATTTGCCATTCGGAGACCTCATTTCTACAAGCTGGAAGTTGAATGAAGCAATACCCCTCTTCCTCATAAAAAAAATTAAAGAAAGAATGCGTCTTAAGAAAAAAAAGGCTGTCATTCTCGGTCTTGCTTTCAAATCAGAAATCGATGATCCACGGGGATCGTTAAGTTTTAAAGTTAGAAAAGCTCTTTTGAAAGAAAGCGCTGAAGTCGTGCTTCACGATCCTTTTATCAAAACATATAGTAATCAAGTAGTGGAAGACGATGTGTATAGCGCTGTAGAAAATGCAGATCTTCTTTTTATTGCTACAAATCATAAAGCGTATAAGACGCTAGATATGAAAAAAATTAAAGAAAAGGTGAAAAAAACATGTATGGTTTGTGATGTGTGGAATGTCTGGGGAACTAATAAAATAGTCTATAGACTTAACTACTTAGATAAACACTAATTATTTACCAACGCCAGTTCTGATAATAGTGTCTAGAAACATAAATCCATGTTTTAAAGGTAAGACATTTGATTTACCTGTTATTCGTTTTTTGTAGTGTACTGGAACATCAAGAATTTTATATCCTTTTTTAGCAGCTTTTATCACTTCTTCTGCTTCGTAGCCATAATGATCAACCTTCATGTTAATGTCCTTCATGACAGGTGTTCGAAATGCTTTGAAGCCTGCCAATACATCTGTAATCCATTTTTTTGATGCGATAGATGTTGCAAGAGATAGAAAGATAATACCAAAACGACGGAATTTCGTTACTGCACCTTTATCAACATTCGCTCCTTTGCGATATCGTGTACCGAGTGTTACATCATAACCGTTCCGTAATGGTTCTATAAGTTTTGGGATATCTCTCGGAAGAAACTGATAGTCTGCGTCGATCTGGACGATATAGTCGCCTTTAACATGTTTATTCGCTTTTCGAAGAGCAGCTCCTTTTCCTAACCACTTTCCTGTATGAATGACTCTCGCTCCTGCTTTTTCCGCGACAGCTTTTGTGTTATCAGTTGTCTTGCTATCGAGAACAACTAAAATTTGAAGATCATACTCTTTTATCTTAAAGCATTCATCAACAGTTTTTTTTATATTCTTTTCTTCATTTAAAGCAGCAATAAGAACGGTTACGATGGGTTTTTTAGATGAAGTCATAGTGTAGAGCAGTATGTAGAAATGATTATATCATCAGCGTAGGAACGTAGCAATAAAATATTATAACTTTTTCCCAATCATATAAAATGTATCACCGAAATTTAGGTGGACAGAAAAATTTGCAATCCTAGGGTAGGAAAGTAAGGTTGCTTTTATCCAAGTGAAAAATTTATTCTTCAACTGAATTTTACCAAGAACATAGTAGAGAGGAAATATTCGTATGTAATTTCCTGTATCGATTACCTCAAATCCGTGCTGTTCAAACAACATTTTTAACGTCTTTGGAGAATATAGTATGAGGTGCATTCGGATAAGAAACGGGTAACGTTTTCCAAGTATTTTAGCAAAGAGACTGTCTATGTTTGGTGTGGCCATTAGGAGAATTCCATTTTTTTTCATTGTCTTCTCTAGTACAGTCATAACTTTATGAGGTTTACCTAAGTGTTCAATAACATCAAATAAGGTTATCGCATCAAAAAAATTATTTTTCAACTTTGCTTTCTCTATTTCGTGACCTAGCATTGTTACCCCCTTTTTTACTGCAATCTTACCAGCCCACTGAGAAGGTTCTATCCCGTATACTTTCCACCCCTGCTCTTTTGCTATTTCGAGGAAAAAACCTGCAAAGCAACCTACATCTAATAGTGTTCCTTTCTTTGCAAATATATTGAGCTTTTTCAAATGACTTTTTAACAGTAACTTTCTATAGTGTTCTGTTTGTAAATATTCTTCATCGACAACTTCTTCATATCCTTTCAATATCGTTGATAAATCCTCCATAGGATTTGTATACACTAGGCCACAGGTGTCGCACCGAACGATCTGTCCATGTTTTGTGTAGTCGTCAAGTGTATTTTTTAGATGGTTTCTAAGCACCTCAAGATTAAAATCTTCGTTTGTTAAAGTAGAGGTGTAGAGAACCCTATAGTTTTGTTTTCCACAGAGAGGACATAAAATTTCCTGCATATTTTTGAGAGTGTTATCTAAGTTGCTAACTCAAGTACGTTTTGTTAGTATAACAAAATAATCTATGTTGAACAAGAAAGATTATTATTTAATTTTACTGTTTTTTTTGATAGGCATTCTGCTTAGATTTCCACTCGTTGAAAACTTTCAATCCCACTGGGATGGTCCAGATTATAGTATCGCAGTTGTTCGTTATTCCTTGGAGCAAAACACACCGACAATCCCAGGCTACCCTCTTTACATAGCCATGGGACATTTTTTTTATCTTTTTACTCACGATCCACACAGAGCCTTGCTCATGGTAAACGTACTATGGAGTGGTATAGGCGCAGGAGTTTTTTATCTTGTTGGTAAAGTTATGTTTAACAGAGTAGTTGGTGTTAGTTCAGCAAGTATTTTTCTTTCGGGTTCAACCTTTTACTATTTTGGACTAACTCCTTATCCACATTTGATTCTTCCAATTACTACGGCGCTAGTAGGGCTTCTTTGTTATCTTAATATTTTTAAAAAACGTAAACTGGGTTTTTTATTTGGAGTTATCTTTGCTGTAACACTGGGAATTAGACCTCAAGAGTTTCTATTTCTTTCTCCTTTGATCCTCTTTGGCTTTATACACCTCTCCCGTAAAGAAAAACTTAGAATGTTGTGTGGCTTTTTTATAACATTTCTTGTGTGGTTTATTCCTTTTCTTGTTGTTGTGGGAGGGTTGGAAAAATATAGTAATTTATTATTCGATGGAGCAAAAAGTGGGACTAAAGCAGTTTTTGTTCCAAAACTACGATGGGAGTTTATAGAACTTATCATAAAGGGTCTATTGCTAAGTCTTGGTGTCGGAGCATTGTTTCTGATTTTTTATGCTAAGAAAGCATGGGACATTCTAAAAAAAGATAAAAATGTTCTTCTGCTTGTTAATAAAAAAATAGTATTTTTTTTGATATGGATTATTCCTTCGTTTCTTTTTAATGTTTTTATCGTAACTGTTCATGCTGGATATCAGATGAACTACCTGTCTGCTTTGATCCTTTTAACTTCTTATGGAATGTGGCAAGTGCTTAAACATAATAAATACTTGCTTGTATCAGCTATAGCAATTACTGTACTGATTAACTTGTCACTCTTCTTTTATAACAGAGACCCTGAATATACAAAACCTTATCGACCTACATCTTTTCACTACACTGATATTCGTGCAAATGATAAAAGGTTCAAAGCAAAAATTAATTTTGTAATAAACAACTATTCTTCCAGAGATACGATCATTTTGACCACGCCCACTCTCTGGCGTCCTTACATGTACTATTTGAAAGAATATAGATTATATGAAATAGATGCCTTGGCTACAACAGATAAAGACTTTATCCATACAAGACGTGATGGTTTTCAATGGATGAAGAAAGAGTATCAGGACTCCAAGCACCTTTTTACCATACCAAAAAGCATTCACTATGCCATTCTTCTTGATGATGAAAATATTTTTGACATAAGGAACGTTAAGGCAAAGCGATATGACCTGGATGGTGGAAGTCTCATCTATGTGATTCCTGTTCATGAAGGCGACGTCTTTTATTATGGCCTGAAATTTTTGGAGAAAAAGTAACCTTAGTCAGTATGTATTCTAAAAAACCTAGTTTCTATTATTACACTTCTTTACTTGTTATTGCTCTTTGGATTCTCATCTCGGTCATAAGGACAGGAATACATATAAGGAGAGCTATGACTGAGGATTTAGTCTGGCTTGGATTGTCAGAGAAACAGAAAATGGCGACTTATTATAAAGATGGTTATTTTTTAGCTGAATTGGCAGATAAGACAACAAAGCATGCAGATAAAACGCTTATTATAAGTGATAATGGTTACTACTACTACCTTACGCGTTATCTCATTTACCCAAAAAAAATATATTGGGTAACAACAGATCAATTGGCAACTATTAATCCTTTACACTATTCAGATATTATTGTTTATCCCGGAAAAAATATACATGGTATAGAGAAAGGTACATATTTTATCAAGGAGCAGTTTTCTTTTCAGAATAATAAAGCCTTTTCTGGCTATCTGTTTATCAAACAATAAATATGGGAATTTTAGTAACTATTATTTTTTTGTGTCTGATCGGATTTTTTATCATCGAGATTGTCGGCACTCTCAAAGGGAGGCCTCTCCTTGAGAAGATAGCTTTCTCATACGGTATCGGTATAGGAAGTGTTACATTGCAGATGTTCTGCTACTCTCTCATGCATGTTTCATGGAGCAGAGAAGTGATTCTTGTTCCTTGGCTTTTCCTTGGAGTAGCTGTTTTTCTGAAAAAGAAACTCAATAGAAAAAGTCTTTCTTTCACTCTTCCTAAAGATAGGGTGTTTTTATTTCTCGTTACATTAGTCGGGTTAGTTGTATCATATGTGCTTTTCGAAGCAATACTCAGACCAGTTCCAGCATGGGACGCATGGTCAAATTGGTTTATCGCAGGAAAAGCATTTTATTATGCAAGATCCTTTGATCCTTCTTTCATACACTACGTAAATAACTCTAATCCTCCGCTCATTAATATTCTTGTTTCATTTACATATCTTATAAACGGAGAGGTAGAGCAACGACTAACGCTTCTGATATTCTCTTTTTTCTATGTCTGCATTCTTATCTCCTTTTATTATTTGTTAAGAGACATCATTGGTGCACGATCAGCGATGGTTTTCACGCTGTTACTTGCTACAACACAAAATATCATTCGTCATGCAGGCTTATATGATGTCGGACATGCAGATTTGCCTTTGGGGTATTTTATGTTTTGCTCCGTTATCTTTTTACAACAGTTTCTCCGTACGAGGTCATGGAAGTATCTTTTTATTTTCAATCTTTTTATAGGATTTAGCACTTTGGTGAAAAGTGAAGGTCTTCCGTTCTTTATTATCTCTGAAGTTATAGTTTTATACAGTATGATAAAGAACAGAGAATATAGAAAAATACTTTTGATCCTTGTTGGTTCAAGTATTAGTCTTTTCTGGATATTTTCCGTGTTTGTCTATAAACTTCCGATAAGTCCATTTATACAAGGACCGCTTATGCTAAGCCGTATTCCTGATGTTTTTGTCTCGATGGTAAAAGAGTTTTTTAATGTAGGGAGATGGAATTTCTTATGGATAGCATTTTTCTTAGGACTCCTTATGAGAAAGGTAGTTTCAAAGCAGAATATTATTTATCTTCTCTTTTTTTTACAGCTTATGGTTTACTTCTCAGTCTATCTACTTACTCCTCGCGAACCGGTAGGACATATCGTAGGGTCATTCGATCGTCTTCTTCTTCATATCGCACCAATAGGATTCTATTTAACTGCAAGTTCTTTCGGGAGAATGCTTATTCCCGATACAGGAAAGAAGAAGAATCCTAAAAGAGAAGTGTTGTTAAATTCTATTGTGAACTAGTAGGATAAAAAAAAGAATTGCCTGTATGTTATTGATAATTGACAAGAGACATATGATAAGCAGTGGATAGAAAGAGATTTTTTTTGATAGGTAATCGAGTACTTCACAAAGTCCGAAGACGAGGAGGGGGTATGTACTGATGAGCATTCGTATCCCGTATGCTTCTCCTTGACGCCATCCGTTGTAGGTAGAGATAACAAGGAGCTGAAAAAGAAATCCAAGCAGCATAATGGTCGTTAGCATATGTTCCTTCTTTCTTCTTAGATAGAGTCCTGCCAACGCTATAAAGATAATCGGAGAGTAGTACAGGAGTCCTATTTTCGGGTCGGCAATAACACCCAGAAGGTGCATATCTGTGAAAGAAAATGCATTATCAGACGCAAGATAACGACTCATAACAGACCTGAAGACGACATAGAGAACCACAAGTTGAGGAAGAAATCCTACCACGCATCCTACGAGATAAAAGAACAGAGACGTTATTGCTGAAATTCCGGATGTCGCCCTTTTTCGAAGCAGCAAAAGAGTTTCAATAATCGGAACGGAGAGAAGTGCCATATCTTGTGTTCTCACCGTTGCAAGAAATCCTACGACGGTTCCTAAAAAGATCCATCGGAGAATAGATCTTTTTTCTCGTGACGTGTACCAGAGATAGATAAAAAGACAACTGAGAAAAAAAGATGGTGGATGAGAGTTAATAGGATCGATGCTTGCGTAATAAAGAAGATTTGTAGAGAAGACAATCAAGATTATTGAAAGGAAGACAATCTTTCTCGAGTACACTATTTCTAGCACTCTTACTAAAAGTGAGAGACCGGCAATGATTAGTAAAATGTTCCAGATTCCCGTTACTATCTGATAAGTATCGGAGTAGCCATTACGAGCAAGGGTAGGGTGGTATATGTTTGTGAATGACACAATACCGTCAGCTACAGCAACGGGGAGAAGCCATACGAGCCCTGATCCAATCGGAAGATGATGGGCAAGAGATTCTGGAATAATTACTTTATTTCCTTGAGATTCTTTAGTGCTGTTATTGGTATTTGGACCATAGGTATGTGTTAACTCGTTTTGAAGATCAATATTGTGATCAAAGTACAGAGATCTTGCGTACGACCAGTAGTAGAGTGCGTCTCCGAAGACTGCTTGTTTGGTTATCGAGAAGCGGAATAGAAATATGCCAGTCAGAACGATCCATATAATTACAAGAAGTTTGCTCATGCGTGGAAATATGATAGCATAAGACTGCATGGTTTCAGCTGTCGTTCTGGCAAAAAATAATACTCAGAGCTTGATGAAGACATTACAGTCTTTACAGTGGTGTGATGAGCGTATTGTCCTTGATGACGAATCTGAGGAATCTATAGAAGATGTAGCCATATTATACAATGCACGATATATAAAAAGAAAGGTCGATGGTGACTTTTCCAAACAGCGAAATTTCGGTCTTGAGAAGGCGAAATATGACTGGGTGCTTTTTATAGACTCTGATGAGATAGTAAGCCTCGAATTACAACAGGAGATCAGATTTACTCTTAATAAAAAAAGGCAAGACATAAATGGATATAAGATAGAACGGCGAGATAATATGTGGGGGAGAGAACTGAAGCATGGAGAATGGGGGAATCAGTCACTTATCAGATTGGGGAGAAAAAGTGCAGGAGTATGGAGTGGCTCAGTTCATGAACGATGGAGAATAGATGATAATGTTTTTCCACTACAATCTGCAATTCTTCATTTTCCTCATCAGACAATCGCATCGTTTCTTGGAAAGATCCAATTCTATACAGATATCCGCTCCGAAGAACTTTTCAGACAGAAGAAGAAAACAAATGTTTTCGAAATCATATTGTATCCTATCGGAAAGTTTTTTCAGAATTTTATTTTTCGACTAGGAATACGTGATGGGATACCGGGGCTTATTATTTCTCTGCTCATGAGTTTTCATTCTTTTCTTGTTCGAGCAAAGCTCTTCATGTTATGGCAAAACAAACGAAAAAAGGACTAGCTGGTAAACCTGGATTTCTCTTCTTTGTTAGCTTTATTAGCTTACTGTTTTTTTTCGCGTCTTTCCTTACAAGAGGCTATTCACTTCCTTTTGTAGGCTACAATGCCTGGAATTTTAATACCTACGCTCTTATCGCGCATAACTACAATCAATTTGGCTACAGAGCTCTTCAGTTCGCGCCGATTATCTCTGTTTCGAAGACTTTGCCTGAGCAGCCAGAGTATTATCTTCATCATCCTACGCTACTCTATGTAGTTATGGGAGTAACATTTCACTTCATCGGTGAATCTTTTTTTACAGCAAGGCTGCCAGTTCTTCTTTCTGCAATATGTTCACTTATTCTGATAGTTCTTATCGGTACACGATTGCACAACAGATTATTCGGTATATTTTCAGGGCTTGCTTATGCACTGATGCCCGCAACAACAGTTTTTGGGCGAATGATTGGGCATGAATCATTTGTGCTCTTTTTTATCCTTCTGTTTGTGTATCTTGTTTTACTTTATGAAGACACAAGAAAGAGACGATATCTTGTGGGTGCGTCTCTTGCAGTGGTTTTGGGAGTGTTGAGTGACTGGCCAATGGTGTATTTTGTTTTTTTAAGCGCTCCGTACTTTTTTTTAAAAAGACAAAAAAAAGAATGGTTATGGCTTTTAGTAACTGCTATAGCTACGGCTCTGTTTTTTTTCCTTTACATTTTCTCAGTGTTGGGATCTTTCCAGGATATACAAAAAGCATTCTTAAATCGAAGTGTGGGGCTACTCCTACAGCAAAATATGTGGCCTATTCGATGGGCTGCTGTGCTTAGTCTTCGAGTATTCCTTTATTTCACACCTCTCTTTATTCTCTTCTCTCTTTTTTATGCTGTAACTACGATAAAAAAGAAACTTTATAACGATAGAAGTGTCCTTATTTTTATTTTTCTTATTTTTGGTATTTTACATGTTTTGCTTTATCCAGAAGGATCATTTGGACACCCGTACTGGATTTATTATCTGAGTCCATTTTTTGCCCTAAGTAGTGGGTATGTTTTTTATGCACTATGGCACAGAAAATATTACTTTCTTATGGTAAGTTGTTGTATTTTTTCCTTCGTTTTCTTCCTGAAAATTGAAAGTTGGAAGTACAAAGAAATGTATGGCAATCTTTGGAGATACAATCTCATGGAGAAAGCTAATATGGCTTTGTCATCCTATGAGCCTGTAATTCTCAATAAAGAGGGAGTGGTAGATCCAGATCTTATCGCTTACGCTTTCAGACATCCATTTAGAGTTGATAGTCTCTATTTGCTGAAAAATGATGGGAGAAAGGAACGGTATTACTTATATTCGTGCATACAGTTTTGTAGTGATCACACAGCAGAGTTTACTCATCTAAAAAAACGTTATGACTATAAAAAAGTAACAATAAGAGAAGCGGAGATGTACATGTTTAATCTTACGAAGCTAAAACTCGAAGAGGGCAAGGTGCAGAAACAAACTATACCGAAAGCTTTACCAGTACCTCAGAGGAAAGACTCTGTTTTTAGAAGCATGTATATATTCTTACGAAGTATTCTTTCTGCGCCTCAGATATGAAATATAAATACATCGTCCGCAGCAAAACGCTTTTCATTTTTGTCCTCTTTTTTCTCATAAGAATTTTTCAGTTAACCAAGCTACCTATTTTTAATGACGAAGCAATCTATCTCGATTGGGGTTGGCGAGAGACACATGAGCCAGGCTATCTTTTTTATTCACTTTATGATGCGAAACAACCATTTCTCATGTGGTTATTTGGTATTTCAGAAACTCTTTTCTCCGACCCTCTTTTTGCTGGAAGACTTGTATCAGTTTTATTTGGCGTACTATCAGCGATTGGTTTGTATAAAATAGGACAAAAAATTCGTAATAAAAAAGCCGGCATTATTGCTGTATTTTGCTACTTAATAATTCCTATTTTCACTTTTTATGATAGACAGGCCTTGATGGAAGCAGCAATAGGATCTATAGGTATATGGATTTTTTACTACCTGCTCTTAATGAGAAAGACCCAAGCGAAGCGATACCCAGTTCTCATAGGCTTATTGCTTGGTATTGGATTTATGATTAAGTCACAGGCTCTCCTTTTCTTCACTCCTCTCCTTATTTTGGGACTGCTTTCTCTTCTCAAACAGACTGAAAAAACGAGCATTATCCTAAAAAAGCACTCATTAGTCTTGTTTACATTTTTTTGTACGATTATTCTCCTTTTGCTGCAGCCAGAGTACTGGAAGACTCTTTCTCTTAATAGTAAATACGTTTTAACGATCCCCGAGTTACTTCATTTTCCGTTTCAGCTATGGGTTTCAACATTGCTAGCCAATCTCTCCATTATCTTCTTTTTTGTTACCCCGGGTGTGATGTTATTGAGCAGTGTGTACATTATTTCGGTCATAAGAAGGAGAAGTAAAGCAACGAAAGATGAAATGCTACTCGTTTTCTGGTTTATAGTGCTTTTGTTTCTTCAGACACTTCTTATTAAAGGTACTTCACAGCGTTACCTTGTATCATATCTGCCTTTTGTTAGTTTATTCTCTGCCTTTACGATTACAAGCATAGCAAAACCTTTATTTCAAAAGGCTAGCTATTTGCTTTTTTTGCCGGCTATACTTCTCAGTATCCTGCAAATTCTTAATCCTGTATCCTACACTTTTTTCATGGAGAAATTGACACCTTACGCTGAATTAGGATACATTCGTGGATATACAGCGGGTGTATTAGTGAATGATGTTGTTTCTTTTTTGGAAAAAGAAGGTAAAAAAGAAAAAATCGCTATTGGCATAGCAAAAAACGCAGGAAATCCAGAGAGTGCTCTGATGGCGTATTCTCAAAAAAGCTCTGCGTATGCTGTAGGGTATATGGATGGTTCAGATTTGCAGATAGATCTCGATACATATGATTGTCTGTCTGTCGGAAGACCATTGTATTTTGTGGCGAGAGAAGACCAAAAAGGCATACTAGGGAAGTTTTTGGATAAAAAAACCGTCTTTAAGAGCCCTTATGATTCGTATTACCTGTCTGTTTACTCTTTTAAGACAACAAACTGTAAGAATCCATTACAGTTGCAGATAACAAAATGAAATTACCTATAAATGTAATCTTATTTTTAGTATATTGTGCTTTTGTCATAGGTATTCTTTTTCTGTATTACAGCTCTCTTTTTTGTAAAGGAGGAGTTTGTTAAAGTGGTAAGACAAAGATTGTTAACCACATGCGCAGCGTTTATATTTTTTACTATAGCTGTTGTCTACATTACCTATCCTCTGCCATTTCACATGGACTCACTTGTATCTGGGTGGGGAGATGAACTAGTCATTGCATGGATACAAAACTGGGTAGTGCATAGTCTATTCACCAATCCACTCGAAATATTTCAAGCAAATACATACTATCCATACCACAATACGCTTGCATATTCAGATGCTTTTTTTATCTCAAGTGTGCTCGGGTTTCCAGCTCTTTGGTTACTGAAAGAACCAGTCGTACTATTTAATTTCACCTTTATTTCTTCATTGATTATGCTGGGTTTCTTCACGTATCTTCTCAGTATGTATCTCACGAAAAATTTCTTGGCGAGTTTTTTGTCCGGACTTTTACTTGTTTTTTCACCTGCGGTTTTAGATAAGCGGGTTCATCTCCAGGTATTAGCAATACAGTGGGTACCATTAGCACTTCTTTTTTTCTTTTTGTTTATAAACAAGAAAAAGTCACGATACTTTATACTGAGTATCATTTTTTTCATCGTACAGACACTCAATAGTTTTCTTCCTGGCTACTTTATTATTTTTTCATATGTTGTAATTTCTGTTTTTGCTTTTATGAAAAAAAAACTCTCCTGGTCTGTACTTCTAAGAAAAAAACATATGCTTGTTTGTTTTTTAGCAGCTCTTCTCCTTCTGCCAGTTATTGTCCCGTATTACCAAGTTTCTCAAGAGTTTTCATATACCAGAGATATTAGAGAAGCCATTCATTACGCACTTCAACCTGAAGATTTACTTGTTCCGAATGATGATTCTCGTTTACAGTCCATAATGACTACTTTGACTCATCAAAAAGACTTTAAAACACCAGTCGAGGTAAAAAATGGGTATATAGGGTTTGTTTTTTCTCTTTTAGTCATCTATGCTTTTTTCCGGTTCATAAACCGTATTAAAAAAAATTCGTTTTACTTCAGTGCATTGTTTATGACAGGCATTGTGGGTCTCATAACAAGTCTTGGTCCGGCACTGCATCTTTTTCGTAAAACTATTCATCATCCCTTTCCCATAATCCTCCCTTATGCATTGTTTTATTATGTTCTTCCTGGATTCAACGGATTTCGAAATTCTGCACGTTTTGAGATGCTTTTTGTGCTCTGTAGTGCTGTCAGTGTCGGAATACTTTTGCATGAAATCACTAAACGTATGCAACAAAGAAAAAGAGTTTTACTCTTCCTTGCTTTGTTTGCAGGCATTGTCGCTGAATTTAGATTTCCCATGCAATTTATCAAAGCTCCTCAGCTGAAGGATTTCCCTCCCGTGTACCGCTGGGTTGCCACGACGCCAAGAGAAGCGGTTATTATTGAACTTCCGGTCTATAATTGGTATATGGCTCCATATATAAACAATCAGCGTATGAGGCAGTTCTATTCGACACAACATTTCCGAAAAACTGTCTCAGGGGCGAGCGGTTTCTCTCCACCTCCATGGCAGCAGTTTGTAGAAAAGACTGTTTCTGAATTTCCTTCACCGGAATCTCTTAGGCAGCTGAAACAAAAACGTATTCAGTATCTGCTAGTGTATAAAAAAGAGTATGATGAGTTGGCAAATGTTTCCTATCAAGTCCGTAATAAAAAGATTCCGGATGGTAAGAGTGTTGTATCTTCTTTAAATGCATCTGACTTAGTATCTTACATACAGACATTTGACGACGTTTACGTATACAAAATGAAGTAATATGTTTAGTTTGGCAATTTTGATCTGTGTTTACGCCTATATCCTTTTTGGTATGGGCATAGTGGGTTTACTGAGTCGAGTATCTGTTCTACTTGTAACTATTTGCTACTGGGGTTTTCTCTTATTATGGAGAAAAAACGAAGTGTTTTCGCTGCTGAGAGTAAAAATGTTGAGAAAAGCCTTAGTAAGTATTCGAAGTGATCGCTTCAGTTCTCTTTTGCTATTTCTCATCGTTTTGATGGCCTTGGTAAACCTGATAGGGGTCTTCGGTCCAGAGATAGGTTTTGACGCACTGTGGTATCATCTCACCCTTCCTAAACTCTATCTTCAGTGGGGGAGCATCAAACATATTTCAGGTGGTCTACTGTACTATTCAGACATGCCAAAACTTGTTGAAATGCTGTATATGGGAGGACTTTCATTTTTTCATGAAACGGGTGCCAAGCTGATCCATTTTCTTTTTGGAGGATTAACTACGGTTATTACTTATAAGCTCGCCCGTGAGTTAATTAGCAGAAAATATGCTCTCATTGCTGCAGTAGTGTTTTATGCAAATCTTGTTGTCGGCTGGGAGTCTACGTCAGCCTACATCGATCTTGGTCGATCATTTTTTGAAGTGCTTGCTCTCTATGCGTTTAGTAACTGGATAAAAACAGATAAAAAGCAGTGGTTTATCGAGTCAGCCGTTATGCTCGGGCTTGCGATATCGACGAAAGTGCTAGCAGCTTCATCACTCCTTATCTTTATCATACTCATTGTTTTTGGCTCGAAAAAGAAAAGATCAATAAGAGAACGAGGAGAACTGGTGGCTATATATGTCCTGATGGCTCTTCTTATTCCATTACCTTGGTTTATTTTCTCCTTTTTGAATACTGGAAGCTTTTTCTATCCGTTCTTCACACAAGTATATCCAGTTGAGGTAGGAGCTATAGTAGCTTCGCCACTCATAGCTATAAAAGACCTGTTTACTCTTTTTACCAAGTCTGCAGATCCGATAAATCCTCTTTATATTTTTACCTTGCCACTTTTCTTTTTAGTCAGAAAAATGATTGATAAACGATCAGCTCTCATTTTTTTCTATTCGATTCTTGCTCTTTTTGTTTGGTCACTCCTGCCAAAAACAGGTGGTGGGCGATTTATTATTCCTTATCTGCCTGCGCTTTCGATAGCCTGTGCCATTGTTATTGCTACGTTGTCCAGCAGTAAGAGCATCTTGTATAAGAAGATTGGGTTTTTGTTACTAGTGACGAGTATGGTTATTTTGGTTAGTTCGATAGGGTATCGTGCTTTGGCAAATGCGAAGTATATTCCAGTCATACTTGGCCGGGAAACGAAAGCAGCGTTTTTGGCAAAACATCTTAATTTTTCATTTGGTGACTTCTATGATGTCGATGGATATTTTAAAAACAAACTGACAAAACATGACAGAGTACTCCTCTATGGCTTCCACAATCTCTATTATGTGGATTTTCCGTTTATCGACTCTTCCTATGTAAAAAAAGGAGATAGATTTAATTACATTGCAGTACAGGGTGGAGTTATTCCTGAGCGATTTAATTACTGGAACGAACTGTACTATAACAAAACGACTCACGTAAGACTTTACTCTTTAGGGGGACAAATGTGGATGTACTAAAAAAACTTTTTATTGCTTCTCTATTTCTTTATCCATTAGGGCAAATTGCTCGAGTCAGAGTTTTGACAAGTGCATCATTTACAGTTTTTGATATTGGAGTTTTCGTTGTTGTCGTGTCTTTTTTAACGACAAAAATTTTGAAACACGAGAAAATAACAATTGGGAAAATCGAGAAGGCAGCAGCATTTTTTATCGCCTGTTGTTTGTTATCTCTCTTAATGCAGATTCAGGTACTCAAGCCAGGCGAGCTTCTTATTTCTTCATTGTATCTCTTTCGATGGATACTTTATTTCGGTATCTATCTTATCGTTAAAGATATCGCTCAGAAGAGAAGACAGCTGTATATAAATCTTAGTCTTCTTTCCGGAGGAATATTTCTCGTTATCGGCATTCTTCAATATCTGTTTTATAATAATTTGGGTAATTTACGCTACCTTGAGTGGGACGATCATCTTTATCGCTTATTCGGCACTTTTTTAGACCCTAATTTTACCGGTGTTTTCTTCGTGTTATATTTTCTCTTAGTTTTTTCACAGATAAAGAGTAGTTCGTCAAAAAGACGTATTCAGTTTTTTATTCTAACAATAGTAACACTTTTTGCTGTTATCGTTACGTATTCACGAACTGCTTTAATCATGTTGCTTGTCAGTATGGTAGCTCTTATCTTTACATCTCAGTATAAAAAAATTCTTCTTTTGCTGGCTGGTGTAGCATTTCTTTTTGTTTTGCTTTTTTCTGATGTAAAGACCGAAGGGATGAATCCATTTCGAACAGCTTCATCTCATGAACGCCTAAAGTCTATGAGTAATGCTCTGCAAATAATTCAAAAAAACCCTCTCTTTGGTGTCGGATTCAACGCCTATCGATATGCACAACATCGTTATGGGTTTCGCGAGTCAGCCAAGTGGCAAGTGAGTAATGCAGATGCCGGGACTGATAATAGTTTGCTCTTTGTTTTTGCTACGACGGGCGTCCTCGGACTGACTGCATATCTTTTTTTGTGGCTTACTATTCTTTCAGAAGTGATGCAAAGAGGGAGACAGGATTATTTTTCAAAGATTGTATTTATTTCATGTGTTGGTCTTCTCGTGAGCTCGTTTTTTCTTAATACCCTTTTCTATCCATTTCTTCTTTTCTGGATTTGGATGATGATAGGGATTACTACAAAAGATGAGAAAGTCGCAAAACGATGAATGTAGTAGGACATTTACTGAGAATAGGTCACTTTTATCTCTTTTTCTGTCTTATTTCCAGCCTCATCAGTCGCAGTAATTTTTATGTGGTTTTCCCCATTTTGTAACGGGAGTGAATACTGATATCTTCCTTCACTATCGACGATAGCCCAGAAACCATTTACTGTTACTTTTACTTTTGCGTCTGTTTTACCTTTTATGTTCGCTGTATTAAAATCTTTTGAAAATGTTTTTCCATCTGGCGGCTCATCAATTGAGAGTGATGGGGGATCAATAATAAATGAAACCTTTAGCTCATTTGAAAAATTACTTTTATTATTATCGGAAAGCGCTTTTACTTTTATCGAATTTTTTCCTTTATCTAAATGAACATCGGGGAAGGTAAACTTCTTAGTACTCGGTCTGTCTATTTCATCTTTTTTTTCATCATTTACGTACAAGATCAATGAATCACCCTCATCTGCAATGCCATCTACGCTTATCGTCGCGCTATTGGTAGCAGAAAATGTCTCGTTGAGGACAGGTGGCTGAATGTACGTTTCGCTTTTTGTATTTTGTGTAGTATCTGTATCCTTCGTTTTTTCAAAAACGAGACTCAAGTTGATAAGAAAGGGGATACCAAAGATAACAAGAAGCACGAGAATGACAATAATGCCGGAAATTGTTAAAAAAAGTGTTCGTTTTGTTTGTCTCTCAACTGATCTTCTCAATCGTGATCCTCCTGTAGATACTTCTGATTTGACTACGCCTACTTGTCCGGTGTCCAATACGGGTTCATCTAGCTCGTCTGGAACAGCTGTTTTTGGTTTTTCGTCCATGTCATTCTCAGTACGAAACAATTATAGCAAATCTTGTAGTTAAATAAGCTATCGCTTGCAGAGTAAACTCTCTTCTTTTATACTGTGCCTATGGTACATTACTCAGAAAAGACACCTGGTATTTCGCACGGAAAAGCATTTGATCTTCAGCACATGAGTGACAGACAGGTCGAGGGATGGATCAATGAGAGAACAGCCAGACTTAAAGAGGTAGGATTTGAAACACCCATGGGTGAAGTTGTGAAGCTTGTGCAACATGGGGTTGGAGAGATGTATGAAGATATTCGTGCTGCAGACGGAACAATGGAGCCTACGGGGGCAAATCTCCTTATGGCGATGTGGACTTTGGATCCATCTCGGGTCCAGAGCAATCTCGGTGATTTTACACAAATCGCAACAGATGTTTATATGGGTGTAAGGGCATGGAGAGATAAAACCGGCGGAGTCGGACTCCCACAATCTCTTGTCGTAAGCCCAGTAGAAGCAAATCGTTAAACATATGTTTCAAGAAGCTTCAGATCCTCCTCCGATTGATGATACTGCCATAGATGACTCTCATGATGCCCCAAGGAACACTGGGTTACCTTTCGGGATGAGTTCAGAACGTTTTCACGAGCTTACTCAAGAGAAGACAATAACGATAGTAAAGCCTCGTGATATGCCCGGTTTGACTGCAATGCAGCAAACAGTCCTCGAAGGTTTGGGTGCAGAGTTTTATGCAAAAACACGAGAGGTAGACCTTCCGGATATTGAGCTTCCTGATATGAGTGATCCGCAAATACAAGCATTGTTTCCAGAAGTTACCAGTGTCGGTACATTTCGGAGAATAGTTGGAGAAACGCTCAACTATGTAAAAGACCAAAGAGCTTTTCGTGATAAATTCGGATCTAATCATGGATTTGCTAGTGAAGATGTAGTGATAACCCGTTTGGAAGATGCAAAGACCAGAAGAGAGCACATCATCTTTCTGAGGAGCCATTCACCTGAGGCTTATAGAGTATGGGTAGATGAGTTAAAGCGGACGAACCAAATGGCTGCACATAATAATATGACTCCTGTAGCAATGAGTCAGCAGATATTGGCACACATGGCTCTGAGAGGGGGCAATCATGAGGCGCATCAAGCAATTCTCAATAATGGAAAACGAATAGCTGCTATGGCCAGGCATGAACAGTACGATCGGCTCAATGATATAGGGAAACTAGCCGTAGTTAGAGAATATGTCGATACAGGCGCAGCATCTCTCAGAATGTTCATGGGGAATAGGGTTGCCTACTCGAAGCACAAAGCAACTTGAGCCGAAGGTGGGATTCGGACCCACGACTTGCTCTTTACGAAAGAGCTACTCTACCCCTGAGTTACTTCGGCATGAAATTAGTCTCTATTTTATTGAATTCGGTAGTAAAGAGCAAGTTTTTAGCCTTGCTTTTCTTCGAGGAATTTTCTTCCGTGGCCTACATCGGTATTGATAGGAACATTTTCTTTACAGAGTGGACAATCTTCAGCAGTGAAGCTCTCAACGAATAAATCTCCGAGAGCGAAGAAAGGTGCTCCCATACTTTGCTCGTTAATATGTTCGGGGTCTCGGTTCACCATAACGCCGACTGAGACGACATTACCACCATGTTCTCGTACGCTCTCTATGACTTTTCTTGCAGAACCTCCGGTAGCGGCCAAGTCTTCAACGATCAAGACGTTTTTTCCTCGAACCAATTTATCATAACCTCTGGTGAATATCTGGCTCTTTTCAAGTGTTTTTTCGGTATAAACGCCAAGAATATCTTTATTTTTTAGTTTACTGAGGTGATAAGCAGTCCACTGCGAAAGGATAATTCCACCGAGCGCAGGGGCCGCTACGACGTCAATGGATAGGTCTTTCGTTTTTTCAGCGAACATTCGTCCGACCTCTGATGCATACATTGTGTGAGGGTACATAGCGTCTTTATTGATATATGTTCCTGAGTGTCTACCAGAGGTTAAGACAAAATGGCTGTCAGTAATAACGGCTCCCGTAGTTTTTAGAATGTCTAAAATGCTATCTTTGATCATTATTTGTTTGAGAAAAGAAACCAGATTCCAACAACAGATAACAGTAAACCAAATATTGTGCTCATAGTCAACTTTTCACGTAAGACAAGTACTCCCAGTATGACCACTAACATAATTCCTCCTATTCTCAGTGTTGGCAGAACTACCGATGCTCCCGGACCAGATGAGAGTGCCTTAAATGAAAGTGTTGTGAAGATAGCAATCAATACACCACCGATAAAAGCAAAACCCATGCCTTTTGGGTCATTAACAACTTTTCTTGAAAATAAGAGATACATAATAAGCGTAGTGGAAAATGTTCCAATCTGGAAAATAAGGCTGCCGAAGAACGGATCTTTCAAATCTGATCCCAATTTACGAAACAAGTCAGAGAATCCGGTGAAAAGAATTGCTAATAGTGCGTAAAATTTCCAGTCCATGCTAATTTCTAAAAGAGTTGATTTCGTCTTTTAATTTTACAGCTTCACCTCGAGCTTTTTCAGCAAAATCTTCATCGGTAGATTTATAGAGTGTACTCCTACTTGCGTTGATCATAATGCCGGCTCCCTTACTATCAACTCCTGCTTTTACTGTTTCTTCTATGCTTCCTCCTTGAGCTCCGATACCAGCTACGAGGAAAATATGATCAGGAAAGATTTTTCGAACATCCTGAAGCTCTTTCGGATAGGTTGCACCCACAAAAATACCTATATTATCATATTCCCACCCCTTTATTATTTCTGCCATTTGTAGATGATAGGGTTTTCCATTTACCTGAAGATCTTGAAACATTCCTGAGTCCGGATTTGAGGTCTTAATAAGAACGATCGTCATTTTATCTTCATAGGCAAAGAAAGGTTTTAGCGCATCAAGGCCTAAATTTGGGAAAACGGTCACTGCATCCGCATCCCAATAGGAGAATACAGCCTTCGCGTATCTGTCTGCAGTATTCCCGATGTCACCCCTTTTTGCGTCGAGGACAATAGGAATATCAGGATGGGTCGATTTTATATACTCTATAGTTTTTTTTAAAGAAGTGAGTCCTTCGATACCTTCTGCTTCATAGAATGCGATGTTAGGTTTATAAACACAAACCAGATCGTGTGTTGCATCAATGACTGCCTTGTTGAATGCGAAGATTGGATCAGGATCACTGAGAAGATGCTGGGGGAGTTTTTCTACATCGGGGTCAAGACCTACGCAGAGAAGCGAGTTATTTTTTTTGATAATTGTATGTAATTTATCTCGAAATTTCATCTTTATCTTCTATTATCAAGCTCATTGATTACTTCGTCAACTAGTTGTTTCGGAGAGCTGTTAAAGAATACTTTTGCTTTTGTTGGTTTTGCTATTTTTTTCATGAGCGAAGGGAGTTCGTCAGCAATCCCTCCCGACCCAGTGAGAATCCCAATGACCTTCCCCATATCATAGAGATTTGTAAATTCATTCATGGACCCCCATCGTCCAGAAATGATAATACCTGCATCACAAGTTGCAGTAGATGAGACATTACGATATTTTAAACTTACCTGTTTTTCATCAATAAATTCATAATTTTGTGGGATGTAGATAAGTTTGTCATATATGCTCAGGTCAGCTCCAGGTAGTAGCTCTTTTTGTTTCTCTTCGTTCATCCCTGGAGAAAATCCCCAAAGTTCTGCCCCGTTTTGTTTTGCTGTCACTGCAACTTCATTTGGTAGACCGGTGGAAGCTCCGGTAATGACGATGACTTTTTTCCTTCCAAGTGCTTCTCCAACCTGGTGAGCTTTACTAAAAATTTCTTGAATATTGCCATCTGCAGAGCCAAATGCACCAATTTTATATTTCATATTAGTTGAAAGACATTGTGGATAAAATTCGGAGAACAATCTCCCTATTTTTCTTCTCTTCGCTCGTGTTTTGTGAAAGGTTAATATCTGCACGTATAAGTACAGGCTCTGGAGTATTTAGTTTGTTTTCTATGAGCATCTTTTTGGAGTTATTACTTTGTGGTGAATGTTCAATGATATTTCCCAAGAGTAGATATTCTCCTGTATGCCAGTTTTGTTTTACATAGCAAGCAGCAACCGTTCGATTTTGTATGTTTATTTTGACAACCGAGTCTATTCCTCCGCTGCAGTTAATAGTCGATTCAGTTTCTGGACCAAAAGAAAGAGAAATCTCGCCTTCGTTTCCTGACAAGATAATAAATGGTCCGCCTGATTTTTCTGTTGTTTCTATGCTTCCTTCTTTCCAATGAGGGGGTATAAGCATAGTCAAGGGAATAGCGTTATTTTTATAACGTTTCCAGCCATTCAGAGAGATGTGTTTTTTTGCATCATCTTGTCGTTCAGCAATTGTTTTTACCGGCATATTTAGTTTTGCTTGAATAAAGAACAGAAGAGCAACAGAGAGAAGCATTAAGAGAAGAGAGAGGGCGAGGACGCTTATTCCTACGATCTTCACGACACGAAATGGATCTTGTTTTAAGGAATTATCGTTTTTACTTTTCTGATGTTTTTTCCCAGATTTCATGAGCGAGGTAAGGGTTCCACATGGCAGCCGTAGCAGTCTGAACGCAGTCTGCACCTGCTTTACGGTATTCAAGGTAGTCATCAGGTGTCATGACTCCGCCGACACCGGTGATTTCATATGTGTAGTTATGCTTTTTTCGAAGTTCATGCAGTTTTGACGTCATCTCAAGTCCAGCCCATTTAATTGAAGCTCCACAGATCCCACTTCGTAGGCGGTTTTTTCCAGGGAGTGCTTGATGTCCTTGATCATCGACGACTTCTACTTGGAGTGTGTTGATAGCTGCGATTCCTTGAGCGTACTTATTCGCAATTTCTGCAAATCGTTCAAGGTCTGCTTCATTTTTATAGTAGCCGATTTTAAGGATGAGTGGTGTGTTGCCGATAGCAGCTCGTATTGATGCGCACACTCTTTCGGTTACTTCTAAATTATAGCAAACGAGTCCTTCATTACCGATGTTAGGGCAGGAAAGATTTGCTTCCAACACTTTCGCACCAGTATTCTTTGAGAGCCCTGCAGCTTTCGTAAAATCAGTAATAAATGCGTCTTGTGTTTGATTCTCCCTAACGGTTCCCATAAAGCTGAGAATAAGAAGTTGACCGTCTCCTTCATAGGTCATGGCTTTTTTGACATCATCTTGCCAAAGTGCAGGTTCTCGTGATGGAACGCCAAATGAGTTAGTGATATTAAACGTTTTCGGGTCAGCTGAAAAGGCTTCTTGTACGGTAACTCTTGGAGTTTTATCTGGATGAAGTTCTGGTCCGTTTATAGCTACAGGGAGTACGTTTGGAAAAGGATGGCACGGAAAAGTATCAGCTCTAACAGTTTTATATGTTGAGACATCGAATCCCCACTCGAATGCAGCTTTCATAAATTTGCTGTTAGGAAGGGGACCGGGAGCTATACCGAAGGGAAGAGTTACATCGAAGCCCAGATGCCTGTATTTCTTTTTTATAGTTCTCGTAGGAGGTGTTAGTGATGAAGAGGCGACAGGAGGACCTTTTTCACAATTTTCTTCGTAGGTGAGTGTCGCATCATAAAGACCGGACTGCATAACGTATTTATACTATAGCATAGAATAGTTAGCCTGTCTGTATGTTTCTGGCATGGCGTCGTCTTTGTGAAATTTTCAGTTCGAGCAGTGCTCTTGTCATCTCAGATCGAGCGACAGCATAGTCTTGCTCGCTGATGCCTTCTTCTTTCTTCTTCAGTATTTCCTCGGCTCTCTTTTGAGCTGCCAGGGCTTTATCTGCCTCGATTTCTTCTGAACGGACAGCGTAATCGGCAAGAACGGTGATGACATTTTTTTGTATCTGTAAAAAACCGCCGGTAATAGCTAAGTATTGCTCTCTTCCTTTTGCTTTTATTACCATTTCACCCGGTTCTATCTTGGTGAATAAATTGACATGATTTGGGAGAACAGCGATTTCTCCACCGACTGTAGGGATGATAAGCTCGTCTATCTCATCGTCATAAAGGGCTTTTACTGGGGTAAGGATGTTTAGGTGCATAAGCTAGTTAGTAGTAATTAGTTCATAGTTACTAGTTATTTAGTACTTTTTGCTTTTTCTACAACTTCTTCGATACCTCCGACCATGTAGAATGCCTGTTCAGGGAGTTTATCGTGCTTTCCTTCGAGGATTTCTTTAAAGCCGCGAACGTTGTCTTCTATTTTTACATACTTACCTGGCTGTCCAGTGAAGACTTCTGCGACGAACATCGGCTGACTAAGGAATCTCTGGATTTTTCTGGCACGGGCTACGGTTAATTTATCCTCATCAGACAACTCTTCCATCCCGAGAATTGCGATGATGTCCTGGAGATCTTTGTAGCGCTGAAGTACTCGTTGTACTCCTCGTGCGACTTCATAGTGGTCTTTTCCGACGATGTTAGGATCAAGGATACGTGATGACGAGGTCAACGGGTCAACAGCCGGGAAAAGACCCTGTTCAGCAATTGATCGCTCAAGAGCAATGGTAGCATCAAGATGAGCAAAAATAGTAACAGGAGCAGGATCTGTATAGTCATCGGCAGGGACATATACAGCCTGGACAGAGGTAATAGAACCTTTTTTCGTACTAGTGATACGTTCTTGTAATCCTCCCATTTCTGTCGCCAATGTTGGTTGGTATCCTACAGCTGAAGGCATGCGTCCGAGAAGTGCTGATACCTCTGATCCTGCTTGGGCGAAACGGAAAACATTGTCAATAAAGAGAAGAACGTCTTCTTTTTTCTCATCACGGAAGTACTCTGCCATGGTGAGTGCTGTTAAGGCGACTCGAAGTCTGTTTCCCGGTGGTTCGTTCATCTGGCCATATACCATCACCGTTTTGTCCATAACATTTGCTTCTTTCATCTCGAGCCAGAGATCTGTTCCTTCTCGAGTGCGTTCTCCGACTCCGGCGAAAACAGAGTGTCCCTTATGTTCGATAGCAATATTTCGGATAAGTTCTTTTACAACGACTGTTTTTCCGACTCCAGCTCCTCCGAATACCGCAGTTTTTCCTCCTTTGGTGAATGGAGCGATAAGATCAATGACTTTTATCCCAGTTTCGAGAATGTGAGGCTTTGTTTCCTGATCAATAAGAGGTGGTGGAGCCTTATGAATTGGGCTTAAGGAGACATTTGTCGTCGTAAATTTTTCACCATCAATTGCTTCTCCAAGTACGTTAAAGATTCTGCCTAGCGTTTTTTCACCGACAGGAACCTGAATCGGTTTACCTGTTCTGGCAACCTTCATACCACGAGAGAGTCCGTCTGTCGGGCCGAAGGCAATTGTCTTCACTTCGCTATCGCCGATCTGAAACTCTGTTTCAAGTGTCAGTGTTTTCTTATCTGAAAGTGCAATTGTTAATGCCTCATTGATTTCAGGAAGTTCGTTTTCAAAACGAACATCCACGATAGGACCTGCAATTCGTATAATGATGCCTTCACTGTTTTTTATTGATGGTGTTTTTTTATTATCTGCCATGTGCAAGTGCAGCTTTTGAGCTGCTAATATCTAACAATTCACTGGTGATACGGGCTTGACGTGTCTTATTATACTCTAATGTCAGCTCAGAAATAATATCTTTTGCATTGTCAGTAGCGTTTTGCATTGCGATCATTCTACTTGCTTGTTCGGAGACAAAGCTCTCCAAAAGGAATTGGTAAAGAGACATTTCGATGTAGTGGGCAAGTAAGTCAGGCAATAAGCTACTGAGATTTGGCTCGAAAAGTGTATAGGGTTCTTTTTCTTCCTCTTTTTCGGTCTCGATGTGAAGCGTGATAGGTAACAGCGAGATGATTTTCGGCTTCTGAGTAAAGATACTCTGAAAATCAGTATATAAAACCTTTACGCTATCTACTTCCCCTGAAAGATACTTGTCGTTAATCAGTTTTACGAGAGGGAAGACGGTATCGAAAGCAGGAAGCGTAGTGCCGAAGTTGAAGGTAGCTAAAATCTCGTTTGTGAGCTTTACCGCTTGTCCTTGGAGTTTTTTCCCGATGACAATATATTCAGCATTTTTATTCTGATCATGATGAGACAGAAATTCTCGCACTAAATTGGTAACTAAACCTCCACAGAGACCTTTATCGGGGGAGAGAGCAATCACGAGAGATTTGTTTACCATAGATGGTGGTTGGAGATAGGGATGTTTTTGCTCTGACGTAATTTTTCCTGCGACTTCGGAGGCCATATGTGAAAGAGAGGTAACATATGGACGAGATGCAAGCGTAGCCTCCTGTGCACGTTTCATCTTTGATGCTGCAATCATCTGCATCGCCCTCGTTGTTTTTGAAACGTTTTGTGATGCCCTAATTCTTCTTCGTAATGAAATGAGTGTTGCCATATTAGACTTTAAATACCTTTTTGAACTCTTGTGATGCTTTATCTAGCTGTTTTTTCACGTCATCGGTTAATTTTGCGCCCGATGCGAGTGTTTCGAGAAGTTTTGCTTTATGCGTTTTTATGAATGTATGAAATTCTGTTTCGAATTCCTTTACTTTTTCAACCGGGACATCATCTAGGAGCCCACTTGTCGCAAGGTAAATACTTGCAATCTGGAATGGTTCCGGCAACGGATGATACTGTGGTTGTTTGAGTATTTCGACCATTCGTTTCCCTCGTTCAAGTTGGGTAAGTGTTGCCTGATCAAGTTCAGATCCGAATTGTGAGAATGCTGCAAGCTCACGATACTGAGCTAACTCAAGTTTCATCTTTCCTGCGACTGATTTTAATGCACCTGTCTGTGCTGCTCCACCGACACGTGATACTGAAGTGCCGACGTTAATAGCTGGCCTTATACCGGAGTTGAAAAGATCTGCATCTAAGAAGATCTGCCCATCGGTAATGGAAATAACATTTGTTGGAATGTACGCAGATAAGTCTCCAGCCTGCGTTTCAATAATTGGTAACGCCGTAATTGATCCACCACCGAGTTTGTCACTCATTCGTACGGCTCGCTCAAGAAGTCTACTATGGAGATAGAAAATGTCTCCCGGATATGCTTCTCGTCCTGCCGGTCGGCCAAGAACTAAGGAAATCTGTCGATATGCCCAGGCATGTTTTGTCAAATCATCGTAGACAATTAAGACGTCAGCTCCTTTTTCCATAAAGTACTCACCAATTGCGACTCCAGCATATGGTGCTAGGTACTGTAGTGCAGCCGGGTCAGATGCTCCTGCTGCAACGACCATTGAGTAATCAAAGGCGTCAAATTCTTTCAGTGTTGAGATGACTCGAGCAATGGTGCTTTGCTTCTGTCCTATTGCTACATAGATACAGATGACTGGTTTTTTCTTTTTCTCTTTGCCTTTTGCCTTATCGTCAGATTTTTGGTTAATAATGGTATCGATGGCAATAGCTGTTTTTCCAAGTCCACGATCGCCAATGATAAGCTCACGTTGTCCTTTTCCGATAGCGAACATCGCATCGATTGATAAAATACCAGTTTTAAGAGGTGTATCAACAGGCTGGCGTTCTACAACACCTGCAGCGATTCGCTCAAGTGGCATCAAGGTACCCTTTTTTACCGTTGGTTTTCCATCAAGGGGTAAGCCAATAGGATTCACGACACGTCCTAAGAGGTCTTCATGGGCAAGAATACTGAGAAGTTTTCCTGTAGTTTTTACGGTATTTCCCTGAACGATATCATCTCCACGATCAAGAAGAATAATAGATACGGAGTCTTCGTCAAGATTAAGAACGACGCCAGATTGCCCATGTTCAAAAGTAACAAGTTCTCCCATGACAGCTTGAGAAAGACCACTGGCGGTGACAACACCGTCATGGTTCTGTTCGACTATGCCGACATTTTGTGCCTTCGCATCATGAGAATACGTCTTAAGTCGATTTTCGAGCTGTTTTATTATTTCGTCACTGTTAATCATACTGTTCGTTCAGATACTCTTCGATATCATGAAGGGTATTTGAGAGATTCATATCATAGATAGTATCATTTTCTCTTATCCTAAAACCTAATAAAAGCGATGGTTCTGTATCAAAAAGCACATTCTTTTCTGAAAAACGTTTCATAAAAGCATCTTTTTCTCGATCGGTTATCGGTAGAGCTGAGTCAATTCGTACTGTTTTCTCAAGCTCTCGGTTTTTTAACAACTTTATATACGTTTTTAATTCTTTTTGTGATAGGTACGGTGCTATTCTCTCCACTCGCTCTTTGTCGAGTCTGTTTTCAGAATAACTGGCATCGACCAATTTTTTAATCAGTTTTTTATCCATCTAGTCTGCTTTCTCGCGAATTTTTCTAAGCGCCTTCTTCATTACTTGCTCTTGATCTTGTTCACTGAACATGTCTGTTGTAGCTTTCTGTAAAAAGCGAATCGATAACTCGTTAATATGTGCAGTTAATCGTTTTTCCGCTTCTTTCGACTCAAAGGTAATCTGTTCACGTGCTTCCTTCATCATCTTTTCTACTTGTTTTTGTGTCGCATCTTTTGCATCCTGAAGAGCGACGTCTCGCTCTTTTTGAGCATCAGCAAGCAGTTTTTTGGCTTCTGTTTGTGCTTTGCGAAGTATTTCTTTTTCTTTTTGCTCTGATTGTTCAAGCAAACGACGTGCTTCATCAGCCTGTTCTAAACTTTCTTTAATGGTCTGCTCACGCTTTTTGAGCAGGGTTAAGATCGGTTTATATGCATAGCGTTTAAGCACATAAAAAATAATAAGAAAGTTTACAATCTGCGCCAGAAGTAGGCGCCAATCAACACCAAATTCTTTTAATACTTCCATAGCTTCCTTACTTTGTGAATGCCAAAATTAATGCGTAAATAGCAATAGCTTCAGCAAACGCCATGCCGAGTAACATCGCTGGCAAAATTCGTCCTGATGCTTCTGGGTTTCGGCCAATAGCTTCCATAGCTTTTGCTCCGATAAATCCAATTGCGAGAGCAGGAATCATTCCTCCAAGTGCTACGACTAATCCTCCGTGTACTGTTATATCCATAAGTTAAAATTCACCTCCTTTAATGCTCCTCAGCGTGGTGTGGCGTCATTAGTACGCTCATAAACACCATCGTCAACATTGAGAACACTAGAGCTTGGACAAGCCCAACTATTACCTCTAACAAAAGAAAAGGAATAGGGGCAATAAAAGCAAAAATAGACGAGATAGTGCCCAAAACTACTTCGCCCGCATATATATTACCAAAAAGTCGGAAAGAAAGCGAGACTATTTTTGTAAACTCAGAAATGATTTCCAAAAGTCCCACAAATAACAAAATAGGATTTAACGAAAAGTACCGTGAAAGGTATTCTTTTATCCCTACTGCTTGAATACTTAAAAAATGCGTTACGGTAAGTGAGATAAGTGCTAAGGCCAGCGTCACATTGAGTTCACTCGTCGCATTACGAAGTAGTGGAACCAGGTGGCGCTCTTCTCCGTGTCCTTCAAAAAACCCGATACTAGAGAAGCCTGGAATAAGTCCGCTCCAGTTGGCGATCAGTACGAAAAGAAAAAATGTCATAAACCAAGGAAAGATTTTCTTTGTATTATTTCCAGCAATCGTCTCTGTCAGGTTGTAAAATCCGGAGATAACCATTTCGACGATGTTTTGAAAAGCATTGGGGATCTTCGCAAGCTTTTTATTCAGTACTACGACGCCCGTTATGATTGCAGCATCGACCACGAGTGTGTTGAGAAAGGTATTTGTTATAGGAAACGATCCAATAGTAGTTATTGTTTCTGGTCCAAATGCTGACATGGTTTCATTTTACTTTATAGCCTCGTTTTACGCAACACCTTATTGTTGAGATCGGTTTAATTTGTAAATCGCTTTGCTGGATAGATTCGATCGCTGATAATAATTGGCTTGTCATTTTTTGAGTCGATTCGTCCTTCAATAAGAATCACGTTATCATTCATCAATAGTTGTTTGAATTCTTCAAAGACGCGAGGGAAGACTATGCATTCGACAGAGATGCCGTTTTCGTTACTAATTGAAATAAATGCCATCTCGGCATTCGATTTTTTAGTAAAAATTCGTCGTGAGGTTTCTATGATACCCCCAACTTTTACAATAGTCCCGTCTTTTTCTCCTTCAATGAGTTCAAGTTCGTGGGTAATAATCTTTTTAATTTTCAGAAGCGTATCCTGATGAGGATGTGCAGTGAGGTAAAAGCCGAGCAGTTCTTTTTCAAATGATAGCTTTTCTTCATCACTGAAGTCTTCAATATCACTGCCAATTCCATGCATGACATCTTCATGGGTTTCTTCATCTCCAAAAAGCGATTTTTGTCCATCAGATGCTTGCTTCTTTATGTGATTTGCCTTGTTTACGACATCAGGGTACGAAATGAGAAGCGCTGCTCTGCTGCCAAATTTATCCATTGCGCCTGCTTTTATGAGGCTTTCCAATGTCTTTTTATTGACCGCTGACAGATTGACGCGACTGCAGAAGTCTTGCAGGCTTTTAAACGGCCCATCTGTTCGAGCCTTTATGATCGTCTCGATCGCTGCCTGTCCGACATTTTTTATCGCAGAAAGACCGAAACGTATTGAATGATTGTTCTCGATACTAAAATCACTCTCAGAAGTATTCAAGTCCGGTGGCAGAATAGGGACATTAAGTCGTCGACACTCAGCAACTGCCTGGGAGATCTTCTCATTCTTAACCGGTCCTGTTGTCGATCGGGACTCAGAAGTCAGCACTGCAGTCATGAACTCTACAGGGAAATGTGCTTTTAAGTAGGCAGTACGGAATGCAATCATTGCATAACAGGCTGCATGAGCTTTGTTAAAACCATAGCCGGCAAAGGGAGCAATCAGATCAAAGATTTCTTCCGCCTTTTTTTGAAAAATATCATTTTTAACACACCCTTTTATAAACATCTCGCGTTGTTTTTTCATCTCGGTTGGGATCTTTTTACCCATCGCTTTTCGGAATTTATCTGCTTCAAGCCAGGAATAGCCTGCAAGCGCGATTGCAGTGAGTAGCACATCATCTTGGAAGGTGAGTACACCGTATGATTCCTTCAGAATGGATTCAAGTTTCGGATGTGGGTAGGAAATAAGTTCAGGGTTCCGTTTTCTATGAACAAATTCAGGAATGTTGGCCATAGGTCCTGGTCTATAGAGCGCTACCATTGCCTGGAGATCAAAGATAGTAGTGGGTTTGAGGTCTTTAATATATCGCCTCATTCCGGCCGATTCGAGCTGAAATATGCCGGTTGTTTCACCCTGGCCGAGGAGTTCGTAGGTATCTTTATCGTCAAGTGGAGCAGTAGCAAAGTCAAAGGTAATACCACGATTTTCTTTTATGAAACGTAACGATTCTTCGATGATAGTTAAGTTACGAAGCCCTAAAAAGTCCATTTTTAGAAGTCCGACACCGTCCTCACCTACTGTATACATGTCGTACTGGGTGACGATTTTATCTCCGTTCGTTTCTCGTTGTAATGGTGTGTACTCGGTCAGTGGTTTGTCTGCGATTACGACTCCAGCTGCATGCACAGAGGCATGACGTGAGACTCCTTCCAGTTTTTTCGCCAGATCCAGCAGCCGCTTTGTTTCTTGCTCTGCCTGATAAGCATGATGAAGGTCTGGGCTTTGTTTTAGTGCGCCATCAATAGTCATGGCGTGTCCTTGCCAGCCAGGGGGAATCATCTTCGAGATTCTATCCGGACCTGCATACGGCATCCCGAGAGCTCGACCGACATCACGGACTGATCCACGCGCTTCCATGGTACCGAAGGTAATGATCTGAGCTACTTTATCCACACCATATTTCTTCGTGACGTATTCGATTACTTCTTCTCGTCGTATATCGGCAAAATCGAGATCAATATCCGGAGCTGAAGGGCGGTCCGGATTAAGAAATCGTTCGAAAGGAAGAGCGAAGAAAAATGGATCAACGTCGGTGATGCGAAGTGCATATGATACGACTGATCCTGCGGCACTTCCACGGCCGGGTCCGACGGCGATGCCTTGATCTTTCGCCCAGTTCACAAAATCAGCTACGATTAGAAAATATGTTTCGTACTTTTTCTTTGTAATAATACCCAGCTCATAATCGACTCTCTCTTGTATCTTCGGGGTTATCTCTTCATAGCGTCTCTTTAACCCATCCATCGTCAGTTCACGAAGGTAGTCGGCAGCACTTTTCTTATCCGGAACTTCGAAAATAGGCATATGCCATTTACCGAGTTCTATTGTGACATCACACATCGCTGCTATCTTTACACTATTTTCGATTGCTTCAGGTGTATCTGCAAAAAGCGAAGCCATTTCATCAGGGGTCTTCATGTAGAAGTCCGGGCTTCCGATCATGGAGAGTTTTCTATCAGTATCAAGAAGCGTAGTCTGCGTCTGTATGCAGAGAAGTACTTCTTGCGCTTCTGCATCCTCCCTCTTTACGTAGTGATTATCATTCGTTGCAACAAGTGGAAGGCCAAGCTTTTTTGAAAGCTTCAGTAATTTTTCATTGGCTACTTTTTGTGGTGGTACATTCAGATGTCTTTGAAGTTCAAGATAGAAATTTCCTTCACCAAAGATCTCTGATAATTTGATTGCTCGTTTTTCAGCTTCCTCATCTTCTCCTCTGACGAGAGGTTCTGTTACATAGCCATTGACGCAGGCACTCAAACAGATGAGTCCCTCATGATATTCCTTGAGAAGCTTAAGATCGGTACGTGGTTTGTAGTAGTAACCATCAAGCCATGAGACCGAGACGATTTTCATGAGATTTTTATAACCGATTTCATTCTTTGCAAGAAGTATCAAATGGTTATACTCTTTATCGACTCCGGCTTCTTTATCAGTGAGTGATCGTTTCGCGACATAGATTTCGCATCCTATGATCGGCTTTATCCCGGCTGTGACACAGGCTTTATAAAACTTAATGACACCGTACATGCTTCCATGATCAGTAATGGCGACAGAGGTCATACCAAGATCTTTTGCACGCGACACCATCTCTTCAATTTTTGAGAGACCATCCAGGAGCGAGTAGTCTGTGTGATTATGGAGATGAACGAAATCAGCCATCTAGGTTAGTGTAGGTATGTTTGCTTCTTCGCCTACGTATCTGTTTCTACCTGCAGCTTTTGCTTCATAGAGTTTTACATCTGCACGCTTTACTGTATCCGTGGGATTTTCACCTGGTCTTGGCAAGGCTCCTCCTGCGCTAGCAGTTACCACAATACTCTTTGAAGGGTTGTCCTTATGGGTAAAAAAAGGTCTGGAGTTTATAGCAGTAACCAATCTTTGTCCCACAACCTCAAGCTCTTCAGCAGTTTCAATGCCACTTACCAATACCACAACTTCCTCTCCTCCAAATCGAGCAGCTAAGTCTGTTGATCGCAAATCTATATCTTCATGCATACCATTTGGCATAGTGATTGGGGCTTGTCGGACCGACTTGGAAGCTCGTTCTGCTGCCTGTACAAGAATAAGATCCCCTACATCATGGCCAAGCTCAGGATCATCATTTATTAGCTTAAACCTATCGAGATCTAAAAATACTACTCCCCATTTAACTCCTTCTTTTTGCAATGCATCTACTCTCTCCCAAAAGAGTCTCCTGATTGGTAATCCCGTGAGAGGATCAGTTCGTCCCTCGGCAAAGAGGATTTCTTCCCTTTGACGTTCGGCCATTATTTCATGCGCTCTTCTGTATGCAATTTCAGAAGCTGCCCTCGCATTTTGCTCAGCCATCTTTGTGCCATGAGTCTCATCTAATAGCTGTTTAGTTTCTGCATATTTTTCTAGACGAATTCCATGGAACTGATCAAGCGCCGTTTGGTCACCATATTCCGTAATTCTAACTCCCCATGTTTGGTGTGTTTTTCCGGGCTTACGTCGACTGCTTTCGTAAAGTTGTGCAAGATCAATCCTTTCCGAGAGTGCAGCCTCCAATGTAGGAGGTACCCACCATGAAGGCCGGGGTTCCTTAGCTCCAGTATCTTCAGAAATGGGCGCCTGTGTTTCCCTAGGAATAAAAGACTTGCCGGCAAGTGTTCGTAGGCGGTCACTAATAGTACGTCTAGTATTTCGCTCTACTCTTATTCGATCAATAGCTTCTCGAATCATTGTTTTAGCATTTTAGACAAAAGAGATTTAATAACATGGGCGTCGAGTTTTTGTTTTGCTTGGCGCATCACTTGACCGACTAAGAACATTATGACATTTTCGCGGCCACTTTGAAAGTCTTCGACAGCTTTCGGATTATCTTTCAGTACTTGTTGAATAATCTTTTCCAATTCTTTTTCATCTACCTGGGCTGTTTGGGAGGTTGATACTAGCGTTTTAATCAGCTCGTCTGGTGTTGTTTCTGATGTAGCGATTTTTTTATTGATAATATAGTTCGCAATTTGTTTGGGAGACACATCATTCGTTTTGCCGATCTTCACAGCAGCTTCAAAAAAGGTTGCCAGAGATGTTTCTCGTGTGAGTATCTCGGCATTATATTCAGAGAGGTCGAATTCCTTAATGAAACGATCGATTTTTTCATCCTGTAGCTCTGGCAGGGAAGCACGGATACTGCCAATCTCTTCTTCTGTGAATCTGATGGGAGGAATATCCGGCTCAGGAAAGTAACGATAATCCATCGCTTCTTCTTTCACACGCTGTGAGAAGGTGATGTTTTTTGTTTCATTCCATCCTCGTGTTTCCTGAATAGGGATTTCTCCACGGTCTAACATTTCTGCCTGACGTTTCGCTTCAAATTCGATGGCCTTCTCAACAAATCGAAACGAGTTGATATTTTTTACTTCCACTTTATACTTCGGCAGATCTTTTTCAGGGATATATGTTTTGCCATCTGAAGTTTCACTCAACGAAATATTCGGCTCCAATCGCATGTCTCCTTTTTCCATATCTGCATTTGAGACGTCGAGATGACGGACGATTTTCTGCAGTTTCTGTAAGTACTCCGTGACTTCGGCAGCGCTTGAGAAATCAGGTTCGGTAACGATCTCTACCAGAGGAACTCCGGATCTATTGAAATCGATAAGGCTTACTCTCTTTGTATCGAGCGTTTGATGGCTTAATTTTCCTGTATCTTCTTCCATATGCACGCGTCGTATACGGATAGTTTTTCCGGTGCTCAGTACTACTGATCCGTCTTTTCCGAATGGTTGATCATACTGACTGATCTGATAACCCTTCGCCAGATCCGGGTAGTAGTAATTCTTTCGATCGAATTTTGAGAGCGTATTAATTTCGCAGTGTAAGGCAAGCGCTATTTTTATGCACCACTCGATGGCTTTTTTATTCGGAACGGGAAGTGCTCCCGGCATACCCAGACAGACGGGACAAGTATGGGTATTTGGCTCTTTACCGAAATAGTCGGCAGAGCAGCGACAGAACATCTTCGATTTTGTTTTTAACTCGACATGGACTTCAAGACCAATAACAGGGGTGTATTTCATAGATTTGGCCTTTCAGTATGGAATGGTGTTGCTTGCTGATAGGCGTAGCCAATTTGAAAGAGCGTTTCTTCTGAGAACTGTGGCCCAAGTATCTGTATTCCGACAGGTAATCCATTAATAAACCCGCTTGGGAGAGAGAGTCCAGGGATACCTAGTAAATTTGCGCTGACGGTAAAAATATCTGATAGATACATTTTAAGGGGATCATCAGTTTTCTCTCCGAGTTTCCATGGAGGTGTAGGCGATACAGGTGATATGATTGCGTCTAATTTGCCAACCTCAAATACTTTTTTGAAATCCTGTATAAGGATCGTTCGCACTTGCATTGCTTTTTTGTAATACGCGTCGTAGTAACCTGAAGAAAGGGTATAAGTTCCAAGCATAATTCGTCTCTTAGCTTCATCGCCAAAAAATTCTCTTCCACGCCCGTAGCGAATGCCGTCGTATCGAGCAAGATTCGATGATACTTCTGCCGGCTGGATAATGTAGTAGCAAGCATTTGTATAGTCATTATGAGACGGAACGACATCGACAATTTCTGCTCCAACCCTTTTTAGAACTTCGGAAGATGCTTTATAAAGTTTGCCACAGTCCTTATCTATCCTATTGTTAAAGTAATCAGTATATACGCCAATTCTCATACCTTTAATACCTTTTTTTATACTCTCCAGATAGTTTGGAACAGGTACAGGTGGTGATGTTGCATCCATGCGATCTTCTCCTGCAGTCACATTAAGAAGTAGAGCTGAATCTTCAACGGTTTTCGTCAGATGGCCTATTGAGTCAAGCGATGATGCCATAGCGATGACACCATGTCGACTGACTCTGCCATAGGTAGGCTTAAGGCCTACGACATTACAAAAGCTTGCAGGAAGCCTGATTGAACCTCCTGTATCTGTTCCTGTAGCAGCCAAACAGAGATCAGCGGTTACTGCAGCAGCAGATCCACTACTCGATCCTCCAGGAACATATGCATTATTCCAGGGATTTTTTGTCGGTCCAAAATCAGAGTTTTCGCCAGAAGAACCATGAGCCCAGGCATCATGATTAGTTTTTCCAATAATTACTGCTCCTGCTTCTTTAATTTTTTTTACAACAGTAGCGTCATATCGGGGAATATAGTTTTCTAAAACTTTTGATGCTGCAGTAGTCTTTATACCTTTTGTTACAAAGTTGTCTTTTAAGGCGATTGGAATACCTAAAAGGGCCGAAGGGTTGTCCTTTTTACGAGCTTCATCTGCTTTTTTTGCATCAGCAAGAGCTTCCTTTTCAGAAACAGTGATAAACGCATTAAGATTGGAATTTTGTTTTTTAATTTCGTCCAAGCATGCCTGGACAAGCTCGACTGAGGATACTTCTTTCTTTTCTAACTTCTTCTTTGCTTCTGTGATAGTTAATTGATTAAGATTCATTGTCAAGGACAGCCTTCACTTTAAAAAACCCATTATATTTTTCTTTTGCATCTGATAGTGCTGCATGCTGTGGGAGAGAGTCAGCTGATTCATCTTCTCTCAGAACATTTTCAAGACCGGTCACTTGAGATGTTTCTTCTACTTTAGAGGTATCAACTTTTTGAAGTTGCTCAACATACTCTAAAATTGAAGAGAGCTGTTTCTCAAATTTTTTCCTCTCTTCCTCAGAAAGGGGGAGATTAGCCAGTTTCGCAACATGAGAGACATCAATTTTCATGTGGCCATTATAGCTCACTCTTTATCTTTCTCGCAATCGCTTCATGAGCTTGCCATTCCAAAGCATCATCCAGAGTTGCAAGATGTATTTCTTTTTTATACTTTACTTCTAGAGTCCGCATAATGAGAAAGTCTGCTATATGAGGGTTTTTCGGCAAAAGGGGTCCATGAAAGTAGCAACCGATCGCATTTTTGTAGATCACACCTTCTGTGCCATCTTCACCATTATTGCCAAATCCTTTTATGACTTTCGCAAACGGTTTCGCATTTTTCCCGAGATAGGTTCGCCCGCCATGGTTTTCAAAGCCGACTATAGTATCTGCCTTTGGCCCGCTCCGCCGCGAGGCGAGTCGCTGATCTTTAGTGTTTAGAAGGCTATTCCATGCTACTTCTGCCAGCGTGTTGCCAATTAATCTTTTCGCCGTCGGTCCGGGATGCTTGGAGACCATATCAAAGATTCCAAGACCTTCGATTCTCTTGCCAATTGATGGTTCGTAGTATTCTCCCATTAACTGTGGTGCCCCACAGACAAAAAGAGCCGGCATGTGGTCCTCAATACGCTTTTTTATCAGGTCGCCTTTTTTCCCTTTAAGGTCCTGCATGACGATTTCTTGCTCTAAGTCCTGTGCGCCTCCACCGAAAAGAAGATCGATAGAAGGTAATCGTGAAATCTCAGTTTTTTCATCGATGCGAAGGACTTCAACATCAATATCACGCCACTGGCAGCGCTTCGTAAGACTGATGATATTTCCTCGGTCGCCATAGGTGCTCATCAGTTCTGGATAAAGCCAGCCGACAATAAGTTTATAGTTCATAGTTACTAGTGAATAGTTAGAGAATTTTCCTTCCGCTCAGGATTTTTCTCGCATCAAGCATCGCGGTGTACGTAGGGAGTATATACAGCGTGTCGTTTTCTTTTGTCAGCTCCAAACTTTTCCTCAGAGCTTCATCGATTTTTTCCTCTATGAGCTCTTTTCTCATGGTATTTGATTCAGAGGCGTATTTCATTCTTACAGCCATATCATATGATCGATCTCCGGAGATGACGATTGTTGTCTCTTTCGGAATAAGCGTTTCGAAATCAATATCCCAGATCCAGGAGACATCCTTGCCGTCTGCAACTCGATCATTCAGAAGAAGAAGGATGGTCTTAGGGTTATATTCTCTAATCGTTCGTAGAGACTCATTAAATCCGATGGGGTTTTTTGAAAGAAAGATCTGTACAAATTTATTGCCAACTGAGATTTTCTCTTGTCTTCCAAATGCTGGTTGAAATCCTGACAGTGCCGATAGCGCATCTTCGAGTTCTATCCCTACAGCTTCTGCGGTGAGGAGAGCGGCATGCGTATTGTATTTATTGTATGTTCCGGAAAGAGGATACGAGGTTACATAAGAGAGGTCGGCCTCGGGTTTTTTAGACGAGCAACTGGTACACTGCCAGATACCAAGATGCGAAAAAGTAATGGATGAATAGGTGAGTCGTTTTTGACAGTTAGGACAGTAAACGGAGTCGACTGCATCGACCGAAAGATCTTTTGCTTGTTTTTTCTCAGCGACACCAAAAAAAAGTGTCTTCGCTTTCGTCTCTTTTTTCAAATATGCTACCTCAGGGTCGTCTGCGTTAAGGATGAGCGTTGTGTGTTGTGGAAGATTTTGCACGGATGTACTCCACTTTTGTGCAATGCTTCGCACCTCTCCGTATCGATCGAGTTGGTCGCGAAACAAGTTGAGAAGCGTCAGCACAGTCGGGGTTATTTCGTGAAGAAGGAGGGGAAGTGCGTTTTCATCAACCTCGAAAATGGCATAGTCAGCATCAATTGTCCCCTTAAAGCTGCTGTTCAGAAGAAGCGTCGAAGCGATGCCGTTACGGAGATTTGCCCCCGACTGATTCTGGATAACTGTTTTACCGTTCATTTCAAGAATCGTCCTTAGCATTTTTGCCGTTGTTGTCTTTCCATTTGTCCCGGCGATGATCATCACCTTTGTTTTTGTCTTTTTGAGCATATCGGGGATGAAATGGTTATTGACCGAAAGAGCGATATGCCCCGGCCAGGTAGTCCCATTTCCGAGATTCAGTGAACGAGCAAAAAAAGAAAGAGCTTTCCCAAGAAAAATGAGTAAGAAGGTAAGCATATACAAGATCTTATATTTATTATACTCGAGGGTGATTACATTGCACGAAGGAGTTTTATACGTTCTTCCATTGGTGGGTGTGTATTGAACAAGGAAGAAAACCATGCTTTTGCATCTTTTCCTTTGAAGGGATTGGCAATAAAGAGATGCGCCGTCGCATTTGAAGCCGTACGAACCGGGCGAGGATCTGCTGCTATTTTTTCGAGTGCACTCGCGAGACCATCAGGGTAACGAGTAAGCAGCGCTCCAGATGCATCGGCTAAGAACTCACGTTTTCGTGAAACAGCTAGCTGAAGAAGCGTAGCGATGATGGGCGAGATGATGGCAAAGACAATACCGATGATGATAAAAATGCCATTTGCACGACCTCGATCATCATCACTGCTTCTGAACCATAAACTACGCATAAAAATATCTGCAAGAATAGCAACAAATCCGACGAGAATCGCAGCGACTGCCATTACCCTCGTATCGAAATTTTTAATATGTGACAGTTCATGGGCAAGAACACCTTCAAGTTCTGACTTATTTAGGCGATCTAAAAGTCCCGTGGTGACACAGACGACTCCATGCTTCGGGTCGCGTCCGGTGGCAAAGGCATTGGGTGACGGGTCGTGAAGAACGCACACTTTCGGCATAGGCAATCCGTCTCCAATACTGAGGTTTTCTACAATTCTATAGAGCTCGGGGTATTCCTCTTTTTTTACCTGTTTTGCTCCTGTTGTCGCGAGAACCAATGAATCTGAAAAGTAGTAGCTTCCCAAACTCATGAATCCTGAAATAATAAGGGCAATTCCGGCAAAAGAAAGACCATACCCATTTGCTTTACCAAAAACATAGGCGACAGTCGTAATAAATACAACGAAAAGAAACATGATGATCCATGTTTTTCTCGTGTTTTGAGCGATAACTGAGTACATGTTCATGCGGATTAAAAGGACACTTTGACATTCTTTCGTTCTTCCTCTTGTGCTTCGAAGAACTCTTCTTCTTTAAATCCGAACATATTGCCGAGCACACTCCCCGGGAAATTGACGAGTGTTGTGTTGTAATCACGAACATTCGTATTATAGAACTGCCGTGCGTACGCTATCTTACTCTCTGTATCGGAAAGCTCATCCTGTAACTGTTTGAAGTTCTCACTTGCCCGCAGTTGGGGATAATTCTCTGAAACCGCAAAAAGCGATTTGAGCGCTCCTGTTAACATGTTATCTGATTCAGCTTTCTGGTGTGGGGAGTCAGCTTTTAAGAGTGCTGATCGCGCCTTGGTAACATTCTCAAAAATGTCTTTTTCGTGCTTTGCGTATCCTTTCACCGATTCGACGAGGTTAGGGATAAGATCGGTGCGGCGTTTTAACTGCACATCGATCCCACTGAAGGCTTCTTTGATACGGACTTTACCTGTAGCCAATTTGTTATAAAGACCCCAAACGTAAAAAACAACGATAACGAGTAAAACTATTGCTATGATGACGGGAACTGACATATTATTTCACCTCCTTATTTCTTTAACCAATCAGAAAATTTATTATACTCCATTGTATTCAAAATTGCATCTTTTGTCGCCCAACCTCGTCTCGCTACTGCGACTCCGTACTGCATGTTATCCATCTGATCTGCTGCGTGGCTATCGGTATCAATAATTAACTTTACTCCGTGTTCAACTGCTTCTTTAACGAGTGTGTCGGGCAAGTCCAGTCGAACGGGCCATGAATTTATTTCCAACGCCTTGTGATGTTCTTTCGCGAAAGCAAAAAGTGCATCCCATTCCAAATCATATCCTGGCCGTTCGTTGAGTAGTCTTCCCGTAGGATGGGAGAGTATCTTCGCTTTCGGATGTGACATGCCTTGAAGAACTCTTTTTGTCATAGCCTTTTTATCCATAGAAAAAGAGCTATGGATAGATACCAGTGCTCCATCAAGTAGTGAAAGCGCATCTTCATCAATTGCTAAATGTCCTCCGACTAATATATCCACTTCGAGTAATTTAAATATTCGAATACTTTTATGTCTCGATTGTATTTTATCAATCTCTTCATTACGTCTTGCGATGTGGTCATAAACTTGTTTTTTTGATTGATTAGAGACGCTCGGATTATGTTCAGAAAAGCCGATAGTAGAGTAGCCAAGAGAGAGTGCTTTCTTTACCATTTCTTCTATTGTATTGCGGCCAAGATCATGACTAGGTTTCAGAGGGAAGTTAGAGTGAATATGAAAATCTCCTCGTATATCTGACAGTTCGATAAGTTTCGGAACAGCATTTTTCAGTGCCAGTTCAATTTCTCCCGTATCTTCTCGTATCTCAGGTGGTATCCACTCCATACCAAGCGCTTTGTAGAATTTTTCTTCAGTATCGTAAGGCTTAAAGGTAGTATCTTTATCTTTTTTATGTTTAATACCGTACTCCGAAAGCGAAAGTCCTTTCTTTAGTGCGAGTTCTCGAAGATGAATGTTGTGATGCTTACTACCGGTAAAATGCTGCAATAGAGATCCGAATCGCTCCGGTTGTTGTACCATAAGATCTATGTGTTTGCCACCGGATATAAGGATGGAAGATGTAGCAGGACCTTGTTCGATAATTCTTTCCTTGTATGGGTATGAGACAAAATGTGCTATGACTTTCTCAGGCTCTTTCGAAGCAACAGCCAGGTCGACATCTCCGATTGTTGAGACTTTCCGACGGAGACTTCCTAATGGTTGAATGTCTACAACTGCCTTATTTTTTTTCATGTAGGTAATAATTTTTTCTGCGATTTCATGAGCGAACGGATAAACCATACGAGCTGACTTTGTCGTACCTTGTTTATATTCAGTTATGGCCTGTAATATGTCTTGTTGGGATTTTTCTCCAAAACCTTCAAGTTGAGCAATTTTGTTATCCATTCCTATTTTTTCAAGGTCACTCATGACTGTGGTAGGCTCTTTTAGATCAAAAAATGTAACCAATTTATAGGCTTTCTTCGGTCCAAAAGATGGAATGTCTAAAAGAGGAAACATCGCTTGAGGCACATCTTGCATGACTGCTTCGAAGTGTTTCACCCTCCCGGTTTCAAAAAGTTCCTCAAGATACTTCCTAATAGTCGGACCGACTCCCGGTATTTTCTCAAGAGTGTTTTCTTTATATGCGTCTTTTAACTCAGTAGTAGACTGTTCAATCGCTTCAGCAGCTTTCTGGTAGGCAATGATTTGGAAGTAGTATTTTTTCTCGTCTTTTATGGCGTAGGAGGCAGCAACATTCCGAAGGAGTTTGCTAATCTCGGCATTAGACATAGAAGCAGTCTAGCAGAACATTGACGAAGTATCAATTATTTGTTACTATACGTCGAGTAAATTTTGGGGTCGTAGCTCAGCTGGTTAGAGCGCTTCCCTGTCACGGAAGAGGTCGCGGGTTCGAGTCCCGTCGGCCCCGCACCTCGATAATTTTTTTCGTCGGGGAACCAAGTTTACAAAAACTGCCTGCTTAACTGAAAACAGAAAATGTTCAAAAGTAAAAGCGGTTTCTGAACCCACACAGAGCCTCAATGTTTTACGGATTACTGTCCAGAAAGGAGGAAAATGCCACAAAAAAAGACAGTAAAAAGATCGGGAACAGCGCGTAAAGTGTCAACCCGTTCGTCACAAACTCAGAAAAACTCTTCACGATTCGGAGAATCATACACAAGTCTTGTGCTTGGAATTATCGCAATTATTATCGTTTCAGTAGTATTCCTTTCATTTAATCGTCACAAGACCGAACAGAAGGAAACACAGGATAACAAAGGTCAGATTTCTGCAACAAGTACAGTCAATCCGGCTGTAACATCTCCAAAAGGTGATACATACACCGTCGCTGCGGGAGACAACTTATGGATTATTGCAGAAAAAGTCTATAACGACGGCTATGCATGGACGACGATTGCGAAAGCAAATAATATCACTAACCCTGGTACGTTGTATGCAGGAACCGTTCTTAAGACGCCAAAAATAGAAAAGTCACAGACAACAACTATGATAAGCGCTGCACCTACAAGAGCACCAACACAACAGCCACAACAAAATCAGACCCAACCAACAGATAAAATCACTGTTCAACAATACACGGTGCAACATGGTGACTATCTTTGGGAAATAGCTGTTCGAAAGTATGGAGATGGATATCGATGGGTCGATATAGCGAAAGCAAACAATCTCCAGAACCCAAGCCTCATCCATTCAGGGAATGTCCTGAGACTGCCATAAGGCAATCAGAAACGAGAAAAGAAATATCCAGCACTGTACTGGAGCTTTTTGCGTGTAATTGAGAAAGTTATCTAGTTTTGTTAAGATAACTTCGTCCTCGCGGGCGTAGTTCATCGGTAGAATGTCTCCTTCCCAAGGAGAATGTGGAGGGTTCGACTCCCTTCGCCCGCTCCAATGAACAGTTATTCCTATTTGTACATCATAAGGAGATCATTTAGGGAGCTCGTTTTAGTTGACTAATTGAGGAATAAAATCGCTGCATTGAGAACTGTCGCAAAACTTACCCATAAAAGGTAAGGTATAAGAAGATAAAAGGCTAATCTTGAGAGTGGATAGAACTTTTTCATAGTGATAACAATAAGTATCCACATGACTACAATAGTGATGAGTCCTAGTAAAGGTGATTGTAGACCAAAAAAGATAGGTGACCAGAGGAAGTTGAGTAGTAGTTGAGCCAGAAAAAACATTCCGGCACTTTTTACCACTTTCTTCTTCCATCCTCTCTTCAGAATCAGATAAAAAGAAATACCCATTAAGAAATATAAAATGGTCCAAACTGGCCCAAAGACCCAGTTAGGTGGTGAAAAGAAAGGTTTATTGAGACTCGCATACCATGTAGGAATGGCCGTGATAGTGAATGGAGTTCCAAGAATGCCTATCAGCTCGCAACCCACAACAGAACAGAGAAACTTAATCAAATCTTTCATCTCTTCACAGTATGCACAAAATTGATACCCACAATCAATATCCTGTTATCAGTCTCTTACTTACAAACCATCTGGATAGGTTCGAGTGAAGTACGGTGATCAGCTCATAAGTAGTATTCGGCATGAGAGGACTAGTGCCATTTAGTAGATAACTACTAGTTGACGCACTAGTTATCATTTGGTAATATGAATCGTGCCGCAACAAAAGGTGACGAAGTACATTTTTGTTTCTGGGGGAGTAATTTCCGGAATCGGGAAAGGTATCGTCGCCGCTTCAATTGGCTTCCTTCTTAAGTCTGCAGGTTATAAAATAGCTCCCATAAAATTTGAGAATTATCTTAACCTTGATGCAGGTACCATAAATCCGATTGAACATGGTGATCCGTACCTCTGTGAAGATGGAACGGAAGCAGATATGGACATCGGAAGTTATGAAAAATTCCTCAATGAAGATATGGGGCGAGACAGCTTCGTTACCATGGGGCAGATCTATAAAACAGTTATCGATCGAGAACGACGTTTCGAGTATAACGGTGAGGATGTCGAAGCGATTCCGCACATTACTGATGAAATAACAGCCCGTATTAACCACTTGGCAAAGCAAAAAGATGCAGATGTGGTTATTGTTGAGTTAGGAGGAACGACCGGAGAATATCAAAATATCTTTTACTATGAAGCATCCCGTATTATGACGCTTCGTAATCCCGGGGACGTGATTCATATCCATGTCAGTTATGTTCCTACCCCGCCACATCTCGGAGAACCGAAGTCGAAGCCCACACAGTTATCTGTGAGAACACTTAATTCTCTCGGTATTCAGCCAGATTTTATCGTTACACGGTCTGAGAAGTACTTAGATCAGAGGCGAAGAGATAGATTCGCAGTTTTCTGCAACATGCGACCTGAGGATATCATCTCAAATCCGGATCTGGAGTCGGTTTATGAAATACCTCTTGTCCTCCATGAGCAAAAACTTGATCAAAAAATTTTACAGAAGCTAGGACTTCCTGAGAAGCAGCCAGATCTCACTGACTGGAAGAAGTTAATAGAAAAGGTAAAAGCGAAAAAAGAAAAAACGATAGAGATAGCCATAGTCGGAAAATACTTCGGAACCGGTGAGTACGAACTTCGAGATTCATATGCAGCTCTTCTGGATGCAATTGACCACGCGGCATGGGAAGTCGGAGTAGGTGTAAAAACCAGGTGGGTTAACGCGGAAAAAGTAGAGAAAGAGGGGATTGAGAAAGAGATAGGAAAACCGGATGGGATCATAGTACCGATCGGTTGGGGAGAGCGGGGAGCTGAAGGAAAAATTTCAGCAGCATCATATGCCCGTGAGAAAAAAATTCCATACTTAGGTTTATGTTATGGTATGCAACTGGCTGTCGTGTCATTTGCTCGTGATATCTTAGGTTGGAAAGACGCCAATACTACTGAAGTGAATCCTGATTCTGGACACCCGGTTATCTCCCTTATGCCTAAGCAAGAAGAGTTTATGAAAACGAGAGCCTATGGTGGCACGATGCGTCTGGGAAGTTGGGAAGCTATTGTGAAGAAAGGGACGAGGGCATATGATATTTATCAGAAATATGGAGGTCTCATTGACCCTCAAAGAGGATTGACCAGTGAGCGCCATCGTCATCGATATGAATTTAACGATATCTATACTCAGGATTTCGAGAAGGCAGGACTCGTGATAAGCGCTCGATCAGTCGTCGAGAATCTGGCAGAGATAGTAGAGTTGCCGGAGAGTGAGCATCCGTTCTATCTCGGAACACAGGGTCACCCCGAGTATAAAAGTAGACCTCTCTCACCCCATCCTATCTTCATCGAGTTCATGAAGGCGAGCGCGAAGTAATTCAGCTTCCCTCTTGAGTAATGCTTCTCATTTAGGTATAATTACTTCCATGTTAACAGGAGTTACCTTTCAGCCTGGCGATACAATTCGTGTCCACCAGAAGATCAAAGAAGGCGAAAAGTCTAGAATTCAGATCTTTGAAGGGATCGTTTTAGCCATAAAAGGACGAGGAGAAAATAAAAGTTTTACTGTACAGAAGATGGTCGGTGATATCGGCGTGGAGCGAATCTGGCCGGTTTTTTCTCCAAATATCGAAAAAGTCGAAATAAAAGAAAAAGCAAAAAGACGAGTAAAACGTTCAAAACTCTACAATCTTCGTGTTCCAAAACGTTAATCTCTTCACGAATCTCCATTTTTAGCGTATTCTATTCCCAGGGGTCATGGTGGTATCCAATCTACAATCAGGAAAATTAGGTGAAGCCACAGCCGTTTCTTTCTTAAAGAAGAAAGGTTATCGAATAGTTGCTCAGAACTTCAGGATTAGAAATGGTGAGATTGATATTATCGCGATCGATAGCCAAAGGAAGGAAGAAGTGCTCGTTTTTATCGAAGTAAAGACGAGATCATCTGAACTATTCGGTAAGCCAATAGAGTCGATAACTCCTCGGAAGCTCGCTGCTCTCCATAGAGCACTGCTCTTTTATAAACAAACGCATCCGAAAACTCCTCATATTCTTCGTGTCGATGCAGTCTGTGTGTTACTAGGGAGTCAGGGGAAAATACTCTCTGTAGAGCATATGGAAAATATTACGGGTTGAATTATTCCTGATCGCGGAGTGCGCGAATTTCGTCACGAATTCGCATAGCGCTCTCGAAATCGAGTCGTTCGGCAGCATTCTTCATTTCTTTCCGTAGTCTTTTGATTAAATCTTCTCGTTCATCAGGGAGAAGGAGTTCTTTTTTCTGAAGATGTTCAATAAATTCCAGCGCTTCCACTTGCCTTTCTTCTTCGGTAATCAGCTTTGCCCTGATCAATTTTTCAATACCTACCGGTGTTATGTTATGTTTTTTGTTATAGTCTGTCTGAATTTTTCGCCGTCTGTCTACCTCATCGATGGCTCCTTGCATAGACTTCGTTATCGTATCTGCGTACATGATGACTTCAGCATTCACATGCCGTGCTGCTCTTCCCATGGTCTGGATAAGTGATGTACGACTTCGTAAAAATCCTTCTTTATCGGCATCGAGAATAATGACGAGAGATACCTCAGGCAAGTCGAGTCCTTCACGAAGGAGGTTAATGCCGACGACGACATCGTACTCTCCTTCTCGGAGTTTATCCAGGACGTCTTGGCGGTTTAAGGTAATAATATCGGAGTGAAGGTAAGCGACTTTTATCCGTCGTTCTTCCAGGTATGATGTGAGCTCTTCAGACATACGTTTGGTGAGTGTTGTTACCAGGACACGTTCTTTTTTCTCGGTTCTCGCCTGAATCTCTTTTATAAGGTCTTCGATTTGTCCTTTAGAAGGACGTATGGTAATTTTCGGGTCGACCAATCCAGTCGGTCTGATGAGTTGTTCGGCAATACCGTCTTTTGCTTCCTTCGCGAGAGATATCTCATATTCATCAGGTGTTGCGCTGACGTAGACTGCTTGATTCACCTTTCTCATAAACTCATCAAATCTGAGTGGTCTATTATCCAGAGCCGAAGGGAGACGGAAACCATAATCAATTAACGTGGATTTTCGTGATTGGTCGCCGTTATACATACCGCGAAGTTGTGGGAGTGTGATGTGGGATTCGTCTATAACAAGAAGCCAGTCTTTATTCGCGTGGGTGAAATAATCGATCAGTGTGTATGGTGGCGATCCAGGTGCTCGGCCATCAAAGTAAATAGAGTAGTTTTCAATACCGTTAACGTAGCCTACTTCCTGAATCATCTCGAGGTCATAATTCGTTCGCTGCGCGAGGCGCTGCGCCTCCAGAATCTTACCTTCTTTTTTCAATTTCGCCAACTGTTTATCTAAATCTGCTCTGATTTGAGCAAATGCTTCCTTATAGGTAGAAGGATCTGTCATATAGTGCTTTGCCGGATAGATAACAGTCTTTTTGAGATGTTGGATTGTTTCACCCGTTAGTGGGCTAAATTCATAGAGCGATGAAATCTTTTCTCCTGTCATCTCGATTCTCAGACCATAATCTGTATATGCGGGGAAGAGGTCGATGCTCCCTCCCCGAACGCGGAAAGAGCCGCGAGTAAACTCATAATCATTTCTTTCATACTGGAGGTCTGCCAGGCGAGTGATGATATCTCTCTGATCTAGCTTTACGCCTACAGCCAATTCAAGAATGAACTTTCCGTATTCCACGGGTGAGCCTAAGTTGTAGATCGATGAGACAGAGGCTACGACAATAACGTCCTGTCGTGTTAGGAGATTGGTCGTTGCAGAGAGACGGAGTTTATCGATCTCTTCGTTAATCTCTGCCTCTTTTTCTATATAGGTATCTGTCGTCGGAACATATGCTTCCGGTTGGTAGTAGTCATAGTATGAAACGAAATAGGATACTGCATTCTGCGGAAAAAAATCTCTGAATTCCTGGTAAAGTTGGGCTGCTAGTGTTTTGTTGTGCGAAATCACCAGTGTAGGGCGCTGGATGTTTTTTATGACATTCGCCATAGTGAAAGTCTTTCCACTACCGGTAACACCCAACAGTACTTGGTTTTTCGTACCGGATTCTACATTTTTTGTCAGTTTTTCTATCGCCTGAGGCTGATCTCCGGTAGGTTTGAAGTTAGAAACGAGCTTAAAATCCATGCAGGTATTTTACATGAAGTGTATCAAGAGTAGCAAGGGTACCTAGTGTATCAAGGGGAAAATGTTACTTTTTCTCTTTTGATTTTCTTTTCCTCTCCACACTTTTATTTGGACTCAAGATGGAAGAAGTTATTATCTGAGCAACATTCCAGCCCATGATACCGCTCGGAAAAACTATGATAAGACCGACAAACCAGTTAATTTTGCAAAGACTAGAAAAAATGTTACAAACAAAAGACCCTGAGGGAAAAAGAACGAAGATGCAGACAAAAAACAGAACAACGATAAAGCTAAACACAGGTTTTGAAAATTTACTTAACCATGAAGCTTTTATGATAGTAAGAACAACTCTCACTATCACTCCCAAGAGAAAGAAAAATATGAGAGAAGAAAACGCTGTATGAAGAACAATTCCAACTGCAAGAGCAAGGAAGAAACCGTTCATATTATCCATAAAGAAATTGTAGAGCTAAATGCTTATCTTGTCAAAATTGACCTAGTATGTGGTAGAAACGCATATTGCAAAAATATACGAACTATCGTATATTTTACACATAAGCTGAAAAGGGTAAACAGCTAAATAAATATGGCCGGAGTACTTTATAGAAAAGAGCGAGAATTATTAGAATTTCTCGCGCAACATCAAAAGCAGTACGGATATTCACCGACACTTCGTGAGATGGCAGCTGCTACCGGCCATAGAAGTGTCTCAACCATTCACACCATTATTCGAAATCTTGTCGATAAGGGTTATGTCAGAAAAGGCGACGGGAATGCCAGAATTCTTGAGATTGTTGATCATAAAGTAGCCTCATCAATGCTCGGGACGAGTCTTTCCATAGAGCTTCCTTTGATGGGATTCATCGCCGCAGGTCGACCTTTAGAGCCTCATACTGATCCGAATGCTACTTTTCAGATCTCCGCCTCCATCATTTCAGGAGCAAAAACAGCCTATGTCCTTCAAGTAAAAGGGGAGTCGATGATAGAAGATGGGATTCTTGATGGGGACTTTGTCGTTATCGAGAAAGTACAAGAGGCGAATAATGGTGAGATCGTCGTCGCCCTCGTCGATGATAATCTGGCTACATTGAAGCGATTTTATAAAGAAAATGGAAAAGTAGTTCTGAAGCCGGCAAATGCCAAAATGGAACCTATCTATCCGCAGAGTCTTCGCATCCAGGGCAAAGTCGTCGGCCTCGTCCGTAAGTTTTAAGCTCCTTTCTGATATAATTCCTCCCATGGGAACACTATTTGTCGTGGCTACTCCTATAGGGAACCTCGAAGACATAACAATACGAGCAATAAAAATCCTTTTAACAGTCGACGGCGTCGCCTGTGAAGATACACGGAAGGGAAGTTTTCTTCTGAAAACGTTGCGTGAACGGTACGGGGAATCGGTAGAAGGAATGAAGTCTATTGAACACCAGCGATTATTTTCTTACTACGAGCAAATCGAACAGCAACGAGTTCCAGAAATCATGAATGCTCTAAAAAATGACCTCGATATTGCCCTTATCTCCGATGCGGGAACACCTGCTATTTCGGATCCTGGATTTCGAGTTATAAGAGAGTGTGTTCGGGAAGGAATAAAAGTCGTTTCGATTCCTGGCCCTTCATCGGTTATTTCGGCGCTCGTTTCCTCAGGGTTACCACCGGATAAATTTGTTTTTTTAGGCTACCCTCCACGAAAACCAGGCCACCGAAAGACATTTTTTGAAAATGCAAAAAAGAGTCAGGAGTATATTAAGGCGACGATGATTCTGTTTGAGGCACCCCATAAGCTGAAAGTCACCTTAGAGGAACTCCAAGCAGTGTTCGGTGATGGCGAGGTAACGCTGGCACGTGAACTGACAAAAGTGCATGAGGAAGTAAAAAGCGCAAAGATATCAGACTTGCTACATGAATACAAAAAGAAAGAACCTAAAGGTGAATTTGTCATCCTCCTTGCTCAAGAATAGTCTTCACACAACATATGACCGAAATTGATATTGTTAAACCAACAGAGCCTACTTTTTACTTCTTCCCTCTGAATGAGCGCGCTCAAACCGTTATCAAGCATGGATTTAGTCTCAAGCAACTGTGGGCATTTCGTCCGATTACTGCTCTCAATATCTTCTATGGAGCATTACAAGAAGGTTCATCAAATCAAGATCTTCATGACTGGGGGTTGAATGTCTCATCGACCCTTGCGCAGATTGAGGGACTTTCTGGGGTCTCTTTACCACCAGCTGATGAAGTAATCATCCCTACAGAAATTACCGTACATGCTCTTAAAAAATATCACACCACACAAAGCGGTAAAGAAACAATTGATTTTGCACAACGAGTCGCCCGTCTTGCACAGCTTGATCATATTGATAGTTCGAGCCTCTTAATTGGATCGGTGTTCGCCGCGCAAGGAGACTTTCGATCGCTTCTTCGAAGAAATGGATTGACTCCACGAGCTTTTGTTTATGGAAGGGGAACAGCAACTGTTAATACTCCTCAAGGGTAGAAGTATCGCCGATAGGTTGCCCGAGTTCTTTCGCTTTTAAGATTCTTCTCATTATTTTTCCACTTCTTGTTTTCGGTAGTTTATCGATAAATTCTACTTCTCGGGGATAGGCGTGACCGGCAAGATGTTTTTTTACATGATCTGCGAGCTCCGTTTTTAGTTCTTCGGTCGGTTCTATACCTGGCTTTAAAACGACAAAGGCTTTGATGATTTCTCCCCGTATTTCATCCGGTTTTCCGATAACTCCTGCTTCAACGACAGCCGGATGCTCAACGAGTGCACTCTCTACTTCGAACGGTCCCACGCGTTCACCAGAGGTCTTTATGACATCATCTGCACGTCCTATGAACCAGAAGTAGCCGTCCTTATCCTTCTTTGCTCTATCTCCTGAAAAGTACCAGTCGTTTTTAAAGTAACTATCATATTTTTCTTGGTTTTCCCAAACTGTTCTCATGAGTGATGGCCATGGTGGTTTCAAACAGAGATTTCCCTCTTCTCCATCTGGAACCGGATTTCCATCATCATCCATTATGCCGGCTTCCATCCAGGGGAGCGGCTTTCCCATAGAACCCGGGTGTACTTCCAGGTCCGGAGTATTTGCAATAGCTATTGAACCTGTCTCTGTCTGCCACCACGTATCATGAAAGTACATACCAAAGGCTTCTTTACTCCAGATAACTGCTTCAGGATTCAGTGGCTCACCCACAGATGCGAGATAACGGAGATGAGAGAGGTCATGTTTTTTAACCAACTCGGTTCCTTTCGCCATGAGCATACGGATAGCAGTCGGTGCGCTATACCAGACAGTGACTTTGTGTTTCGCCAATAGTCCATACCAGACTTCAGGATCGAAGCGTCCGCCGTGGACGAGTGTTGTTATACCCAGAGACCAGTTACTTAAGATACTATAGACAATGCCTGTTACCCAACCCGGATCTGCTGTACACCAATAGATATCATCCGGCTTAAGATCCAAAACGAGTCTCGCACTTTCGTGTTGCTGCAAGGCTGCAATATGGGCATGGACGATCCCTTTCGGCTTTCCTGTCGTTCCAGAAGTATAGAGCATGAACGCATAGTCTTCAGGTTTTGTGTGAACCACGGCGAAATTTTCCGGTTGCAAATTGATATCTGCCTGTGTCTTCTCTTCATCAACGACAATAACCTGCTTGAGATTCGGCAATTGGGCTTTTACTGCGTCAATTCTCGGCAGCAGTTCTGTACAGGTAATAATGACGCAGGCTCCTGAATTCTCAAGTCTATCTTTCAGAGCAGATTCCTGAAACGCAGAAAACATGGTGCCTGCAATAGCGCCGGTTTTTAAGATGCCTAAGAAAGCGATATAAAGTTCTGGGCGGCGGGGGAGGAATAAGAAGACGCGATCTCCCTTTTTTACCCCCAGAGATGTCAGATAGTTCGCATAGCGGTTACTCTCCTTAGAAAGTTGAAAAAAAGAAAAAGTCTGTACATTTCCGTCGTCACCCTCATAAATAAGCGCTGTTTTTGATGCCTGCCCATTTTCTATATGTTTATCAATAGCGTTGTAAGCCGCATTAAATGAAGCATCATCGAGCCAGGCAACCTCTTGTTTCTTTTCTTGCCAGTTGAAGTATTCTGATGATAAGTAATCTTTTGTACTAGACATGATTCGGATTGTTATTTCGTCTCTCTTTCGAGACTACATTACCTTGCTCATCAATAGTATACACAAGAACTTCACCGGTGCCAATTTCAAGACGTACGATATCTGTATCGCTTATTTGTTCGATGTTTTTCGCCAGTGCTCGAAGCACATTGCCGGATCCTACCACGACAATATTTTTATTCTTTTTTAATTCGGGCAGAATATGTTCGTCATAGTAAGGAACGACGCGCTCATACACCTGCTTGAGTGACTCTCCTTGTGGAATTGGATAGTCCCACCCCCGGCGAAGTTTGATGAATTCCTCCTTACCAAGCTCTTTTTGTATCTGCCACTTATTTTTTGCCGTATAGACACCATAGTTTCTTTCACGAAGCGATTGATGCATGTGAACAGGCACATCAGTTCTACGAAGTGTCTCGAGTAATACGAGAAGTGAGTGTTTCATTCGTTTCAGTTCTGAGGTAAAAGCAAGATCCAGAGGAATATCGGCAAGAGATTCTGCTGCTTTTTGCATTTCTTGCCGGCCTTCAGGAGTGATATCCGGATCATCCCACCCTGTCCAGAGTCCTTGTGCATTATATGATGATAGTCCGTGGCGGATGAGGATAAGTCTTCCCATACTAAATCACTTTCATCTGCTGTTCGATTTGCAGAAGTCTATTGTACTTGGCTACTCGTTCACCTCGTACAGGCGCTCCGAATTTACAGTAATCTGCAGCAACAGCAACAGAGAAATCGGCGATAAAGTCATCGTTTGTTTCACCGGAACGATGGGAAACAATAATCTTCAGACCGGCAGCTCTGGCCACCTCGACCACCGCCATGGTCTCAATAACTGTTCCTATCTGATTGGGTTTAATAATAATTCCGTTGATTGTTTTTTTATTAAGTGCCATTTGTAGACGGTACGGATTTGTCGAGGTGAGGTCATCTCCTGTGACAATCGTTTCCGGTCCCATACGAGAAGCAAGGTAAGTCCAGCCATCCCAATCATCCTCAGAAAGCGCATCTTCTAAATACAAGACATTATATTTTTTAATAAGTGTTTCATACCAGGAAGTAAGATCGTTTGCCGTGAGCCGCATCGCTCTATCATGGATTTTGTATAGTCCATCACCATGAAATGATGAGGCTGCAGCATCAAGGCCGGTAAAAATGTCATAACCGAGTCTGAGATTTGCTGACTCAATAGCTTGGGAAAGCATCAGTAGTGCGTCTTCATTCGTAGCTACGAGAGGGCTGAATCCACCTTCGTCTCCAACAAGGGTTGAAAAATTGCCTCGTCTGAGTATTTCTTTGAGTGCATTATAGACAATAAAGGCCATATGCAGAGATTCACCATATGTTTTCGAGCTCGCCGGAACAATCTGAAATTCTTGAAGGTCTATCGATCCTTCTGCATGCTTCCCACCGTTAATAAGGTTAAAAATAGGTGATGGAATTTTCATTAGTTGGTCTTTTTTTGTAAACTCTCGAAGATAGAGGTAGAGGGGGAGTACAGAACTTTTTGCTGCAGCTTTTGCGACAGCCATAGAAACACTCAGCATGGCATTCGCCCCCATGCGCGATTTATTCTGTGTTCCATCGAGTTCGATCATCGCTTTATCGATGTCTGGTTGCTTGCCGGCTTCCATACCGATGAGGCGGGGAGTAATACTGGTCATGATATTACCGACAGCCTTCTGGACACCTCTTCCCAAGAATCTGTTTTGATCTCCATCTCGCAGTTCAAGCGCTTCGTAACTACTCATCGATGTCCCACTCGGGCAAGAAGCGATACCGATTGCATTGTCTTGGAGGATAACTGTCGCCTCTACCGTAGGATTTCCCTTGGCATCGAAGATTTCGCGTGCTACTATTTGTTTTATCTTAGCCATACATTATTAACTAGCAACTGACTAGTAGTTACTAGTAACTCGTTTATAGTTAATAGTTTTACCTAAATGATAATATTTTTTTCTCATATGTTGCGACTGTTTTTCGAACCTCAGAAATTGCATCAGGAGAGACTGAAACACTCGTGATGCCCCAGCGGACAAGTTTTTCAACAAGAGACGGATAGAGAGAGGGGGCTTGACCACAAATAGATGCCGTAACACCGTGCTTTTTCGCTGTCGTAATAACACGTTCGAGTGCCCAAAGGACTGCCTCATCCTGTTCATTAAACTCGCGCGCTACTTCACTGTTATCTCTGTCAGTGCCGAGAATAAGCATCGTTAGGTCATTTGAGCCGATTGAGACACCATCGATACCGACCTGGATAAATTTCTCAAGAAGAATCACATTTGAAGGAATCTCGACCATCATCCAGAGTTTAAATGAGGGGGATCGATAGAGATCAGCTTTCGCCAGTAATTTCTTCACTGACTCAAGCTCAGCGACTGTTCGCACAAAGGGTATCATGACCCAAAGATTCTTCAAGTTTTTCTTATTACGAACCTGCTTTATCGCTTCAAGTTCGAGATTAAAGACTTCCGGGTCATGCATATAACGAAAAGCGCCACGATACCCTAACATAGGATTTGATTCGAGCGGTTCGAATTCTTTTCCACCGATAAGTCCTCGATACTCATTTGTCTTGAAATCTGTTGTTCGGTAAACAACAGGACGGGGATTAAAAGCTGAGCAGAACATCTCAAGCTGTGTTGCAAGTTTTTCAACAAATACATGACCTTTTTTCTCTCGAAGGAGCTTCTTCGGGTGTGTTCCGATGTTTGCTATCATAAATTCTGCTCGAAGTAGTCCGACACCATCGACGTCAAGTTGTGCGGTCTTTTGTGCTAATTCTGCCTCTGCTAAGTTGACGTAAATCTTTGTCGCCGTCTTTATCTTTTCAACTGGCCGTGTCACCTGTTGTTGTCCTAATGGTATAATCCCACCCCCTTTATAGATTTCACCTTTTAAGCCGTTTACGGTAATAACCATGCCGTCTTTTAAAACCTTTAGTGCGTCTGCTGCTCCGACGACTGCCGGAATACCTAACTCTCGGGAAACAATTGCCGCATGAGATGTTCTTCCCCCACGTTCTGTCACGATGGCTACAGCTTTTTTCATAGCAGGAACATAATCCGGGTTGGTCTGTTCAGCAACGAGTACGTTTCCGGCAACGAGTTTATCAATATCTCTTGAGCTTTTAAGAATTTTAACCGGTCCGGAGGCTATGCCTGGCGATGCTGGTGCTCCTGTCAGAATGATAGGAAGATCCTTCGTCGACTGAGGATCTGATGTAGTTTTTGTGTGTGTTGTGGTGATCGGTCGTGTCTGAACGACATAAATTTTATTGTCTGCAATTGCCCACTCTATGTCCTGGGGAAAGTAGTAGTGATGCTCTAATTGCTTACCGAGCTTCGCCAGCTCTTTTATCTGACTATCAGAAATTTTCTGCTTCTTCGAAAGTACTGACATAACTTTTATTTCTTTGTTCACCATACCAGACTTTTTCAGCATAAGATTCTGTGCTGCTACTGTTTTCAGTTTTATAGAAAGATCGCTCTTTTGTACTTCATAATGATCCGGTGTTACTTTTCCCTGGACTATCATTTCACCTAAGCCATAGATTGCCTCAATGACGACTCTTGATTTATCATTCGTCACCGGGTCAATCGTGAACATAACTCCTGATTTTTCTGATTCGACCATTTGTTGTACGACTGCAGCCAAGCCGACTTTAAAGTGATCGAATTTTTTTTCATGACGATAGAAGATCGCTCGTGCTTCAAAAAGTGACGCCCACGCTGCCTTTACTTTTATTAAAAGATTCGCTTCACCTTTTATGTTCAGATAGGTTTCTTGCTGCCCGGCAAAGGAGGCTGATGGGAGGTCCTCTGCAGTTGCAGATGACCGAATCGCAACAAGTGGATCTGTCAAAACACCGCCGAGGCGTTTATAGGCCGTGAAGATATCGCGAACCATATCTTCGGGTACTTCTGAGTGCATAATAAGTTTCTTAATGTGTTGAGATACTTGGTTAAGCGTATCTGATTTATCGAAGTTGATCGTTGCAAGAAGATGTTTTATCTTTGTCGTGAGATTGTTCTCCCGAATAAACTTGAAGTACGCTTGCGATGAGATGATAAATCCATTCGGGACGGGGAATTTGGCCTTTGTCATCTCACCCAAATTCGCGCCCTTTCCACCGACAAAGGCTCCGTCGTCTTTATCGATTTCTGAGAACCAAAAAATAAAGCGTGAATCGCGCGCCATTATATCTATTATGCGCAGGCGAGAGAGAAATAGCAATACGGGAGAGCTGGTAAGTAGTTACTTTAATTGTTCTTTGAAGTAGTCAACCCATGGGTTAACTGCAGGGTTCTGATCATAATGAAGACCCAGATAGAGGGTAAGGAAACTTCCGTAAACCATCGCTTCTAAAAAATCGTCATACGCAGTCTGTCCATTTAAGAGGATGGCATGAAGGGAATGGTTATTTTTATCAATAACATCGGCTGTTAGTTTCAGTCGAGTTCTGATCTTCTCTTCATAGTTAGGAGAATCAAAAAGGAGAAACTGTAAAGGAGCATTTTTCGGAAATTGCAGTCCTTCCATCAGATGATGATTGAGATCAGGAATAAGGAAGTAACAGGCAAACGCCTTACTCGTTTCATGAAACTGATTGCGAAGAATATGAGCATTACCGCTCATGTGCTCAGCCGCGATGATGACCGGTATCTTATCCGCGAAGACAGCGTAGTCCTTTTCGGCCCTCGTTTGAATCTCAGAAAATTTTTCCTTCAGCCGTATGATGGCATCCGCAATTTCCTGTTCTCCAATCGTTATGAGTCCTGTTTTGCTTAAGAGGCCAAGTAAGCCGAGAATAGTGTAGCCATTTCCAAGCCTTGGGACACCTGCAGGGTTGAGTTTTGCGTCAAAAACATAGGAAGGAATATGATTTTTTTCTGCAAATTCTGCCAGGGGACCACCTTTGGTGATGATAAGCATCTTTGCTCCTTTTGTTTTTGCTTCATGCGCACATGAGAGTACTTCTTCTGTCGTACCTGAGTAGCTGGTTAAGACAACTAATGTGGTGTCATTCACATAAGCGGGGAGATGGTAATCAGAGACGATCTCTGATGGATAAGCTAACTCTTGTGAGAAAAGTGAGCGTGCTACTAAGGCACCATAGATAGACGCTCCCATACCGCAGAAAACGATATGTTTCACTGAGCGAAACATGTCTCTATCTATCGTTAGTGCAGTCACATCATTCCATGCTTTTTCACACTGTTCAGCCAGAAGTTCCGTGGAGGCAAGCGTTCCCTGTGGGTCAATCTTTTTAATAGCTTCAATATCGTTCAGTTGTACCATATTATTCCCGATCTTTCTTTCTTATATCTTCAGTCTCATCCGGCCTACTGTAGTCATCTTCCAGTCTGAATGTCGTTCCTTGCTCAGGAAGGGATGCTTCTATGACGTCACAGTCTGTTTGGGCATGGAGTCTGTGTCGTTGGCCTATCTCTATGGTATAGCCTTTCCCTTTTTCCATGTGGACTGTTGAGAGTTCCCCTTGCTCGTTATCGACAATAAGATCACAGTTACCATGTAGTAAATACTGTGTTTCTTGTTTTATATCATGCACTTGTAGGCTTAGTCGCTTCCCTGCGTTGATATGAAGAATTTTTCCTGTATAAGGTAGGTTCGGTGGTGTAAAGATGATCTCGTACCCCCAGGGCTTTTCGACTTTTTTGACGAATGGAGTGTTGGTGAAGGTGGCTTTGTCAAATTTTGAAAGATCAATCATGAAGCTATTATACCTTTAGCGTTTCATTTCTTCAATGAACGAGATAAGTTCTACCTTTTTCTCTTCCATTTCAGGCTTGGACTTGGATTCGAGATTGAGTCTAAGAAGTGGTTCTGTATTTGATGTTCTGACACTGAACCTCCAGGTTTCATACGAAATGGCAATACCGTCAATCGTATTGAGATCACCGTCTTTGTATTTTTCTTTCAACTTTTCAATGATTTCTTTTGCATTCTCTACTTTAAAGTTTACTTCGCCGGATTCAAAACCACGCCGCAGTTCTTCGACAAGTTCTGAGAGTTTCTTTTTTTCCTCGGTCATCACTTTCAATACGCTTATAATGGTCGCAACTTGCGATTCGGCATTTCCAGTAGCCCGATAGTAGTAATGAGCGGATGACTCTCCGGCAAAAATGCCTCCAGTTGCTGTTAATTGTTCAGTTATATATGCGTGACCGACTCTGGTTATTTTATACGTTCCACCGAGTTCTTCAATAATTGTTTTCGGGGTTAAGATATACCGAATATCAAAGAGTACCGGTCTTGTTTTATCTTTTTTCAAAAGTTCTCTCGCAACGAGAGCAGTAATAATGGTCGCAGGCACGATTTCTCCACGCTCGTCAATAAAAAAGAGCCGGTCTCCGTCACCATCCGGTGCTAACCCCAGATCTGCTCCTTCATCGATGACTCGTTTTTGAAGATCTTTGAGGTTATCAAAGTCGAGGGGATCTGGTTGATGAGAAGGAAACGTGCCATCAAGATCAAAGTTCATCTTAATAAGTTCACCGGGAATTTTTTTAAAGAGTGCTTCGATATAGGTAGCTCCCATAGCATTTGCCGGATCTGCAACGATTTTATAGGTATCAAGTGTCGGGTGATCGAAAAGTGTAATGGCATTTTCAACTTCATCCTCAAGAATATTCTCTTTCTTCGTTTCGGAACCACCTTTCCTTTCCAGCACTATACCACCCTCCTGGGCAAGTTTTTTAATATCATCCATACCCGTCGATTTACCTATTTTGATGAGACCTTTTGGACTGTTGCGAACAATTTTTACGCCGTTATATTCTTTCGGATTGTGTGAAGCAGTGATTTGAATGCCTGCATCGTAGTTATTGTGAGAGACAGCGAAATAAAATGTCGGTGTTGAGAGGAGTCCGACGTCGATGATGTCGGCGCCTGCTTCAAGGAGTGTTTTTTTCGCAACAGCAAAAAGTGAGGGGGAGGAAAGTCGCATGTCGCAGCCTAAGGCAATAGTGAAATGGCCCTTCACCTGATCGTGGGTAAAAAAATGATAAATAGATTGAATAATAGCGACGATATTTTCTTCGTTTATCTGTGTAGGGTAAATGCCTCTGATGTCGTAGGCTTTAAAGATAGCAGGATCGATAATGGGTGCATGAGAAGCGCTTGACATCGATATCATCTTAAAGTGAGCTTAGGAAAAAGTCAATCCGTGTCTGCAGGGGAATGGTGGATGCTCCCGTTTTCGTTTCCAGATCAATTCGAAAAAGTTGCTCGTGAAGAGAGAGCAACGCTGTTTTTGAAAAAAGTCTTGCTTGTCTTTCTAGCTTGGTTTTCTGCCAAGGTGCAAGGCGTTTTACCTCTTCTATCTGGGCAATCGGCTGTGATGCTACAGCAAGAAGCAGGCGTACATGACGGGTAATCATAAAAACAATCATCTCCGTCGGTGTGCTCTGTTGTGTTTCATGAAAGAGTTTTATCAGAACAGAAGCGTTATTCGGCTTTAAACTATCAAGGAACTGGAAAAGTGTTTGGGGTAAAGCGAATTTTTTTATTTCTGCTTGTTTAAATTTCCCTAGAGTTGAAGCAGTGAGATCTTTTCCTTCCCAGAGAAGGATGTGGTGGGTTTTTTCTTTTGCTATGACATCGATCAGGCTGTCCAGCTCCGAGGATTTTTTTCGTTTACTTAAAAGGTCTTCGATAGCAACAGTCTTAGGGTCGTTAAATAATCCTCCACCTTCAAGTACCTGCAGGAGATCAGTGATGGTAACCGTGTCACCTGAAAACTGCACAGTTTCAGGTGAAATAAGCTGTGAAAAAGCCTGTCTAGAAGCGGCAGTATCTTCGCCATAAAATATAGTTAGCATAGGTTAATCGAGAGAAATTAAAGACGGAACATAAATCGAAAAGCTGTCTGTGCTGCGAGTGTGATCGGAAAGAGGCTTTTTTTTCTTTCCTCGATCGCTCGAAAATCCTTTACGGGGATAGTAGTATCAGCTGCAATTTCAGTACCTAAAACAACATTGATAATGCTTGGGGTACCTTTTACTTTCGGTAGGTTCTTTACTACTTCGTACTGCTTCGAAGGTGTTCCGTCTTCTTTTACAAAGGAAAAGACAGTAAATGGGCCTCCACCGGCTTTGAGGAGGAAAGGGGAGACAGTGACGATACTGTCATCGCTCCAAGCAGTCTCAAAGGCTACTTTATAGTAATCTGCCCGCTGTTCATCAGATATTGCAGCAGACGACCAGCCTGTTTCTGTTATAAAAATGGGAAGTTTTTTGCCGCCTAATGACTGCGCGAGAGCTTGTTCATATTTAAAACTTGCGATGCTCATCGGAGAGCTATTCGTCGGCGGCGAGGAAAAGCCAGGATTAGGATACGAGTGACTGGAGAGTCCATCGATTTGGCTGAAGATATCAGGAACCTGATCATTCATATATCGCATATAGTCATACTGATTAAATGCTTGTCCGGGAACGGTAGCTGCTGCGTTATCCATGCCACTGGAAATGATAAAAAAATCTTGATTTACTGACTTAAAAGCAGTTACTGCATAGCTGAGAAGATCAGCGTATTCGGCAGGATTTGCAGAACCACCCCATTCGTCACTGCGATTCACCTCGTTAAAGACGATAATGTAACGATTTTTCACCGGCCAGTTAAGCGAGTCGAGGAAATTGGCAAAGTCGAGAATATCTGAAGGCTGTGGTTTTCTCCAGACTTTCGTATTAAAGTAATCTCCTTCCGTTGCTAAACGAACGATAGGAATAAGATGGTGCTTTCTTGCATCATCCATGAAAAGCTGCCATTTTACCAAATCACGGTCGCCGGCCTGTATAGGGATGACCACATAACCCCATTCTCCTCCGTTTGAATTGACCAATAAGGCGGCATCTTGTATTTCTTGTTGGAAGAGAATATGAATACCTACTTTATTATTCGGCTTCGTAAGGGGATTTTCCACAGCCATAGCAGGCTTTACAACAAAAGAGAAGAGACTAAAAAAGATGATGAGCAGAAGATATTTCATTGAGTGTCTATTATAGCAGTTTACGCTCTGAAACAGAGCAGCGCGGAACAATGCTGAACCTAACGCGGAAAGAATCAGAAGAGAATATTAGTTCGATAGTGAGTGATTAGACTCCTGCGATTGCTCTTTAGAAGAAAGCAATATTTTAAAAAAGATGAGAAGCATGCTCATCCAGATCACAAGCCCGACCTGAATAATCTGTGTGTACGCAGGGTTATAGGAGACAAAGAACTCAGACAGGATTTTTCCTTCAATGGCGCCGATTGCTGCAAGTAAACTGAAGCCTAAGATGTCGTGGAGTGTAAACATCTTCGTTATGGCAGAAAAAAGTAATCCGATAAACAACCCAAATACGATAAAGACTTCCATGAAAACAATACTATATTACCTCGATAAGAACCACACTATAAAACCTGTAATAAATTTGAAAGAAAGACGCTGTATAATAGCTTAGTGAGACAAATCTATTTTACCGAAGAAGGCTTGGAGGATTTGAAAAAACGATTGGAGGCGCTGAAAGCAGAGCGTACTCATGCAGTGGGGGAGTTAAAAAAAGCACGAGAGATGGGAGACCTAAGTGAGAACGGTTACTATAAAGCCTCGAAGATGAAGCTGGTATCTGTGGATCGAGAATTACGTGATATTCAGTATAAGTTAAAGTATGCGAGTGTCATTCACAAAGAACATAGCGATCAGGTGAGTTTAGGTAGTAAAGTAACGCTTTCCCTAGGAGAGACAGAGGTAGTCTACGACATCGTCGGCGAATACGAAGCAGATCCGAGGAAAGGGAAAATATCAAATGTCTCACCGCTAGGACTCGCTCTCCTGCGGAAGAAAGAGGGAGAATTAGTCAACCTCAAGACACCTAATGGAGAAACAAGCTATACAATTTTAAAAATTGCATAAAAGGACATGATTCCACACAGAATTGTTGCAATAGGTTCAAGTTCACTCTTCGGGGTCGGTGATCCGGACGGTGGGGGATTTATTGGACGATTGAAAAAGTGGCACGAGAATAAAGACATCAGAAACTCCGTCTATAATCTCGGGATTCCCGGAGATACCACGACAGGCATGCTGACGCGATTTGCAGAAGTACTTATCAGAAAACCAAACCTCATTCTTATCTCAAGTGGCCTGAATGATACAAGAAGGATTGGGAAAAAAGACGCACCCAGCACCACATCTCTTCCATCGTTTAGAAACAACATTAAAACTCTCATTGATCAAGCAAGAGAGATGGCAGATCTAGTTTTCATAGGCGTTTATCCCATTGATGAAGTGAGAACAGCGCCTCTTAGCTACTGGAAAAAAGATTACTACTATCTACTTGAGGACGCCAGGATGTATGAAGCAGCTACGAAAGAGGTTTGTAAATCAAGTAATGTAACATATGTCGACAACTTTTCTGAGTGGATGGCGGAGGATTATACAAAGTTGCTCTTTGATGATGGTCTTCATGCGAATAGCAATGGGCATGAAAGAATTTTTCAATCACTTAGAACTCATTTAGTGAAATAAGAGTATGTCTAACCGATGGAAACTGTTTTTTTCTGTTCTTCTTTTGTTTTTTCTCATGCATTTAGTGCGCGACGTATTGCAAATACTGGATGTAAATACTCCCTTCGCCACATTGCTTGAATCAAATCATCGCTGGTGCAGACCGTACTGTGACTACGCAGTTTTGCCCCATGAGCTCTATGGAATAATGGCGTCAGTCATAGTACTAAAGAGAAATAAAGTTGGCCTTCTCGGAAAAGTAGTTTTACTCTCCCTTCCTCTGTGGAGCATAGGATTTGTAATGGAGTTTTTAAGGTTAAATTAAACTGTGTCCCAAATTATTGAAAGTTTTTCTTCTTGTGCAAATCTTATTTTAAAACCTTGTATCTAATATGTGTAACCATACTGGTTCCGCTCACTTCAATCGGCTCAAGTTTGAGATTTGGTACTCCTTCAAAAAGTTTAGCACCTACTCCAATCGTTACTGGCACAATATGAAGCCAAAGCTCATCGACAAGTCCAGCTTTCAAATACTGATTGACAGTATTTGCTCCACCCATAATCTTTACATTCCGATTTCCTGCTGCTTCTTTTGCTTTTGAAAGTGCTGATTCGATGCCATCAGTCACAAAAGTGAATGTCGTTCCACCTCCCATTTCTATCGGTTCTCGCTCCTTATGGGAGAGGACGAAAACAGGAGCGTGATATGGAGGATTATCACCCCACCATCCTTTCCAATCTGGTTTATTTCTCCTATCTTTAGGTCCAAACATATTACTACCCATGATGAATGAGCCTGCATCAAGAATAGCGTCAATTTCTTTTTTGTGTTTTTCTTTTTCTTGCTCTGCAAACATCCAGCTATCCAGTAAGTCTGCGTCGAAATTGTCACCAAATGGTCTTTCGAAGGTTTGATTGGTGCCTGCAGCAAAACCATCAAGAGATATTGTTAATCCACTGGTAACTTTTTTACCACTCATAATGCAATTATAACAAACAGGCCAAGAACTCTAAATGGAGATTCCTTTAGATGGGTGAATTCATGGATTGATATAATGGGTCGGACTAGTCTATGAAATATAATCATTATAAGGTTAATGCAAACGTTTGGTTGTACCCAGGAATGGCAGGATGGCATTTTGTAACCATCCCGAAAGATGTCTCAGACGAGATGAAACAGCTTTTTGGAGACAGGAAAAGAGGCTGGGGTTCTCTTCCAGTCGAAATAACGCTGGGTTCTTCAGTATGGAAGACATCAATTTTTCCTGATAAAAAGGAAGACGCATATGTACTTCCTCTGAAAGCTGAAGTGCGAAAAAAGGAGCATATCCATGTTGGTGATTCTCTCAATTTCTTGCTGGAAATAAAAGTGTAACAGCAATTTGTTATAATGCCAGTCAGTCGCTATGAAAATAGAGGAAAGAACAAAAGACAATCCTTGGAAATTAAAAACCCCACCTCTTTCATCCGAATACGAAATGTATATTGATGAGAAAGACGGTTTAAAAGTTATTGTTTGTGTCGTCGGCAAAACAATATTACTTTATGATTATGATGCGATTGAAGATCTCTACCAGATGCTAAAGTTTCATGGAGATTGGATGGATTTGGGTGGAGCAGACGAACAAAAACCAGCAAAGGAAGGTACTGTTGAAGATTGGGGCCGTTCTCCTAAAAACCCCAAAGGCGGATGGTACGGACTGAAAAAAGGGCTTCGTGGAAGATTTGGCGTGTATATGCCACCTCTGCTTGAAGCATTAGGGTTAGCTGAACTTGAACATAATCCAAGAAATAATAGAATGAAAGCTAAATAAAGTCCCGCAATAAACGCGTACTATTTATCCTCAGGAAGCGCCTCAAATTCTTTACGCTTTTCTTCCATCCATTCCTGCATGGCTTTAGGGTCTTGCATCTTTTCTTTCATAACTTCCATTGCTTTCAGATGTGCTTCATCTCCATTTTGAAACATCTCAGCTCCATGTTGCTGGCTAAGCTTCGCCATTTCATCAAATGTTTCAGCATGGAATTCTTTACTACAAGCACCAGATAATTGATTGCATGTCATTGTTTTCATCAGTAATTGTCTCCTTCCTTAATGTAGTATATCAGAGAGTGAAATAAATTCCGATTGTTAAAAACCCAGAAGTTTTAAGCTAGAATGGGAATAATGGACTGTGGTAAGAAGAGGTGTTGAAATCGCAATACTCTTTGCGATAAAAAGACACGGGTAGAGTTCTTCAATGAGAAATTTGTAGAGTAAGAAGATAATCTCTACTCCAAAGAAAATTGTGAGCCAACTTGACGAAAACTGGAACACCTTATCCGATTACTTTATGAGAATATACCAAACCTTCAATCAGTTCCATATCCAAGTTCCCACACATTATGCTTTCGTTAGCCAAAAGATTTGTTTATTAATATGATCTTTTCTTCACTGAAGCTTTCGCACTAAATTTTTCATATGCTTTGTATGTCTGAAGTTTTTCTTCAATAGTATCATTAACATTTTTTTATTTTTCCTTTTCTGATACTGCAATAATACCTAAGCCAAATGGCAAGGAAGTATAAGAAGCTATTCGACTTTCAATCAAGAATACCTTGGTAAGTAATGTATTTATAAATGCAGGCATTTGTACTATGTCCGATTCTGCATGGGGTTTATATTTATCGATAAATGACTTTATAATTGCAGCAGGTAGTAGAAGACTTTGAATATAGGTGATTTTTTTTATTGTAAAGCCTGCCTTTATAAGTTTTTCTTCTAATTCCTTTACGGTATAACGATGTCTTGTATGCACCTGTCTATCATGGTTTAGTCTTAGCCAATTATATCCTGCTACACGAAGAATGACTAATCCACCTGGTTTAAGAACCCTATAAAACTCATGTAACGCCTTTTTATCATTAACTTGCTTATGGTATAACACATCCACTGAAACAATTACGTCGAAGGATTTATTTTTAAAAGGAAGCCGATTGACAGACGATTGTAGTATGTTTATTCCCCGTTTTTTGGCATATTTTACAGCTTCTGACGAAATGTCTACTCCTATAACTTCTCCAAATTTCATAAGTTTTTTTGTTAAAAGCCCCGTACCGCACCCCGCATCGAGAATTTTTAATGACGATAAACTTGGTCTAAATCTTTTGAGAAGATCAATTATTAAAGAATGTGTGGAGACATAGAAAAAGTGTTTTGTTTCGTTTTGGTAGATATTTTTATATTCTGAGATTTCCATGTAATCCCTCTTCAATTTCGCAAGGAGAACCGTCTGTGAGCCGGACAGGATTCTCTACTTCGCCAAGGCTCCGTAGAGCAAGTCATCCTTCATGTTCGGTATCTTTCGCTAAAACTACAGAAGATTTAAAAAATCGTTTTCTCATAAAGGCAATTCCTGATCCGGTCTTTAAATACTTCTCAAAAGCAACTGCCTGATCTCGAGTTTGAAAAGCACAGTACCATTCGAGTTGGTAATTAAGATTTGATTTAGTAGGCATTACTTTTCCTGCAAAATGTTTCTGAAGCCGATTTTTTAAATCAGGTGTATATCCGATGTAATATCTGTTCGTGATGGGATTTCTTAAAATGTACGTGTAGTACATATTTAGCTTGCTATCTGAAGCTTTAGCGAAAGATAGTGAGCCGGACAGGATTCGAACCTGTGACCAAGAGCTTAAAAGGCTCCTGCTCTACCGCTGAGCTACCGGCCCATTAAAAGGATATCAAGCAAGTCTTGATATCAATGCATTATAACAACCTGTTTTCCCCTTGACAAGGCAAGACTCTATGAATACACTACGCCTAGAAGTTCTTCAATTTATTGATGAAACAGAGAGGAGGCTTGCCTCCCCGAAGCCTGAGCCTAAATAAGGATCGGCAACTCACTTCTATTTAGGAGCGAGACCCCACTTCGTTAAAGCTATGCGGGGCGAAGGGAGGTGAGTACATGAATACTAATATTGGAGAAACACTCGTCTTATCACTTAATCGTGGATTCTTAGCAGCAGCGACATTTATCCCGAACCTCGTAGCAGGTATCGTTCTTCTTCTCATCGGATTTATCGTAGCATCGTTTGTAAAGCGTCTAGTTATCCAGGTTTTTCGTGCGTTGAATGTCGAGTCTGTTCTGAATAAATACGGCGTTCCAGAAGGAAAAAAAGAATTTTCATGGACAAATATCTTAGCTGAAATAGTACGTTGGTTTGTGATTATTCTTTTTCTTATCCCGACTGCCGATGTCTGGGGTCTTCCTCAGATCGTAACAGTCTTAAATACATTCCTTCTCTATTTGCCGAACGTCTTTGTCGCGGCGATTATCATGCTTGTCGGATTCGTTTTCGCACGACTCGCGCATGATATTATCCTCGGCTCGATGAAAGGTATTTTTGAGGATGTATCACAGACAGTAGCGACTATCGCACGCTGGGCTATCGTTATCTTTGTGATCCTGGCTGTTCTTAATCAGCTCGGAGTCGCACAGGATCTGATACGAATTCTCTTTACAGGATTCGTCGCGATGATTGCTTTGGCTGGTGGAATTGCCTTCGGACTCGGAGGACAGGATACGGCCAGAACTCTTCTGGAATCATTCAGAAGAAAGCTGAAAGTATAAGATACGCACTGTTTTTGCTATAATACGTCAGTCCCGCAGAGCGGGATAGGGTTTTTATTACAAAACCATCCAGGCCCGTTCGTCTAGTGGCCTAGGACGCGGGGCTTTCATCCCCGAAATCATGGGTTCGACTCCCATACGGGTCACAGAGAAAGTATGGTGCTTCATGAATGAGAAAGAATTCTCGAAATTAGAGAAAATTTTTAATCTCGTCACACAGTTCGCTCTCCCGACGCTCACAATCATTGGTTTTACGCTTACTGCTTCGAAGAATCCACGAATAGGACTTCTCTTTAACCTGGTTGCCCAAGTGTTCTGGGTTTACTCCAGCTATAAGGCGTGGAAAAAAGCAGGGCAGCTGGGAATGTTTATTACCTCTGTCATCATAACCGTCGTCGTTCTCTATGGACTTCTTAACTACTGGATTCTCTAAGCAATCTTGTTCCATCATCTGCAATACCTTATAATTCTTCATTACCAGTTTATGAATTTTGAGCGTGTATATAGGTTACCCTACGTTAGAGAGGCAGGCCCATTGCCTGTTGACCATTTACGAAATGGTGAGTCAGAGTCAATCGATGCGGCGAACTGTCAACGAGTTGTTCAACTTTTGTTTAACGGCATGGGAGTTCCTCTGCCAAGAAACGTGGTACTTTCTATGGAGGCATTTGAAAATTTAGGCGATCCGGTTCTGATCGATCTAGAGAATGGAGGACTAAGTTGGAGCGAGATGCGTGTACACGCAAGAAATGGAGATGTTGTTTTTGCCGAGCTGCGTTTTGACAAAGAAGGGAAGCCTATCGCTCGGGAAGAACACTGGAGTAAGAGAAGGAAGAAGAGTTTGCATATGGGTATCCATGTTTTTGACCACGTGCTTCATGGTCATCTGCAGGGCGGTGGGAGTAGTTTTGATCCGATGCCCGCGTTTCTGGACCGTTACAGTGTCGTAGGACTGCGAAGACTTGATCTTACTGCGGCACCGAACGTGGAAGGATTTATCGAATTTGCTAAGCAACGTTTATCAGAGCAATATCCAAAAGGTTACTGGCCGCACTAATACCACTATTTTTTTCTGTATCTCAAGTAAAGTTCGTCTTCGATCGGTGTTGCCGAAACGAGAGAGAACTTCTGTACCCTTTCAGGAGGAAGCAATACACCTTCTACCATTGTTAATGTCTGACTATCTTTATTCCCAACAATTTTCGGAGTGATCGTTAAAAAGATTTCATCGACCATGTTCTCTTCAAAAAACGTCCCCATCAAATGTGGACCACCTTCAACAAGGATATTCGCTAACTTTTCTTCCTGTAAATAGGAACGAAGTTTCTGTAAGTCTACGCGCGTTTCGCCGAATCGTTTTACTTCTGCTGCTGTACTCAGTGCTTCTGGGATGACAGCTTTTTCTGTTGTGACGAGCATGAGCTTTACCCAATCAGCTGGATTTTCAAAGGCTGAGAGAAGTGACTCGTCCGGATGACTGCTGATGACGACATAGAGTATCTGGCGTGTTTTCCCTCGCTCTTGCCGAGTCTGGTGAAACTCAGATTTACTGAGGGATTTTACTGTCGGGTGTCCGGCTGTTTTTTTACCGTGAATTAAGACATCTGCATAGGTTCGAAGATCAATAAGCGTTTCATAATCAAGCTTACTGCCGAGAGGCCAGTACTTACTGGTATCCTTAAGCACTTGAATTTTCCCATCAATAGTCGAGACAAAATTAGTATAGAAATAAGGAGCTGCTTTCTCTGGAAAGGAAAGGTTCGGATAGACGTTCACTTTTTCTTTATATCACTTTTGAGCCACTTAACGCCAGCATAGACAAAAGGTGTTTCCAGTACTGACAAGGCACATTTCAGAAGCCAGTAAGGGATGATAATACCTAAGAGAAAGCCGAAATTGTCATCGAAGGGTCGGTTAAAAGCATAGAAGGCCAGAAACATAAAGATAACCGTATCAACAAACTGTGAAATAAAATTTGAAAGATTATTGCGAAGCCAGAGCTTTGATTTACCAAATGCTTTTTTTACACGGATGAAAACAAGGACGTCGAGTAATTCGGCAATTGCAAATGAGATAAGACTGGCTCCAGCAATACGAAGTGACTTTCCAAAAACTGCATCATAGGCTTCTTCAGGAACAGGAGACCTTTTTGATGGTGGAAGCATGATGGCAAGTGCTGAGAAAAGGAAAATCAGAAAGACCATAAAAATACCTGTTCGTACGATACTTCGTGCTCGTTCTTTTCCATACACTTCGGCGATAATGTCGTTAATCGAGAAGATGACCGGAATGACAAAGATCGCCACGCTGGCACCTAGTCTGAAATTGCCGACTTGAGCAATCGAGAAAACTTTTCCACCCATGAGTTCTGCAAGAGCGATACAAAGAATATAGACAGCGAGGAGTAAGTCAAACTTTTCTATTTTAAACATGCCGCAATTATACTGTAGAGCCTAAAGCGTGTAAACCAGCGAATTAGACAAGAAGAAAGCGGGGAACTCGGTTTTTATAGGCACGGTACGTTTTCCCGAACTGCTTCTCAAGATTTACTTCTTCTTTCAGTATTGAGCGATAGAAATAGATTGCCAAGGGAATACGGAGAACAATAAGTACGGATCTGATAGCCAGTGCATATCCGAAGTAGATCAATAAAAAGCCGACATAAATAGGATTTCGTGAAATGCGGAAGGCTCCTCCTGTTACCAGTTCTGTTTGTCGATCTTTATGTACTTTTCCGGGGTGACCCCAAAAACGTCGCATGGTAATTCGTCCCCAGATAGTAAAGAAAACACCAAGAAGGTAGAGGGAAACACCAAGGATTTGGACAAAAGTAGTAACTGGGCCCAGAGGAAGAGGGAAAATGATAGCGGCTAGTGCTTGAAGCGCGATGATGCCAAGTTCTATGAGGTTAGATCGGACGAAATCACGCTCACGAATAATCTTCTCTCGTTCAGGATCGGTAAAAATCCAGAGAGCTTTGATAAGAACAATACCTAAGAAAAGAGCTGTAATTAGCATCAGATTATGTCCTATAGGATTATATCGTACTCTTTAATGCTCGTCAAGAGTGGACTTGAAAAGGCATGCTATAATGAACAGGCTTTATGCGATATCTCCTGTTTATTCTGCTCGGCATCACCCTCATTACTACGCTGCCACAGCCTCAAGCCTATGCACAGCGTAGTCCATATACATCTGCGCCCGTGGATTCGGTAGATGAAATTGGCGATCCGACTTCTGCCGCCAAACTTGAGGAAAAAAAGCAGGAAAAGAAGGAGGATGTTACTCGCCCCGAGCAGGAGGCGGAGAAAAAAGCCTATTTGGAACTTTTTAAAAATCGCCCTGTTGAGCAGCTTTCAATACTCAATGCCATAGCCTATGGTGTTCAGTATGCCTTTAAGGTCGGCGTTCCGGCAAATACCATTATTCTTATTCTGCTTTTACCTTTTCTTGCCAGTATCGTTGCCGCTGTTCGTCATTTCATAGGACTTCCCAGCCTTGGGATGCTGGTACCTATAGCACTCTCCATTACTCTTCTGGAGACTGGTGTTTGGGCGGGAAGCGTACTTCTTTTCGCGATTCTGTTCGGATCAGTTGTCGCTCGTCTGATGCTGAAGAAACTTCGCATTATGCAGCTGCCTAAGCTCGCTCTTTCGATGCTTGTCGTATCGGTTTTTATTCTCGTTGCCTTAACTGCGAGTGCAGCCGGAGGGTTATTGGCAGTTCGAACACTGTCAATTTTTCCTATCCTCCTTTTTATCCTTTTAAGTGACAGAATCGTTGCCTTACTTCTTGAACGAACGATGGGGGAGACGGTTCGCATTACCTTTATTACACTCATCCTGAGTCTTCTCGGATTTTTTCTCCTCTCGTTCCAGCCAATTCTGCGATTTGTTCTTTTGTATCCTGAAATTGTATTGATCCTTATTCCTCTTAATATCATAATCGGACGGTACTTCGGCCTTCGGGTAACAGAGTACGTACGGTTTACACCTTTAAAACGCCATGGGAGTAACTAGAGAACCACTTGGGATGAATGCCCGCAATTTCCTCTACATTCGCCGGTATAACAAACCCGGCGCGAAACGTCTTGCAGATGATAAGCTGGATGCAAAGAGACTCTTCTTGGAGCACAATATCGCAACGACTGATATTCTCGCGATGTTTTATGACAGGAAAGATATTCGTGCATTTGACTGGAAACTACCTTCTGATGGATTCGTCATAAAACCAGCTCGTGGTTATGGAGGTGGAGGTATTCTGGTGATGAAAGACTGGGATGGTGAGAAAGGCACCTCGGTAGTGGGTGACAAGTACACGGCGAAAGAGCTCGAGTCACATATTCTCGATATACTTGATGGCGCATATTCTCTCCAGTATCTTCCTGACAAAGCGTATATTGAAGAGCGAGTCTATGCCCACCCATTTTTTAGAAAACTCGTCCCGGTAGGTATCCCCGATATTCGCATCATCGTTTTTAATAAAATCCCGGTTATGGCGATGCTCAGGCTCCCCACAAAAGAGTCCGGAGGGAAGGCGAATCTGCATCTGGGCGCCTTAGGAATAGGTATTGATATGCGAACGGGTATTACGACCTATGCGCTCTACAAAAATGTGCATATCGATTACATCCCAAATACAAAGATAAAAACACGAGGAATTAAAATTCCTCAGTGGAATGAATTACTTCTCCTTGCAGCTAAAACGCAGGCTGTTTCCGGCTTGGGATATGTCGGAGTAGATATTGTCCATGATGCGCGACATGGACCAATGGTACTTGAAATAAATGCTCGTCCTGGTCTCTCAATCCAATTAGCCAATCTGTCATCTCTGAGAACGAGACTTGAACGAGTGGAACATATGCATATTCAGACTCCTGAGCGAGGGGTAGAAGTGGCAACGTCGCTTTTTACCGAAGGTTCTCTTGAAAAAGTAAAGATAACCCCGAAAGTTGTCTCAGTCATTCAAGATGTAATAATAAAACAAAAGGGAGCGGAGAAAACTATTCAGGCGAAGTTAGATACCGGTGCATATCGATCATCGATTGATGAGGCATTGGTTGAAGAGCTCGGGCTTGTGCTCACGAATAAAAAGGTCTTTGTGAGATCAGCGAGTGGTGAAAAGCATCGTCCGACTGTTTCTCTGACCTTCGAACTTTCCGGAAAGCAGATTCATACCATAGCTTCAGTGGCGGACAGAGCATCGTTACTCTTCCCGATGATAATAGGACGGATTGATTTGAAAGGCTTTCTGGTAGATCCTGATATCGAAGGCGTCGACCCTGATGCCAGAGAATTAGAAAGTATTACAGCAGAACCGACCAGCTCCTCTTAACGGATTGCTCATTTCCCAAAAATTAGGTATAATAATCTGTCGTTTTTTATTCACTCATCTATGGACCACATAACTATTAAAGGTGCCAGAGAGCACAACCTCAAAAACGTAAACTTGGATATTCCAAAGAATAAATTGGTTGTCTTAACGGGTTTGTCAGGTAGCGGAAAATCATCCCTTGCGTTTGACACTATCTATGCTGAAGGACAGAGAAGGTATGTGGAAAGTCTTTCTTCGTATGCTCGTCAATTCTTGGGAACGATGAAGAAACCTGATGTAGATCTCATAGAAGGGTTATCCCCTGCTATCTCAATAGACCAAAAATCGACCTCACATAATCCTCGCTCAACAGTTGGTACTGTTACAGAGATCTATGATTACTTGCGTCTTCTCTATGCTCGTGTCGGACACCCACACTGTCCTAACTGTGGCAGAGAGATTGCTCGCCAGTCAAAAGAGCAGATTACCCAGACGATTCTCGATCTCTATAAAACAAACACTGCGGGGAAGGCAGGACTTCGCGTACTCATCATTGCTACGCTTGTTAAAGACAGAAAAGGTGAATATGTTGATCTTTTCAGTGATCTGAAAAAGAGAGGGTATAGAAAAGTTCGTATTGACGGCATTGTTTACACACTGGATGAAGACATTGTCTTGATCAAGACAAATAAGCATACGATTGATCTTATTATTGACCAAACAGTGTTGACAAAAGATGCAGATAGAACAAGAGTCGCAAATGATGTCGAGCAGGCACTCAAGTTCGGTAGTGGTGAGATGATAGTCTCAATTATTAAAGATAAGAGCTTCGATCTTCCGGAAAAGCCTAAGGAGATGGAAGATCAACTTTTCTCAGAAAAGTTCGCCTGTCCAATCTGTAACATTTCGCTTCGTGAAGTAGAACCTCGTATTTTCTCGTTTAACACACCACATGGCGCGTGTCCGACATGTTCAGGAATCGGAAATGTCTTAACCGTTGACCAAGATTTAATCTTTAATAACAATCTTTCAATTGCAGAAGGCGGTATCTTACCGTTTTTCAATCTAACGGCGAATGACACTTGGTTTTCTCGAACATTTAAAACATTCTGTAAGGAAAATAAGATCTCATTGGATATCAAACTGTCAGATCTACCTGCTGAGAAAAAGAAACTCCTCTTGGAAGGAACAGGTGAGAAGGAGTATGACGTGATAGGTGAAAACCGATGGGGTCACGAAACAACGATTAGTGAACCATTTCGGGGTGTCGCTACTGAGCTTAAACGGCGATACGGCGAGTCAGACTCAGCATATGTAAAAGGTCAGATCGAGAAGTTTATGCGTTATAGCGTTTGCCCTGACTGTCATGGAGCTCGGCTTAAAAAGGAGGCTCTTTCGGTGACGGTACAAGGGAAATCGATTGTTACGGTGTGTGATCTTTCTATCGCAGATACCTTTGATTTTTTCGACAAACTTGAAGGTTCGCTTTCAGATCGCGAGCAGGAAATCGCCAAGTTAATTTTGCGCGAAATAAAGCAAAGACTGACCTTTCTCATCGATGTCGGTCTAGATTACATAACGCTTTCTCGTGGAGCAGCGACGCTTGCCGGTGGAGAAGCACAGCGAATTCGTCTCGCATCACAGATTGGAAGTGGACTGACCGGCGTTCTCTATGTCCTTGATGAACCTTCAATAGGGCTTCATCAGCGAGATAATACCAAGCTGATTGAGACACTGAAGAAACTTCGAGATCTGGGAAACTCTGTCGTCGTCGTCGAACATGATGAGGATACGATGCGTGCGTCTGATCAGATTGTTGATTTCGGCCCCGGAGCCGGAGAGTTCGGAGGTAATATTATCGCCCAAGGCACCTTTGATGAGATAAAGAAGAATAAAGACTCGATTACCGGGCAATACCTCTCAAGAAAGAAAGTAATTACAGTTCATGGACCGGCGAACCCTGATCTGATGAATCAGGAACTGCGACTTATTGGTGCAGCAGAACACAATTTAAAGAATGTCTCTGTGAGCTTTCCTCTGCACAAATTAGTTGTGGTAACCGGTGTCTCAGGAAGTGGTAAATCAACCCTCGTCAATGACATTCTCTACCACGCTCTCATGCAAATGAATAATCCCTTTCATCGGCAAAAACCCGGTAACTTTAAAGGGCTACAAGGACATGAATTCATCAGACACGTTTTCGCTATCGACCAGTCTCCAATAGGGAGAACACCTCGAAGTAATGCGGCTACTTACACTGGATGCTTTACCTACATTAGAGACTTATTTGCAAAGACGAAAGAAGCTCGAGTCAGAGGATATGGTCCCGGACGATTCTCGTTTAATGTTCGAGGAGGACGGTGTGAAGCCTGTGAAGGAGAAGGGCAAATAAAAATTGAGATGCAGTTTTTACCTGACGTGTATATTATGTGTGATATCTGTAAAGGCAAGCAGTACAATAACGAAGCACTCGAGATTGAATTCAACGGTAAAAATATTGCCGATGTTCTGGATATGAGTGTTTCTGATGCTTTAACCTTTTTCTCTTTTGTTCCGGGACTTTCTCACAAGCTACAAACGCTTTTTGATGTAGGACTTTCGTACATGGGTATCGGTCAACCGGCGACAACACTTTCGGGAGGGGAAGCTCAGCGGGTAAAACTTGCGACAGAGCTTGCAAAAAAAGGACGAGATGCACTCTATCTTCTTGACGAACCGACAACCGGTCTTCATTTCGCCGATCTTGAAAAGTTGCTGCATGTCTTACGAAAACTGGTGGATAATGGTAACTCAGTCATCGTTATTGAGCATAACCTCGATGTCATTAAAAATGCTGACTATGTAATCGATCTCGGACCTGAAGGTGGACAAAAAGGCGGAGAGATCGTCGCGACCGGCACACCGCAAGAGATCGCAGACAACCCACGTTCCTACACGGGACAATTCCTCAAAAAAGTTCTACAATAGGATTACTTATCCTTTCATGTATAAACGACTACTGCGATCACTATTCTTTACCATCATTCTTTTTTGCTGCCTTATCGCCCCGGCACATGCGGCAGATTTTTTTACGACTAATTACACGGTAAAATACACTATTGCGGATAGTGGCAAAGCGCACGTTGTTTCGAATATTGTCCTCACCAACACAACTGAGGAATACTACGCGGGATCTTACACTATGCAGCTGGGATTTGAAAATCTTGAAAACGTGACAGTTTCAGATAGTGGTGGCAAAATCACACCTACCATAAAAAAAATCACCGATGGAACGATTATAGATATTACTTTTAATAAGCGGGTTGTGGGAAAAGGGAGTAAGCTAGCATTTACTGTTTCCTATGACACAGATAATGTTGCACGAAAACAAGGAAGCATTTGGGAATTAAACATCCCAAAGATTCCTAATCAAAATGACTTCACGTCTTTTACTGTACAGCTCATTGTGCCGCCTTCCTTTGGTAAGCCGGTTTACAGCAAGCCAAAACAACAGAATGATTCCTTAATTTTTACCAAGGAACAACTTGAGCAATCTGCAATTTCTCTGTCTTTCGGAACAGAACAGTTCTATCAGTTTCAACTTTTTTACCAGCTGAAGAATAAAAACCTTACTTCGGTTAAAACGCAGATTACCCTTCCGCCGGATACCAACTATCAAGAGGTAGCTATTGAAAGCATGAATCCGAAACCTGAAAATGTCTCAAAGGATAAAGACGGTAATTGGCTCGCGACTTATCTTCTTGCTCCTCGATCATCGATACGGGTTGAAGTTCGTGGAAAAGCAGCGGTTTCGCTCTTTCCGAAGCCAGAGGCTTTATCAGATGAGTTGCGAGCAGAGTACCTAAAAGAGAAGCCTTACTGGCAGGTATCTGACTCGCGTATACAGAAACTAGCCAAGGATCTAAAAACCCCTAAGGCCATTTATGATTATGTCGTTAAAACCTTAACCTACGATTTTGAGCGAGTAAAACAACAACAGCCGCGCTTAGGAGCTGTTGACTCGTTACAAAATCCAACCTCAGCGGTTTGTCTTGAATTCACGGACTTATTTATCGCTATCTCACGAGCTGCTGGCATACCGGCAAGAGAGGTAGAAGGGTACGCCTTTACCGATAATCAAAAGCAGCGTCCTCTTTCCCTCGTTCAGGACATTCTTCATGCCTGGCCCGAATATTACGATGATAGTCGTCAGATGTGGATAATGGTTGATCCTACCTGGGGTAATTCGACAGGTGGAGTGGACTATTTCGACGTACTAGATTTTGATCATTTCGCCTTTGTCCGGAAAGGAAGTAGTAGCGAGTATCCCATTCCACCTAGTGGCTTTAAGTATATTGGTGATCCCGATACAAGGGATGTGAATGTGAGCTTTGCAGACTCCTATCCGAGTAATGCAGACTCGATAACTGTTGAGTCACGTTTCTCCTCAACGTATCTTTCCGGTATACCGATACACGGTTCTGTAGTAGTGAAGAATACCGGCAGTACAGCCAGTCGCCCTCTTGCACTCAGTGTAGAGTCGCCACGTCTTAAGCCTGGATCACAACTATTCACGACAGACACAATACTACCCTTTGGCAGTGAGGAAGTGCCGGTTTCATTTCATAAGACAAAGTTTTTGACAAATGAAAGCTATCCTTTTACAATTAGGTACAACGAAAAGCAACTTGATACATCGATTCACATTACCCCTTTTGCTTTTTCAAGTATAACAATTTACGGAGGACTTGCAGTTGGTTTATTCACGATCATCATACTTATCATTGCCATCAAAACCAGGCGTCTACTGTTTTCTCGACCAAAACAGTAGTATTCTCTATGTCGGAAAGGCGAAAGACCTAAAAGCACGTGTTTCATCCTATTTCACCAACAGTAGTCAACTGGGAGAAAAAACACGTCTTCTCGTCTCACAAATTGAGAAAATAAAGATAACTATCGTTGATTCTGAGCTTGAATCGCTTCTTTTGGAAAGCTTTTACATTAAGAAATTCTCTCCAAAGTACAATATTCGGATGACGGATGACAAGTCCTATCCGCTTATTCGTATTACCCTAAAGGATAGATACCCTGCCGTTTTATTTGCCAGGCGTATTGACGATCCTCAATCTGTCTATTTCGGACCTTTTCCTAATAGTAGGGCAGTGAAGCTCGTTCTAAAAACAATTCGTCGTGTCTTCCCATTCGTCGCTGTCATGAATCATCCGAAAAAAGTGTGCCTTTACCATCATCTCGGACTCTGTCCATGCCCGCCGGTTTTTGCCTCAGAGTCGCTTCGTCTTTCATATCGGAAAAATATTAAGCGAATAATAGCTATGTTAGAAGGAAAGTCGAAAACGATCATGCAGGAGCTTGAGAAGGAGCGAGATAAAGCAAGTCATGATGAGGATTTTGAAAGAGCGACGGACCTGCAACAGAGAATTCAAGCCTTAGGATACATCACACAGCCATTCCATAGGCCATTTGAATATGATCTTAATCCAAACTTGAGAACTGACGTGAGGGCACGAGAGTTAAATGCACTGAAGGAAGCACTGGAAACAAATGGTTTATTGGTAGAAAAATTGGATAAAATAGAGTGCTATGACATCTCCAATATTCAAGGAACGAATGCAACAGGATCGATGGTCGTTTTTGTAAGTGGGGAAAAAGAAGGGTCGTTATATAGAAAGTACAAAATCCAGAGAGAAGCGACGCCGAATGACTTTGCCAGCATGGAAGAGGTCTTGACGAGAAGGTTAAAGCATACAGAGTGGAAGTATCCGGATTTGCTTATTGTCGACGGAGGGAAAGGACAGATCACCAGCGCTCTGCAAGCTTTCCATAAAGCAGGAGTTTCAATCCCGCTCATAGGGCTAGCAAAACGAGAGGAAACAATTATTATTCCAAAGAGTAGCGAGATACCTACTACCGATACAGCACATTTTACTGAGGTTTCTCTTCCTAAAAACTCTCCAGGGCTGCAGCTTCTTATGAGAGTTCGTAATGAGGCCCATCGGTTTGCCATCACCTATCATCGAAAGCTGCGTTCCAAGGCATTTACTGACGATACGGTAGGTATTACTCGTTAAGACTTTTCTATAGAAAATTCGTAAGGGAAGTAGAGAAATGATGCCGGAGAATCATCAATGAGATATTTTTGGAAGTCTTCATAAATGCTTCGCCTCTCATTCAAATCGACAGTTTTTCTTCCGTCTTCAAGAAGTTTATCAATTCTAAGGTTCTTGTATTTTGTAATGTTGTTGTTCTGATCTGAGTGCCAGAGCGTGTACTGGTCAGGATCCCGGGGGATAGTAAAGTCTCCAAGATACATCTGAAACACTGCAGGGCGAGTATCGACAACTTCTATCTTTGTGTTAATGCCAACTTTTTTCCAAGCATCAGCGATTACCTCTGCAGTACGTTTATATTTATCAAGCGTTTGAATCGTAAACTTCGCACTTTCTGTTCCAGAATACGATGCATCGATAAGAAGTTTCGCATGAGCAACATCCTGTCTCCTTACAAAAAGTTCCTCGTTATAAAAGTAAGATTTTTTTGAGAACGGTGTATAGGCTCGTTCTCCTTCCGGAAACGTGTCAGGCAAGGCATAGGTAAGTCCACTACGCATTTTTTTATCAGATAATAGATTATCTTGCGTATTATAAAAAAGTGTTACCAGCTTTGTGTAGTTAATCATTCTTGCCGATTTCACGCCAGGATACTTGGAAAATGATGTCGACTTAAATCTATCATCTGACAAGCCTTCCATCATAGTGATCTCGCCAAGTGCAAAAGCCATCTTTACAGCATCTTCACTGGGGTAGAATTTATACGTCTCTACATGAAATCTGTTTTGCCTGGAGATGATACTCAAGCTCTCAACAAAATTACCATTTAACTTTATGTCAGTGATCCGAAATTCCCCAACACCTGTTAGGCCATCCCGAAAAAGAGGTCTACTCACCGTTACAAGAAAAGGAGCGTAAGGGTCTCTTAGGGTAAAAGCGATAGTATCTTTATCTGCTCTTTTCACGCTTACGTCCTTAAAGTCGTAGGAAACGAGGTCAGAAGTCAAACGGCGGCCATCGCTGAAAAAGATATTTTTCTTTAACGTAAAAACGTATGTCTTTCCATTATTTTCAACACGCCACTTCTCAGACAGGTCCGGTTGCACCTTTCCGTCATTTGTAATCTTTGTTAATCCGCGCGAAAGTTTTGACTGAAGAGAGGAAGGAAGTGCATCTGCATTGTATGCGCCAACAATACCAATCGTTCTACGTTTCTCAAATGGCATAAGCTGTACTAAGAACTCTGAGGAAGAAATGAGAATGAAGAAGATAACTAATCCTAAGAGAAATGAAACTGCTATTACCTTACCCCACTTTTTTAGATACGCTTTAAATAGCCAGAAAAGCAGGCGACGCCTAAATATCATCATAACGAGTTAATGAGGGAAAAGTAGCGCAAGTGATATGATTCCCAGAAGAGCTGATAGAACGACCGTGGCAGCAATAAGAAACTTTTCGACGCTTTGTTTACTGCGGTACATCTCTCCGCCGCCGCCAAAAACAGGAGAAAGTCCTCCCCCTTGAGCCTGAAGCAGTATTGCTACTATCAAAAGAACCGCCACAACTATTTGAAGAATGTTAAGTATCATAGCCGTATTATACCGTTTTTGACAGAAGTTCTGCAAGTTTCTCGGAGTCGTGGTAGAGGGGGAATTTCTCATCGACCAGATCTGCTTGCACTATCCTGTATGAACCGTTTGCTGCTTCACCTAAGGCCTTGTCGATCGTAACGTACGTGTACTGAAACCGCTCCGGTATAGGAATTGAAAAGTTATTATTGACCACAACAGAGGAGAAAGGAAAGATGCCAAGGTGGTTTCGAACAGCGCTGATAAAGTCTGAGACATCGTAACCTTTCGTTTCAAATGGTTTATTTGCCACATTAACCACAAAAACTTTTGATGCCTGCGTTGCTGTTATCAACGCATTTTTTATATCCGGGATAATTAACACAGGAAGGATAGTCGTATAGAGATCTCCAGGTCCGGCGACAATGACATCAGCTTCTTTAATAGCTGATAGAACTCCCGGTGGAACACTTGGGTTTTCAGGTGTTATTGAAACCCTGTCAAGAACTCTGTTACCGGCGTATTTTCCTAAATCAATTGCTTCTTCTCCCTCTACTTTCATACCGTCTACCGTCATTGCAGATAGGGATATGTCGTCGTTTGTGGCAGGAAGAATATCTCCCGTTATATCAAACATGTTTTTAAGAAGTGCAACAGCGTCATGAAAATTTCCGGTTATGTCCCGTGCAGCTACCATCAGAAGATTTCCTAATTTATGTCCTGAAAGAACGTTGTCGGTGTCGTAGCGATCACCCGGGAAGCGATACGTAAGGAGCTTGCTATACAGTTCATGATCTTTGTCGACTAGAGCTGCAACGCAGGAAATAATATCACCAGGTGGCATAATGTTATAGAGTCTTCTGAGTCTTCCCGATGAGCCACCCTCATCCGCCATGGAGACAACGACAGTAATCTCAGGAGTGTGCGACTTTAATCCTCGTATGAGATTAACGGTTCCTATGCCGCCGCCTAAACAAACTATTTTTTGTGGTTTCGGTTGTGTCATGTTTTTGCTATCCATTGTATACAGTGTACTATACCCCAAATCAAGATTGCTGCAAGAACATATGCAAAGAAGGTATTGACGCTGAGCCTTGGTATAACAAAGCCAGCGAATCTCGTTCCTTCAAAAACAAAGTGGTGAATCTGAATGTTCGGGATGATAACGGTCAGGAGATATAAGATGATAACGTTAATAAATACAGAAAAAAGCCCCATGGTAGCCAGGTTTAAAGGGAAACTTAAAAGACTAAGAATAGGTTTTAACAGTAATAGCATAAGGGTGAGAACAACACCACCAAAAAGATAGGTGCCAAAACCTCCAGTAATGTTGACGCCCGGAAGAAATTGGGGCAAGAGAAACAAAGCCACTGCGTACAGCGCGATGTTCCTAATAATTGTCCTCATAGCGCACGAATGATGCTAGCAGATTTTATACATGAGGTCAAACAGATGATATACTTAAGCCATCTTGCCAAACATACGTCTGAAGCGTACTATAGTGAGACAAAATTTCTTCCTGTATGAACACTATTCTTTGTCCACACTGTGGAAAAACTGTAGAGATAAGCGAAGCCATATCAGCCCAGATGGAGCAGGCAATCGTAAAGCGTGAAAAGCTGCGATTCCAGAAGGAACTCGATGTTGTAAAAAAAGAAGCTCTTGAAGAGTCTGCACAAAAAGCACAAGAGCGATTTGAACTACAAGTAAAAAGATTAACAGAGGATGCAGTTGCGAAAGATGAACAAAATAAAGAGCTTCTCTCGGAACTAACAAAGCTAACCGATCAACTCCGTCTCTCCAAGAAAGAAAAAGACGAAGCAGAACTATCGATGAGAAAAAAGCTGGCGCAAGAAGAGGATAAAATTCGTGAAGACGCAACGAAAAAAGCAGAAGAAGAGCAGCGGCTTAAGATAGTCGAAAAAGACAAGCAGCTCCAGGATGCTCTCAAATCAAATGAGGAGATGAGACGAAAGCTACAACAAGGCTCTCAGCAACTCCAAGGGGAAGTATTTGAAACAGAGTTTGAGGAGTTGCTCGTAAAGCAGTATCCTAATGACAAAATTCTTCCCGTAGGAAAAGGGGTACGAGGAGGGGATATTATTCAGGAAGTATGGGATAGGAGAGGCAACTATGCAGGAAAAATTCTTTGGGAGTTAAAAAATACAAAGAACTGGAGCGAAGAATGGGTAGACAAACTGAAAGGAAATCAACGAGACATCACCGCGGAAGAAGCGGTCCTTATCTCTGAAGTACTTCCGGCGACGGTAAAAAACGCAGGATTTTATGAAAATATTTGGGTTACCAAACAAAACTTTGTTGTGCCTCTCGCAGATACGCTTCGAGCGAAACTTATTCAAATGTATTATGTAAAAAAGTCAGTCAAATCGAAGGATCAAAAAATGGAAATTCTCTATGATTATCTCTCCGGTGTCGAGTTTCGGCATCGTGTTGAAGCAATTATTGAGGCATTTACCAATATGCAAGATGAAACAGAGAAAGAAAAACGATACTTCCAAAATAAATGGGCAAGAGATGAAAAAAACATACGTAAGGTCATCGACAATACCTATGGTATGCATGGTGACCTAAAAGGTATCGTTGGCTCAATGCTTCCACAGATTAAGGGAATAGAAATGTTAGAAGAGGGAGATAGCGAGTAATTATACTACGACTGAAGAATGATTCCAAAACCTACCTTTAGCTTTGAGGAGTCGCATTGGGAGAAAGGATATCACTGTATCGGACTGGATGAGGTTGGCCGGGGTGCTTTCGCCGGTCCGGTCGTCGTCGGTGCAGTAGTCTTCCCTCCTCAGGCAACAGCAATAGAGGGCATCCACGATTCAAAACTTCTCTCTGCACACGAACGAGAACGACTATCATCGCTCATCATGAATCAGTGCTTGGCGTACTCAATAGCTACTGTTGGTGTGCCGGTTATCAATAAGATAGGTATAGGAAAAGCGACAAGTCAGGCGTTTCGGTCGGTTGTCAGACATATTGCAAAAGATCTCGCTCAGTATACGCTTTATGCACTTATTGACGGATTTCATGTTAAGTATCTTGGGGGTATTAGCTTAAAACGTCAGCAAGCCATCATACAAGGGGATAGAAAAAGCATTTCAATTGCTGCCGCTTCAATACTGGCCAAAGTCTACCGAGATAAGGTTATGAAAGAACTAGCAGGAGAGTACCCATCATATAGCTTTGATGTGAACAAAGGATACGGAACTGCTAGCCATCGGAAAGCTATCACAACGTTTGGCCTTTCAAAGCTTCATCGGACATCGTTCTCGCTCCAAAAATATGTGGTCACCTAGTCATTTGTAAGAACGGGTATTGACAAAGCTCTTCGTTTCTCCATAAGATGAGATGAGTACCTGATCATTTCCTCAATATTTACTGAAAGTAAACTGAAGGGAGGTGATAAAGATGGATTTTAAAAATTTTTTAACTCCTCGTGGATTTCTCAGCCTCGGAGGCGTTGTTCTACTCGCAGTAGGAATTCTTGGTTTCATCGGTGTTCTTGGACCAACCCCAGACAGAAGTATCTTTGGTGACATGTGGTGGTTTGACAATGCAGAAAATGTGGCGCATACAGTACTCGGCATTGTGGCTCTTCTCGCAGTTACCATGATGAAGGACGCAGGGATGCATAAAATGCTTGTGTTAGCGGTTGGAGCATTTGCGCTCCTCGTGGGATTATATAATCTTGGTGGAGAAGTTACGTTAGCTGGCGCGACTCTTCAGAACCCAATGGACACTGTGCTTCATTTAGTTGTTGGAGTATGGGGTCTCTACGCAGGACTCAAAGGATCAAGGAAAGCATAACAAGCTGACCAGTGAAAAACGGGCTACCCTTCGGGATAGTCCGTTTTTTTGTGGCAACTGAAAGGATTTTGTAATCTCCACGTCAAGAACCTTCTTTTCTCTTCACGTACAATGCGAATGAAACTATGAACAGTATCGAAGGCGGCAATAGAGGTGGGTCAAGAAGCATAGGGAGCACCAGAGCTATGGGAGGAATACCTCATAGCGAAGGAGGTATTGCCACTGCGTCAAGTTTTCCGATGCCTGAAGGAGGAATACCTATGACAGATACAAGGTCGGTTTTACCACATGTTGCACCAATGAAAAATCTATCGTGGGAAAGTGTTTCTCTTGACACTCATAAAAGCGATGAAAGTACAGGTCCATTCAAGACGTTATGGTCGGCAAGTGAGAAAAAAGCAAGCCCCTATGATAAAGTTATGGGGCCGTCCGTGCCACTTATTGTACGATCTTTTCCATCACAAGATCGAAGAATGATTAGCAGCCCAAGCGCTTGGTCTGAGATCCGATTTGACAAACCCGCAGCTACGCAACCTGTCGATACTTCAAGTGAGTCTTCATTCATAAAAATAGTGCAGATACCGAGAGCTTCTGAGGTAGAAGTGACTGCTGCCACCCAAGAATTCTCGGGAATCGAGACAGGGTTTGAAAGTGCTATCCAAGCAAGTGAGCAGACACAAGCAGAAGTGGAGAACGCAGTAACTGAAATTAGGACAGAGTTCTCCCTGGCAAGAGAAATTGGAGAGATGCAGATTGATGGTGTCCCTCAGGAAGTCATAATCGGCATGGCCCAGCGTGCGTTCGCACAGAGTATCGAATCAAAACACTTAACGCCATTTATGGAAGCTGCTGTGAGTTCAGAACCTGTTGTTAAAGAGGCACAAAATATAGCGGAGGCGCAACAGCAAGAAGGTAGTGTACCTGAGACCTCAGCAGCTGTTGTTACAAAAGAAAGAGAACAGCCTGAAACTACTCCGGATAAAGTAGCAGTACTCGGCACAGAGTCTATTGTGCACACAGCAGTAAATGAAGAAGTACAACCCCGAGGCGGTAGTGAAGCCATAGTAAACACGAAAGAGGGACGGGCTTTAAACTACAAAGCCTCAGTTATCGGGGACGCTGATGACACTGAAGCGACAAAGCCGGAGGCAAAAACACGATCCGAATTAGCAGCCGATGCGGCTCAACATCCAGCGCTCGAAACTCAGTCCCAGCGAGAAGCTACAGCAGACGAAGCATCCGCAGAAATGAAAGGTACAAAAAAAAATGCCGTACCAGGACAGAATCCTGAGGCGGATGATGCATCACAGGAGAATCAATGGATACGAGATGAGGAGACGAATGAAGCACGTGCAAAAGAATTACGTGAAGCAGTGCTAAAAGTGAAAGAAAAAGAAACTGGCGATCCTAGTGAGGAACTCAGTGATGAATCGACGAGAGTTATGAACACTGTACCCATCAATGAGGCGTTACTTTCACACGGAGAAGACCCCGATCAGCTACCAGTAGAGCAAGTCGTAGTCGAATTAGAAGGAAAAGAAGCCAACCCTGAGCTGCAAAGCGAGCCATTACGTCCAATTCCATCAGCCGTTGACGGGTCATGGACAGAAGCAGTAGAAGCGGTTGCATCACTTGATGATCTTACTCCAGAGGATGCAGAAAAAAAATTTAAAGAAATCCTTGATGACAAAACTGCAGTAACTATTGTTGATTTTTCCCATGCACAAAGACCGACTGATGAACAAATTCAACGAGTCATAAAAAATAATCCTGTTGATCTAGAAGCATTTCGTCAAAAAAAAGCAGCTTAGTACTTTTTCTTCTTAGACAGGGGGAGAAAAAGAATCCACAAAAGAAACGCGCCAAAAAAACCATGAGACAACACTACACTTAGTGGGGAATAGGTAAACATCTTCGGATCTTTTATGTTGAGTGAAACCAACACAAGAGCGATAAAGAAGAGCAGCTGCTTTCGTCTTTGACCTGATTTCCAAAGACGTGATCCTAAGGTCATAAAAGGAAAAAGTAAAAAGGCGAAGTGATGTTGCCAGGATAAGATATTAAGTAGTAGCAGTGCGAGGAACAGACGACTCAGAAGAAATGCATCGTTTTCTTCTTTTGAAAGTAGTGTTCGAAACGTTCCCCATAGAATACAAACGACCCCGGCAAGGTAAAGTATGTGCGCTTGTGTCATACTCAGAGGAAGTCGACTGAGAGCCCCCATCAGACTTTGGTTGTAGTACACAGCTAGTCCTGAAGATTTTATTACTTCTGGGATTTGAGTGCTGAGATAGTACTGATAGATAGAAACCCCTTGGAGGGCAAGAGGAATAACGGAGAAGAGTAAGATAGTTATCGCAAATATGCCGAGAGTCTTCCACTGCCTTCTAAACAAATAAAACAACCCAACAAACAGAAGGATGGGTTTTACGATCACAGCAATCGCTAAAAGAATACCTACTACCGTCTTTCGCTGCTGCTGATAAAAGAAAAAACTGGTAAGAAAGAGAAAAAGAGCAAGTATATTGCTCTGTCCCATGCCAAGAGTGAATTTTATCGGAAATGCAAGAACGGCAATGTTGGTAAGAAAGAGTAACCGCTGCCATGATAAAGTGTCTCTTAAGATCCGTAAGGAAAGCCATACACATACAGGAATCAGGCATAACGTAAGAGCGGCAAACAATCCTTGGGCTACACGATAAGGAAAAAGGAGAAATGGGAGATACATGACAGCCGTCTGAGGTGGATAGTTAAAGGCAGTGAAAAGTGATTTGTCTTGGTAGACATTTTTCTCGACTGTCAAATCAAGTCCTGCTCCGTAAAAAACTGCAAAGTCAGGCGTCTTCGATGACACAATTTTCAAGAATGAGATAACGGTAAGGCTAAGTAACACAACCGTTCCGGCGAGGAGTAAAAAATTGAGCATGCGGGAGTTTGCCATTCTCTCTATTATACGCCAGCTTTTCTCACTGTTTTCATACTTTTTTGAGATCACTACATTACATCCGATCAGTAAGCTATCTGAAGAAATGGAGGTGATTGTACATGAAAAGATCTGCAAGTAACAATGGAAGATATAAACATGGTACTCCTCGTTCAGCACTGATACTACTCCTGCTCCCGTTATTCTTTTTAGTGGGGTGGTTTGCTAGTACTCTATTGCAGCCAGGAGATAGAGCGGGAGGTGAAGCCGGTGTAGGAGGCGCACCTGCGTCAATGCTTGACTTCATAACGCCAACGTCATTCCCGACTACGCCTACGCCAACAATGTCGGTTACGACACCATAAATAGTGCCTCAAATTTTGTGCTGAGATGCCTGAAGGAATCATACGAGCGGTAGGCGAACCGGGAAGGTAGAGCCCTTATCTATCTTATCTCGCAAATGCTTTATATATACCTCAACTGAGTTGGGAAGAATATCTGCATCGTAATTCCAGACATGGTTAATGATCTGTTCTTTCTTAATTATCTGATTCGGGTGTCTCATCAAGTATTCAAGGAGGGAGAACTCTTTACTTGAAAGTTTTATCTTTTTCCCCGCCTTTGTGACTTCAAAGGTGACCGTGTGAAGCGTTAAGTCAGCAATCTGAAGCAAAGACCCTGTCGTGTGTTTCGGCCGTCTCGAAATTGCTCTCATCCTTGCGAGGAGTTCAGTGAAAGCAAAAGGCCTGGTCATATAATCGTCAGCGCCGGTATTAAGCCCATCAAACGGTCATCTAGCTGTCCCTTTGCGGTAAGCATAAGGATTGGGGTATGGATATTTTGTTTTCGAAGACTTGTTGTAATCTGTATTCCGTTTATGTTCGGTAAGAGGCGATCTAAGATGATGATGTCATACTCTTCCGAAGTCCCACGATCAAGGCCTTCTGATCCATCATAGTCGACATCAACAGCGTAGTTTTCTTGCTCTAAGCCTTGTTTTATCGAATTCGCTATCCTGTGTTCGTCTTCGACGACTAGGACCCTCATGGGCGTATTCTACCAGGAGTTTTCTGAAAACGCGCTGAAAACAGTATCCTGACCCTTGAAATACTACTGAAACTGACTGATATACTATGAAAGAGAGATGAATAATGGACTCTTACAGGATGTATAATTCGTTCTCGAAGAGCTACAGAGACCTATAGAGGGGAGTAAGCTGCACGCCTACTCATCTTGACTTTTTATAGGACGTGCAGTATATATACATTGATGAGTGATACGCATGAGGTAAACCGCACATCAATTCTTGACGAATTTGCTGCAGTGGCAAACGCAGTAGAAGGTGATGTGGAGCCCCACGAAATTTTTACTCAACTGCAAGCTCCCGATCTTTCCAAGGGAATTCCTGATAAGTTTTGGGAACAGCTACATATCCCCGAAGGAAGACGGTCGGGCATAGATGGCTCTGGGTATCTAGCTTCAGAACATCACCAATTGTTAGTAAGATTACGACTACTACACGAACACACATTAAGAAATTTTGGAGCGAATAGTCGTGTAGCTGCTCAAAGTTTTGTAGATGCGGTATACACGAGTCTGCCGACAGAACTAGCTGAAACTGCGATTACCGGAGGTATGATAGGAATTGAAGCCTATCAGATCGCATCCGGGCATGATCTCACTTCTGCTTTTACCTCTCTTACTGCAGAGAATGTAGATGCCGCGTTTGCTAAGTTACCTGATAGATTATGGTGGGGAAAAGGGTTATCTCAAAGAATTGTAGGCGACTGGAAAGAACCTGAAGCTCCTCATATGGGTATTTACACAGATGCCAGGCAAATTGCACGCTATGCGATTCAAAACGACCTAGCGATGGCCCATGGTGCAGTAGTAATGTCTGATCTTATAGCAACTAATTGGCCAAAGTTGTTTAACCATGACTTGCCCGAGTATCATACTCCACAATATGCGAATAAAGATCT
>Ga0080064_1000521_pt1 | contig 99028 bp, 81 predicted proteins | sample Subgrocontami54m_FD_69260 | JGI IMG/M metagenome (GOLD analysis project Ga0080064, IMG submission 69260) | Subsurface groundwater microbial communities from S. Glens Falls, New York, USA - GMW46 contaminated, 5.4 m (SPADES assembly) (version 2) ...
GCCTGCTCAACGAATTCGTCGAATTGCGAATGCCCGATGGCACGCGACTGCTGCTGCGCCTGACGCAACGCCACGGAACTACTCGGCGCTGACGGTTTCGGCCGCTTCCGCCGGTTCCCTGCTGAGATCGTGATTGGCGCGGCGCCAGAGCACCGTGAATCGCATTCGCGCCAGGTCGACGTCGAGCACCGAGTAGAAGTTCTGTTGGGCCACACCGATCTCGGGTCCGGGAGTTCCGTCGAAGTCCGCGACCGTCGGCGGTCCGCCCGCTCCCGTGCCCGGCAGCATCAGCGGGCCGGCGCGTGTTGCGCCCGTAGCTCCGTTGAGAATGTAGACCGTGCCGTTGGTCACGAGCACGATCTCGGGCCGACCGTCACCATCGAAATCGGCGACGGCGGGAAAGCCGTCCGTCAGGTCGGTGCGATTCCACAGGACCGTTCCATCCGCACGATAGACCGTGCGCCCCGCGACGAGTTCGAGGTGCCGATCGGCCGCACTGTCGACGTCTGCGAACGTGCTCAGGGATTCCGAGACCGAGCCGGCCGTGCCGCCCGCACCCGTAAAGCGCAGGCGGAGTGTGCCTCCCGCGGTCGTAAACACCGTCGAGCCGAACGCGATCTCGGGCGAACCGTCGCCCTCCATGTCGGCAATCGCGAGGCCGCCTCCCCAACCGAACGCGGCATTGGCCGCGCCCGGGATGGGCATGTCGCTCGTGCGCAGGATCGCACCGCTGCCATCGACGATGACGACGTAGCCCTCGCCCGTGACGGCCGCAATGTCGATGTCTCCGTCCGAATCGATGTCGCCGAGTGCCACGGACACACCGGAGAACCCGGTCGACGTCATCGACGCAGATCGCACCGCGAGCAGATCCGCGCCGGTGCGTCCGTCGAGAACACGCAACACGCCCGTGTGACACGCCGTCGGCGTCGTCGCGGTGCACTGACAACACGTGCCAATTCCCGTCGTTGCATGAATCGCGCGCCCGGACACGAACACGAGATTCGGCGGATCGAGCGAATCGACGTGTCCATCGCAGTTTGCGTCGTAGATGCGGCCGACCGCGGGCGTGGACCAGACGTCCAAGTGCTCCGGGTACTGTCTTGGCGGTACCGGCTGACCCCAGCTCCACGCGACTTCCGCCGTCAAACGTCCTGCGGGCGGTCGATACTCGCACCGAGAGATGCACGCGCCGCCACCGTCGGCGCCTCCGCTGTCACTCCCGCTCGCGTCGCCCGTCCCGCCGTCGCCCGAGCTGGGACATCGCGGGGGCAACGCAAGGCAACGGCCCGGCACCGGTAGCGGCGACGAACACACACGCCCACCACCGTCGCCGCCCGCATCGCGTGGGCCAGCGTCCGATGGCGGCGCATCCATCCCACCCGCATCGGCACTCGCATCCGGCACGCCGCCGTCTGTGCCCGGAGTGCCTCCGAGCGACGACTCGCAGTACGCACCCGGATCGCAATCGGCACTCGTGCGACACACGCGTCCCGGTACGACGCAGGCGTTCGCGAAACACGTCTCGGTCGCCCCACAACACGCAGCCCCGCACGCGTTCGCGGCAGGACAGCACGCACCGGCGATGCAGATACCGCCCGGGCAGCCCATCCCTTCGCTACACGCCGGAGTCGAGTCGATCGTGCCGGTGTCATTGATGTCGTTCGTGCCATTCCCGTCGGTGCCCAGATCCGTCGCGCCATCGCGCGGCAGTCGACAGAATCCGTTCAGGCACGTCTGGCCCGCGGGACACTCCGTCGTCGACATGCACGCAGTCTCGACGGGGCTCGCGCACGCAGCGATCGTGGAGAGAAACGCAAGAAGTGCAACGACCGGCACACGACCGACGGGATTCGATTTCACCCTGCGAGCGTAACGGGTTTTCGGCCCGACCGCGACCGGGCGTACGAAGTCTCTCCGACCAACCGGCACCACGCGTATCCCGGTGCCCGCCGCGCCGCGTGGATCACGGAGCCCGCGGCACCCGCACGTCGCCGGACTCTGCTGGAAACACCGGGCGCACCCACACGTCGCCGCGACCGTCTCCTCGGTCTTCGAACTCGAGCGGCGCAATCCACACGTCGCGAGCGCAATCGCCGCGGGCGGCGCAGTCGTTCGCGCGCAATCGATGAAACAGATAGAACAGCGAGCGATCGTCGGGTCCGACGACGATGCTGCCGTGGCCGAACGACATGCCACCCCCGGGGACGAGATAACGTCCCACGAGCCGCGCAGGGTTGTCCCAACTCAGCTGTTCGACCGTGGCCGCGGCCGCCCAGAATACATGGTAGTTGGGAGAGTCCCACACACTGCCGCTCATGAATGCATACACGAGCGCGCCGCGACGAAACAGCGAAGGTCCTTCGTTGACTCCGAACGTGTAGCCGTCGCGACGGAACGGCACGCCGCCCCGCCCGCTGGTCATCGACAAGAGTTCGCCGCACCGCGGACAGTACGCCGCGAGACGGGTCAGGCTCGCGCCGTCATGCGCATTGCCAATATGCACCTGCGCGACCGACGCCGTGCACCGTACGGCCCACGGGTCGGCCGCATCGAGTTCGACGACGCCAACGTGCTGCCCGTAATTGGCCTGCTCCCACGGCACGAGGGGCGGCGTGTTCGTGTACCAAGCGTATGACATCCACCAGCGGTTGGTGAGCGGGTCGCGATAGACGTCGCTGTCGAGGCGCACGACGTGATGGCAGAAACTGCCGAGGCAATCTCCCGTGGCGACGTCGACGGAGCGCGGAATGGCATCGCGGGTGGAGGCAGGGCACATCGTGATGTGACCGCCCGCGGGGAGTGGCTCCCACGGCGTCGCGTCGATGGCGAATGGGCCCGTCGGCGATGTCGAAGACGCGAGATACACGCCACCGTCTTCGGCGTATCCGGGGCACGGCGCGCGCGCCGTTGCGTAGCGGACCGCGGTGAACGACAACTGCCACACGCCCGCGCGCACTTCGACGACGGAGGGCGCCCAAAGATGGCAGTAGTGTCGTCCGTGGATCTCCACCGAGTTGCCCGGCGTTGCGGGGCGACGCAGAAGTCCCTCGGGCCGGCGTACCCAACGCACGAGGTCGCGGGACTCGTACACAGGGAAGTCACCGGCGAGCCCGCCGGTGGCATAGAGGTAGTAGATGAGCTGGCCATCGGCCGTACGCGTTCGCACGACCTGGGGGTCGGGCGCATCCCCCGTGAGGACGGGATTGCGCGCGACGAGAACCACCGGGCCTGCGTCGCGCGCGGCGTCCGTGCCGGTTTCGCTGTCGCGCGGGGTTGCGTCTGTGCTGGCGTCACCGTCTCGAGGCGTCGCATCCGGTGGCCGAGCGTCAGTGCCCACGGAATCGAGGCCGACGCCGTCGTCCGCGCCCACGACGTCACGACCGGTCATGGGCTGTGTCGCGCATGCGGCGAGCGACGCCACCAGCGGCGCGAGAGTGCCGGACCAACCGCTGCGACATCGCGCCATGTCGAATGGTCCGACGGAATGCGGCGTGCTGGAAGGGCCCACCATTGCCGCGGGCAGTTCCAAATGTTGAACTCGCCGCCCATCGATGCCACCCAACCCTACGACGCCTCGCCGCGCACTCGGCGTCACCATTCCGCTCTTCTCGCTCCGCACGCACGCTTCGTGGGGCATCGGCGAAATCGGTGACCTCGTTCCGTTCGCACGATGGATCGCGCCCGCGGGGATCTCCGTCGTGCAGATGCTCCCGCTGCAGGAAATCTCGGGCAACGAGACGTCGCCGTACGCCGCGCTGTCGGCCTTTGGGCTCGACCCGATGTACATCTCTCTGCGCGCGCTGCCCGAACTCGCGACCCAGTCGCTCGCCGGCGACGAGGCGCGCGATCTCGAACGCGCTCGCCGCGCGCCCCGCGTGGACTACGCAACGGTGCGTCGACTGAAGTCCATCGCGCTGCGTCACGCGTGCGCGCGGTTCGTCGCCGGTGACGGGGCACCGAGTTCGTCACACGGAAACGCCCGACGCGCGGAGTACGAAGCGTTTCTGGCGGCGCAGCGCGAGTGGCTCGACGATTACGTTTTGTTCCGTGCACTCAAAGACGCGATGGGCGGCACACCGTGGTGGAAGTGGCCGCTCGCGCTACGCGAACGACACGCCGCGGCCATGGACGACGCGCGCGTGCGTCTTGCGAACGAAATTGGCTATCACCGATTTGCGCAGTGGATTGCCCACGCGCAGTGGTCCGAGATGCGCAACGGGTTGCGCGCGATGAACGTGGAGGTCATGGGCGACCTGCCGTTCATGGTTGCGCGCGACAGCGCGGACGTCTGGGCACATCCGTCGGAATTTCGGCACGACGCAAACGTCGGCGCGCCACCCGATCAGTTCGACGTCGAGGGACAGGACTGGGGACTGCCGCCGTACCACTGGGAGCGCATGTCGCAGAACGACTTTCGCTGGCTCGAGCGTCGTGCCCGCTACGCGGGTTCCCTCTACGATCGCTTTCGCATCGACCACGTCGTCGGGCTGTTTCGCACGTTCGTTCGCAAGATCGGCGGAAAGATTCCTGCGGGAAGAAAACTGATTCCCGGCGTATTCGACCCACCGGACGAATCACGGCAGGCGACACACGGCGTCCGTGTCGTGACGTCGATGTTGCGCGGGGCGTCGACCCAACGTTCGCAGTTGATCGCCGAAGACCTCGGGATCATCCCCGACTTCGTGCGACCCGCTCTTGCGCAGCTCGGTGTGCCGGGCTACCGCGTGCTGATCTGGGAGAAGGACGGCGACGTGTATCGCGACCCGACGACGTACCCCGCGCTCTCGGTCGCGTGCTTTGCAACGCATGACACGGATTCTGTGGTCACGTGGTGGGAGGGATTGACCAAGAAAGAGCGCGCCGCCGTGAAGGCAATTCCGTCGTGGTCGGCGGCTGCGAGGCGTGCGCACGAATCGTTCGACGATTCGACACACGCGGCGTTGCTCGAGTTGATCTGCAGCGCGCGCAGCGACCTCGTGTTGCTGCTGTTCCAAGACGTCCTCGGTTCGCGCGACCGGGTAAACACTCCCGGCACGCAGGGCGAACACAACTGGACGCTTCGCCTTCCCGCAAACATTGAGGAGCTCGCGTCCGACCGGAGCGCCACGGCGGCGCTCGCACGCGTCGCCGCAGCGGCGCGCCACGGGGGACGGGTGACGCCCAGCCCGCAATCGTGACCGGGCGCGCGTCAACGCGTCGTGAACGTCACCGCGTCGTGAAGACGAAGTCGAACGGAACCGGCGCACCGCCGCGCGTCGTGTCGACGTGAACGTGGTACCGCGTGCGGGCCGTCAGCGGCCGGTTCGCATACAAGACGGCTTCTGATCGCAGCAGTCCCATCGCACGGGGATCGCCCGGTGCGAGCCAGACGTGTGGAATGTCGGTCGTCGAGCCTTCGAGCGTGAGCGTGTGCGCGCCCCACATGACTCCTTGCGCGTACAGGTGAACGGGATATCCGCTCGGCCAGCCCGTCGGCGGTGCCGGTGGCGGAGGTCCTTCGTTGCCGGAAAACGACGGCGGGACGTTGATCATGTTCGGGTACGGATACGACGCCACCGTGGTCGCAGGAACGCTTCCGCCCGCGCCGACGCCGTAGTCGATCGTGTCGCATCCGGCCGCGCTGCCATACCCCATGTCCAGTGTCCAGGGGCTGAGCACGGGCGTTCGATGCCAGATCGAGTCGATCCACATTTGCACGGACCCCGTGCCGTTGTTCACAAACGCCATCACTTCGAACGCCGGCGATCCGCGATAGCCCGCCGCGGTCATTCGGTTCGCAAAGCTTGCGCCCGTGAACATCGGGCAACCCATCACCTCGGCGTGCGGATTCGAAACGCACATGGCCATCGCGCGGTTGCCTGAGTAGTAGTTGCAGTGATTCGTTGCGGCGGTGTTGATGGTCGTGACCATCGTCTGACATCGAAGTCCCATGGCGAGTCGCACCTGGTTTGTGAGCGCATGCGCAGCCATCGCGTTGGCGGTCACTCCGGCCGGCGGTGCAGGGCAAGTGCCCATCACGACGTCCGCAGGCGGCATGACCACGTCGGCCGGCGGCGTGACGACATCATTTCGTACGACGTCCATCCCGACGGTTCCGTCGGTCGGCACGACCTGCACATCCCTGCCGCTTGGCGAGTCCCCCCCCGCGTCGGGGCCGCCCTCGCCCTCCGTCATCGGGCCGCCGCAGCCGACGACGAGGACGCAACCGCTCAATGCAAGACCTGCGAACGGCGAGAACACGCGCAAGCGCATGAACGATCCTCCGAAAGGCATGGGATCCGCATTCTCGTCCGGAACGGGAACGCTGTCGAATACGCAAAGTGGGCGTGAACGGATATGATCGCGGGCCATGGTCATCGGTCCGACACGGAGTGAGAGCTTGCCGCATCCTGGCCGCGCTCGCTGCGCCGTGGCGGCGGTGCTGACCGTCGTCGGCCTCCACGGCTGCGCAGCGTACGATCGGGCACACTACGCGGCGCTGATCGACGCGCGCGAAGGCGATGCCACGGCCGCCGACGCACGCCAGGACGACTCGAACACCGCCGACGGGTTCGACACGACGGCCGTCACCGACGGACTCGACACGATCGCGTCGGACGATGTGATCCCCGCGGACGACGACGTGCCCGGCAGCGACCGTGTCGACACCCACGACGTCGCCCAACCGATGGACGTCGCTGCATCGCCCGACGTCGTCGTAGTCAGCACCGATGCGCCCGTCGACTCGCGTCCGCCCGACGCGCCCGACGTCGCCTGCCCCGCGGGATCGAGCGCGTGCGATGGTGTGTGCATTGCGGATACGGCAGCATCGTGCGGCTGCGCACGCGTCGACTGCCGAAGGCTGCCCAACGTCTTGGACACGACACGCTGCGTCGCGGGACGCTGCGATCTCACGACGGCGTGCCGTTCCTCGTTCGCCAATTGCGACGCCGACGCGTCGAACGGATGCGAAGCGAGGCTGGACTCGCCCACGTCGTGCGGCGCGTGCGACGTCCGCTGCACCGCAGTTACGCCCGCGTGCGTCGTCGCGACCGGCGGCAATCGTTGCAGTGCCACTTGCCCGGCGCCAACGACGCTGTGCAGTTCGGTCTGCGTCAATCTGTCGACCGACCGGACGAACTGCGGCGCGTGTGGCTTCATGTGTGTCGGCGCACTGCCGTGCAACCTGGGGCATTGCGGCTGACAAGTCGCCGGGGCTTGTTCGTCCGTCGCTACGTTCGCCGACGCAACTCGTACTCTTGAAGGACGGTCGTGTTTCCGCGGCTCGCCGGGCCGCGCGGGAATTGCCACTGAATCGACTGTTGGACGATGCACTCGGCCACCGGAGCGAGTGCCGGAATGCTCGCGCGCACCTGGGTGCTCAGAACGCTGCCGTTCGCGCCGACGGTCATCTCGATCGTGACGCTGCCCTCGAGTACCGGATTGTGCGCGAGCACTTGTTCATAGCACTGCCGGGCGCGCGGCAGCGTGCGTAGCAACACGGGAGACACTTGTCGCCGGGTCATAGAACCGGTGATCTGCGGCGGGTCCAGGCGTATTCGTACGGCGGGCGGCGCCTGCGCGAGTGCCGATGCGCACGTCCAGATCGTGAGCCCCAGCGTTGCGGTTGCGGTGGCGAGCGGACGCGACATGGGTACTTCATACCACGGCGCCGCTTCGAGATCAGGGATCCGCCGTCCGCCCGACCAGCGCGGCGAGGACGTCGTCCGGCGCGTCGACGTGGAGCCAGTGACCCGCAGACTCGAACACACCCACCGTCGTCCGCGAGGGATTGGCCGCGCGAACTTGCTCCAACCTCGTGCGATCGTCTGCATCGAACACATTGGACCTGCCCGCGACGAGCACGTGGGAATTGACCTTTCCGCGCGGGCGTTCGAGCACGTGCCAAAGATCCCGCGCGAAGTAGTCCTCCAGCATCGTGCGAATCGCGACGACGTCCAGTCGCCACACGAACCGATCTCCTTCGCGCCGGACATTCATCGCAAGCCACTGTGCGATCGCATCGTCGAAGCCGGCGGCGCGGACACGATCGACGAACGCCTGTCGGGTCGGGTAGGCGCGGGGCCAAGATTCGAGCAGGGACACGACTCGATACGTGATCTCCGAGCCGCGTGCATCGAGGCGCGCGCCGGGCATTCCGTCGAGATACCAAGCTGCCGTCAGCGACTCGCCGCGTCGATCCGCGTACATCATCGCGACCTTCGCACCAAAGCTGTGTCCGAGAACTCCGCGGACCGGACCCGGAAGGCCGGCCTCGAGCGCCAAGAGATCCTGCGCTGCCGTGGCCACCGTATGCGGTGGCGCGAAGTCTTGGGAAGCGCCGTGCATGCGCAGGTCCACGAGCACGGCACCCCATGATGGCCTTCCGGCCGTGAACTGCCGCGCGATCGTGCGCCAGTTTCCACCGCTGCCGAGAATGCCGTGCAAGAACAACATCCAGCCGCGCGGCACGACGGACGGAGCTGTGACGAGCGCGTGTGCGAGGGCCATGTCGGTCGATCCGCACGCGCCGAGCGCCGGGCGCGCCTACTGTCCCGCGCCGCCGAGCGACCGCCGGAGTTGCCCCGACGCCATGAACGACTGCCCATCGAGAGTAAACGTGGGCGAATCATCCCCGCGGACCAGAATCACGCCGCGCTGTTCGGGCGTATTCGTATTCAATTCGCCGCCAACGGCGAGGACGACCGTCGTCGACGCGCCCACTCCGTGCAACGTTGCGCTCGTCAGCGCCATGGCAGGGCGATAGTTGTTCCGACCGACGGTCTGTCCATTGTGATGGATCGTCGTTCCGTCCACGCCCACGATGAAGATATTGTTGGCGTCCTGCACCGCGACACCGTTGAGTCCCGGCGACTCCTCTGCGAACGCGAGCGACGACCACGCACCGCCACTGTATCGCAACAAGAGTCCGACGCCGCTCCCACCGACCGCGTAGCACAGCGGCTGTCCGGTCCGCGCACACGACACGGTGAACAGTCGGTTGTCCGACGCGCGGGCATTCGCATTGGCGACACTCCACGCCGTCACGCCCGGCGGCCGATACAAGATCATTCCGCGCTCGCCGACGACGATGATCGTGCCGTCGGTCGCGGCGTCGACCTTGTACAGATTCAACGTTTGCGCGGCCACCGGGAGATCGCTCACCCGCTCGAACGTCGTGCCATCGTAGTGAACCAACACGCCGCGCGGTCCCGTGGGCGACGCGCTGCCGCCCACGAACCACACATCGTCGACCGCGCGTGCAAGGATGCCCCAGAATGTCGGCATGCCTTCCGGGAACATCAAGCCGGTCTCCAGCGTCTCGCACGCGCCGTTGCGAAACCGAATCACTCGCGCACCTTCGCCCGCGGCGTAGACCACCATCGCGCCGCCCGAATCGCGTACGCCGGTGACCCACCAAAGGACTTCATTCGACGTGCATCTCGTCGTGAACTGGGCACGTCGATACTCGAGCAATCGTCCAACGCCGCTCGGCGGCAGCCGCGAGTGGTCGACTCCGACGAATCCGCCTGCCACGAAGCCAACACTCGCCGTCGCCTCGTCGTACACGAACGCCGAGAGAAACGATCCCGTGGGCGAGCCATTGATCGCGAGCCGGTAGAGGTCCGGCCCGCCCGGGTCGGGCCCGCACGCGAGCGCAAACGCGAAGACAACGGAAGCGCTCGATGCGAGAAGCAACCGACGAATCATCGACGAAAGGGTAGCACGCCTTCGTTTGCGGACACGCCCGAAGCTTCGGCTACTGCTTCGACCCGAGAAGTCCCCGCACTTGGTCCCGCAGTGCGTCGAGCTTGAACGGCTTGTGCATCACGCGATAGCCGCGATCGATCTTGGGGTCGATTCGCATGTCCGCCGTCAGCATCAACCGCCGCGTCGCGGGCCACAGCGCGGCGACGCGCTCCAGCAGCGTTTCGCCCGTCATTCCAGGCATATTCTGGTCGGCGATGATCAGCGACGTGGGCTGGGCGCGCAGTGCTTCGAACGCGAGCGCCGGAGACGTCACCGTCGTCACCTCGTTGCCGTCGGCACGAAGCACCAGTTCGATCAGGCGAACAGACTCTGGAACGTCATCGACGACGAGAATGCGTGCCACGGAAGTCCTCGGAGTTTGGGTCCGGGATCCGCGGCACGCAAGCCCACTCAGCCGCCCGACACCGACGCCGATGCGGACACCGAGACCGACACCTGGACCGACACGTTTACGCTGGCAGCCGCGCGACCGAGACTTGCGATGGCTTGGCCTGCACAGCGTGCCGCGTTCAGTCCGAGTGCACCCACGGCGCCTGGAAGTTCGGCGACGGAACGCACCACCGCGACCCCGGCTTCGCCGAGTCGCTGAACGCGGTCGCGAATCGTGAGCAACGTCGCGAACCCGCCTTCGAGTGCCGCGCGGACACGAGTGAATCGCGCCTGCAGGTCCCCGGACAAGCCGCCCACGAGATGAACGCTGACACGGCCCGGTGTGCAACTGGCCTGTGCTGACAAACGCGCATCGCAGGCGGCGCGACAATCCGCGCTCACGCTCGGCGGGACGATGCGTCCGGTGCAACGCGGTGCCGTGTACGCGACGCTACAGCCTCCGCGACATTCGCCCGAGCACTGCGCCTGCGCGGCGACCACGCACTGGCCCTGGCAGCTGCCCGAGCAGCCGGCGGAACACGTGCCGCGACAAGCACCCTGGCAAGCCCCGTTGCAGTTGCCCTGCGCGTCGCGCGCTCGGCACGTTCCCTCACACGTGCCATGACACGTTCCCGAACACCCACCGGAGCACGTTCCTTCACATGATCCCGAGCAGCTTGCGCCGGCTTCGACGACGCACCGACCGGTGCACGAACCCGAACATGTCCCCCGCAGTTCGCCGCCCTCGCACTGCACCTCGGCGGACCCAGGGTGGTACGTCACGTCGCAACCCGCCGCGCAGTTTGCGTACGCGTCGACGGCGATTTCGCAATGCGGTGGCTCGACAGCGACTTCGAGATGCACATTCGCGACCGCGCGGACGGCGGTGATGTCGTCGTGCAGCTGTCGCCCGACTCGCTCGCAGACTTCGCGCGTGTGCGAGCTATCGCCGCCAGGATGAAGCTCTGCATCGGGAACTTGAAGCGCCGCGCCCATCGTCTGGCACGCTTCGATCAGCGTGCGATCGATTTCGGTCGCCGCATTCGCGAAATCCGTCGCGGCGGACATGAACGTCTCGAGTCGCTGTGCCGCGGCGTCGGCGCCGAAGTCGCCCGAGCAACTCCCTCCGCCCCCGCCCGAGAGCGTTCCGCCGCCCCCCAACAAGCCCGAGGCCGAGCAGCTCAGCAATACCGTCGCGCAGAAGAAAAACAAGATTCTCGATCGCATCTCAGCTAACCCCTTGCCAATGGTCGTCGCTCCACGCGCCGTCTCACGATCAGCGCCGCCTGCAGCGCCGCGGAGAATCGCCGAACCCGTCCGCGGGGGCAAGCCTGGAGCGAGCTACGTCATGGCATTCGCCGCCGAGGTCTCGTAGCATCGAGACGGCAATCCGGTGGGGAGCATTCAGGTCAAGGGCAGCGCCGTCACGGCTCGCGTTCGCTGGGTGCGGGAGACGCACGGGGAGGAAGCGCTGCGCAAAGTACTCGATGCGCTGACCGAGGAGGACCGACAGATTCTTGCAGGGCGCGTTTTGCCGAGCGCATGGGTGCCGTACGAATTGTTCATCCGGCTGAACGTCGCGGCCGATCGGGCATTCGGCCGTGGCGACCATCGTGTTTGCTACGAAATGGGAAAGTTCTCTGCCGAAGTCAACCTGCCGACGCTCTACAAACTTTTCTTTCGGCTCGGGTCACCGCTGTTCATCTTCCGCAAGGCCGCTCAGGTCTGGGACGTGCATTACACCTCGGGTCGCCTCGTCTCGCTGCAAGACGGCCCGGCCGCCGTACGCATTCGCGTCGAGGACTTCGCGCAACCGCACCGTGCACACTGCATGAGCGTCTTGGGTTGGGCGGTGAAGTCCATCGAACTGTCGGGCAGCACCACCACGTACGCCGAAGAAGAAACGTGCCGCGTCCGCGGCGGGGATGCCTGTGAATTCACCTTGCGATGGAAGTGAACTGAAAGGTCGCGCGGGTTCGCTCGTTCGCTACGATACGGATCGCTTCCACGGCACGAGGGAGATTTCATGTACGCACGTTCGCACTTCGCACACCACTCGCTCGCGCTCCCGACGCCGTGGGCCGCACTCGCGCTCGGCGCGCTCGTTTCTGCATGCGCGCGCCCTGTTCCAAGGCCGATCACCATCGCTCGACCGACGACCGATGCGACAACGTCGTCCGCGCGGGGTGACGGAGGTACCGCGACGGGTCGCCCGCGCCTGCCACCCGTCGTCGTCGGCGACTTCGCACCCCACGTCGACCGCATGGAAACCTGGGTGGCGCTCGCGTCGCAGCCCCTGCGGGAGCTCAATGCACACACGGAGACGGTCAAAGTCATCATCGACCTCGAGGACCATGACCGCGTGTATTTTCTCCAGACACGCCAGTGGGAGATTCACTACTACTTCATTCAGCGCTTCCTCGCGCGTCCCGGGCATCCGATCCCCGAGGCCGAGGCATTTTGGCAGCGCGAGTACCTGAGCCAGAATCGCCGCTTCGTCGAAGGCACCGTGATTCACTATCGCGACTCGGACCTTTGGACGTTCGAGCTGATCGCGCAGGATGTCCTCGACCTCCCTCGAACGCTCGCAGCGTTTCGCAATATCCGCGACCACATGTGGAACGGCGACCGCCTGCGGTACCATCCAGTGCCCGCGCACCACGTCGCGGCAATCGACCAGATCCGCGCGCAGATTCCGGTCGTCACGACCGACGACATCTTCACGAATACGCGCTACCAGCCGCTCAATCCGGGCGAGGCGTATGGCTACCTACGGTTCTTCGATGGACCCGTCGATCCCGCACGCGTCCGACCGTACGACATCGTCGTGCTCGCGCAGGTGCCGCTCGACCTGCCGGTGTGTGCAGGCGTGATCACCGCCGAACTGCAAACACCCCTCAGTCACATCGCCGTGCTGAGCGCCAATCGGCGCACGCCGAACATGGCGCTGCGCAATGCGAACCGCGAGCCGTCGCTGCGCGCATTCGAAGGGCAGTTGGTTCGCCTGCACGTCACGCCGCAGGACTACGAAGTCACACGCGCCGTTCAAGCCGACGCCGAACGAGCCTGGAACGCTCGGCGACCGCCGAACGATTTCCACCCGCGGCGCAGCGATCGGGACACCGGCTTGCCGGACCTCGCGCACATGCATCTCACCGACCTGGACACGGTGGGCGCCAAAGCGTCGCAACTCGGTGAACTCGCGCAGATCCGGCCCGCCATCCACCTGCCACGAGCGTTTGCGATTCCGTTCCACGCCTACGCGCAGCACCTGCGCCGGGCCGGACTCGACACCGTCTTGCACCGGATGCTCGCGGACCACGCGTTCCAATCCGATCCAGCCGTGCGCCAGACGCAACTGCGAACGTTTCGTCAGCGCGTCGAAGCGGCTCCGCTGGATCCCGGGCTCATCGCGCGCGTGCACGCGCGCATCCAGCAACTGTTCCCCGGCGTCGGTGTTCGCTTCCGGTCGAGCACCAACGCGGAAGATCTGCCGGGATTCAACGGCGCCGGGCTCTACACGTCCGACCACACAGGCGCCAACCCGACGGACGAGCAAATCTCCCACGCGATCCGCGCCGTGTATGCATCAACGTGGAACTTTCAGGGCTATGAAGAGCGGTCGTACTACCGAATCGTTCACGAAGAGGTCGCGATGGCGGTTCTCGTGCAGGAGTCGATCGATTCCGATCAGGCCATCGGCGTCGCGATCACGGGGAATCCATTCGACGAAGGGCGTCCGGGGATCTTCATCAACACGCAGGTGAGCGCCGGCAGCGTGACGAGCGCGGCGACCGGCGAAGTCCCAGAGCAAGTGCTTTTCTATACGTACCCCCCTCCCGGCGCGATCGAACGAATCTCGTCCTCGTCGAGAACGGCCGGCCGGCCGGTTCTGCAGGACGCGGAAGTCATCAGACTCGCGGGAGTCCTTCGGCAGATCCATCTCCACTTCTACGGAGATCTCTGGCAGACGGGTCAGGCGATGGACGTCGAGTTCCTCGTCGCAGGCGCCGATCGACACGTCGTGGTCGTGCAGGCGCGTCCGTATCGAATGGTGTTCGACGAAGGCCGCGGATGGGCGCGGCCGCCGAGCTGATGGTGTCGACGCACGGAACCCGAGATCGGCGCGGTGACCAAACCCGGCGGGAGCATGTGACTCACGCTCGCGAGCTTTTCCGCAGCGTGCGGGCGGCGAGCGTCGTCGTCACGAGGTAGGCCGCCGCCACGATCGAAGCGAGCGCCCATCGTGCGTGGACGAGAATCAACAACTCGGTCACGCCCGTTGCGCCGATCGCACACGTCGCGACGCCGAGCATCGCGAAGCGCGGGGAACTCGCGGCGATCCATCCGGCGGCCATCCCCCATGCGATCGTGCGCGGCAGCATCGAGAGCGTGACCCACGCGAAATCGCGCGCAGGATGCACGGAGTGCGCGATCGCGAGCGTGCCGCCGAGACTCGCGGCCACGAACCCGCCCGCGAGCGCTGCGCCCACGACCGTCGCCAACACTCGGCCACGTGTGCGTGCAACGCCGACGGCTCCGACGGCGACGAACGCTAGCCAGACCGAGTTCCCGACGAGTTCGAATGCGATTCGTGCGGTACGCGTCCGTGGGTGCGTTGCCATCGCAACGGCGTCGAGCACGATCTCGCCCGTCCGCACGAGCGGCCGCAGGGCGATCCCAACGACGACGGGCACGAGCACCCGCGGAACGCGCGCGAGCGCACCGACGGCCGCGAGGATCGCGAGTGCGAACGCGAGCGGCGCGAAGCCGCTGCGAATCACATGCATGAACGCGCCCGGGAGGAACCAAGGAGTGAGAAGCGCCGCGGACACTGCGACGACGATGAGCGTGGTTCGATCGCGCGCAGGAATCGCCGTCGTGATGATCGGTTCGTCGACCGCAGCGAGCGCGATGGCGCGACGACGCAGGGCGACCACGGCGATCGCTGCGACGAGCGCCAACGCATCGATGAACTGCAGCGTTCGCGCGCCGCCGTTCTTCATCGCGACGAGTGCGACTCCGTTGTACGACACGTGCGCGACCATCGCCACGAGCGCGCCGGCGATCGACAGACGCGGCACGGCATGGCCGACGACCCGCGCCTGGTGCGCGCGATGCGCCATCGTCCCGCCCAGAATCATTCCGAAGAACGCGTGCGCGAGCACCGGCGAGACGGCGCGCAGCACGATCCAGTAGAGTTGTAGATCCTGCGTTCCGAGCGCCGAACCGAAGTAGACGAAGTTCTCGCGCAGCCCGAAACCAATCCCGACGCCGACGCCCGCCGTCACGTATGCAAGCCGAGGCCTGCGGTCGTCCCACGGCGACCAGAGTGCCGCGAGCATCAGGACCTTGCACACTTCCTCGGTGATGGGTGCCCACAAGACTCGGAACCCGTCACTGTCCGATGCCAATCCGATCCGTGTCACGGCAATCGCCAGCAGTCCGGCGAACCACGCCGCCGCAGCGCCGGCTGCAATGTGTCGAACGCGAAGGGCGTTGGCGTCGGGAGCCGCGAGCAGTCCGACAGCGTACGGCACTCCGCACGCTGTGAGGGCCACACCGAGTGCGGCGAGCGCGTGCGGCAGCGGCCTCGCGTAGTCCCGTCCGAAACGCGCGAGCAGGAGCATCCCGACGACGCCGAGCGCGAGCGACGGAAGTGCGTGGGTCACGAGACGCGAACGGGTCATGATCGTCGGCGCCGATGCTATCGGATCGACGCCGCGCACGTCGCAACGAACCCGGCCGTCGCGCGCGGTCCGTTCAACGCGCGATCCCCTGGCCCACGACGTGCGCAACCCCGACGGACACCGCAGCGAGCACCGACGAGACGGTCGCCAGAGAAATCACGCGACCGCGCGCGAGGCGCATCGCGAGCCAGGCGAGCGCCGCCGCGTGGGGGATGCTCGCGAGTGCCGAGAGCCGATGGCCGGCCGCGGTGCGGTGATCGATCCACGAGGCCACGATCATTTCGATTGCGAGCCACCCCGCGACGCACGCGGCGTGCAGCGCGGATCGAGACGCACTCGAGCGCGGCGCGGACGCCCGCGCGACAAGCCCCGCGCCCAAGAGCCAGATGAACTGCAAGATCCACGACGCCCACATGCGGGCGATGGGCACGTTCGCGAGCAGTCGACCCGCGATGTACAGCACCGGCTGCAACGCCGTCGCGCCGACGAGCGCGCGAGCCAGTAGGGAGCGTGTCGACGTTTCCTCGCGTTCGTTCAGGACGCCCAACGCACGCGACCCGTCGTGGGGCTGTGCGCGCGCGTCGGCGGATGCAGCGATGTCCTCGCGCAATGCGATGGCCAGCAGTGCAGCGGCGATCGCCCACATCCACGACGCCTGCAGCCGATCGCTCGGGTCGGCGCGTACGACGAGCGACGCCACAGCGTTGTAGGCGACGTGTGCGAAGACGGCGAGAATCACGGCGGCGGCGAGACGCGAGACGCGGAACATCCCGCGGATCGTTGCGGGAGCCGCACCGGTCGTGAGCGTCGCGACTACGACGAGCGCAAAGGCAGCGTGCGCGAACGCGGGTGCGACTGCGCGGCACGCGACCCAGGACGCAGACACGCCCGTCGCTGTCGTCAGCGGCGTCAGTGCAAGGACGCACTCGTAGGCCGCGAACCCGGCCGCGACGCCCAGCGCATCGTTGGCCATTTCGCCCTCGCGTCGGTGGGGACGCGCGCGGATGACGGTCCACGCGATCGCGAGACACTTGAGGATCTCTTCGGTCACGGGCGCCCACACGAGCCGATACCACTCGCCCTGCGCGTCGACGCCGGCACGGCGTCCCACGGCTCCGACGATCAGCGCCGCCCATGTGGCCGCAAGCCCGGCGACGAACGGCTCGGTGCGAACGAACCCAAATCGCAGCGAGAGAAACGTGAATACGCTTGCCGCAGCGCCCACGCCGGCCATCGCAACGCCCGCCCATGCACCCGCCTGCGAGTCCGCTTCGACGATCCGTTCGACACCGATGGCGAGCACGGCCAGCGCCGCGAGCGGGACGAGCAGTTTCCCAGTTCGCAACCGCCGAAACGCCGCCGAGGTCTCGAGGACGACGTCTGACCCCCCGAACGAAACGCTCTCCATCGGGCACACGCCTCCACTGCGGGTTTCATCAGGGTTTCAGTCCCCAGCCGACCGCGATCGCAGCAAGACAACAGCAAGAGAGGAAAGTTCCACGAACACAGTATCTGTTTCTGGCCGCGGCCACAACGCCGACCGTCGCGTGGCGGCCCGATTCGCCCGACCTTTACCCCGGGCCCGGACTCGTGCGACGCCTGAGCCGTGAGCGAGAACCCAGATCCAGTCTCTGCCCATGACCCAGACGTCGGGCTGTATCCGCCGATCGAGCCGTTCCGCACGGGACGCCTACGCGTGTCACCGACGCACGATTTGTACTTCGAGGAATGCGGCAATCCCGACGGCAAGCCCGCGGTCTTTCTTCACGGCGGTCCCGGCGGCGGCTGCGACGGCAAGCATCGACGTTTCTTCGACCCAGCCGCGTACCGAATCGTTCTGTTCGATCAGCGCGGGTGCGGCCGAAGCACGCCGCACGCGAGCCTCGAGGAAAACACGACGTGGCATCTCGTCGCCGACATCGAAGCCCTGCGTGCGCACCTTGGCATCTCACGGTGGACGGTGTTCGGAGGATCGTGGGGCAGCACGCTGGCGCTGGCCTACGCCGAGAAACACCCGACGTCGGTGTCCGAGTTGGTCCTGCGCGGGATTTTTCTTCTCCGTCAACAAGAGATCGATTGGTTCTATCAGCGCGGCGCCAGCGCGATCTTTCCGGACGCCTGGGAGCACTACCTCGCCCCGATTCCCGAGAACGAACGCAGTGACCTGCTGCACGCGTATCACCGCCGACTCACGTCCAGCGATGAGGCCGAGCGACGCGCCGCTGCGCTGGCATGGAGTCTCTGGGAGGGAAGCACCAGCAAGCTGTTCCCCGACGCGGGTCTCCAGGAACGCTTCAGCCAGGCGGAGTTCGCCCACGCGTTTGCGCGAATCGAGTGCCACTACTTCGTGCATCGCGGCTTTCTCGAGCGCGACGATCAGTTGCTGCGCGACGTCGACCGCATTCGGCACATTCCGGCCGTGATCGTGCAGGGACGCTACGACGTCGTGTGTCCCATCGAGAGCGCGTGGGCGCTGCATCGCGCATGGCCCGAAGCGCAATTCGTGATCGTTCCCGACGCGGGTCACTCCGCGCACGAACCAGGCAATCAGCGCGCGCTCGTTGCGGCGACCGACGCGTTTCGCGGGCTGCGCTGACTCAGTGGTGCTGCTTGATTCGGTCGATTCCGGGGTGAGTCTTGTCCCCGGGCTCGTGGCGCGGATTGGCCGTCAGGTGCGTGCCGTCCTGTCCCGGAATGCTCATCAACTTGTCTTTGTCGAAAACGAAGTCGGCACGATTATCGAGCGCGGTCATATGCACTCCAGTGTCCATTCGGATGGCGTCGCACGGGCACGCCTCGACACAGTACCCGCAGAAGATGCACCGTAGTTCGTCGATGACGAACTCCACGGGATAGCGCTCGTATCCTCGCCGCGCATGTCCCTCCGGGTACTCCGCCGGCTTGATGTAGATGCACTGTGCAGGACACGCTGTCGAGCACATGAGACATGCGACACACCGCGGCGAACCGTCCTCGCGGTGCGTCAGGCGATGCACGCCCCGGAAGCGCTCGGGATACGCGCGCTTCTCTTCCGGGTACTCGAGTGTCGCCACGCCGTCGTCGTAGTTCTCCGACGTGACGTCGGGACGCCCGCCCGAGAGCATCTGTCCCCAATTTCGGAAGAAATGCTTGAACGTGACGCCGAGGCCCTTGGCCACTTCGACGACGTACGTTTGGTCGGCGACGGTCCTCCGCGGCTTCTGGATGACGATGGTGCCCATGAACGGATTCTCAGCTGTCTCGCTCTAGTGAGCGCTGGAGTTGAGGAAGAGCAGGACAATGCCTGTCACGAAGATGTTGACGAGCGAGGCCGGCAGCAGAACTCGCCAGCCAAGGCGCATGATTTGATCGTAGCGGAACCGCGGAAGCGTCCAGCGAATCTGCATCTGCAGCAGGGCGAAGAGAATCATCTTCACGAAGAACGTCACGGCCCCGACGAGAACGACGGCCAGATGTGACCAGTACCAGTGGAGTGTGATACCCGCGTAGTCGAAGTGGAAACCAGTCTGCTGCACGAACGGGAACTGCCACCCACCCAGGAACACCGTGACGATCACGGCGCTCGACGTGAACACTTCGACGAGTTCGCCCAAGGCGAACATTCCCATCTTCATGGGTTGGTATTCGGTAAAATACCCCGCAACGATCTCGCTCTCGCCCTCGGGAGCATCGAACGGTACGCGCTTGGTCTCGGCGATCGCAGCGGTCAGGAAGAGCAAGAACGCGAACGGCTGAACGAAGATGCCCCACACGTGGGACATCTGCCAGGTCACCATCTCTTCGAGTCGAACGCTCTGGTAGACCATGAACGTTCCGATGAGCGTCAGTCCCATCGTGACTTCGTAGGACAACATCTGGCTTGCGGCACGGAGTCCGCCCATGAGCGAGAACTTGTTGTCCGACGAGCTGCCGGCGAGCGCGGCGCCAAGGACCCCCGCGCTGCCAAGCGCGAAGATCATCAGGATTCCGGAATCCGCGAACGAGATGTGCAGCGGGATGCTGGTCGCGGCCGCATCCCACACGCGCGCGAAGCCCTCGCGGTGCGTGTGGTAGATGCTGCCGTCGGCGTCGCCGAATACCGATCCTCGATTGGCCCAGAACAACGTCGGTCCGAACGGCACGACGACCATCAGTGTGAGCGGCGGCACGAGCGAGACGATGGGCGCGATGCGGTAAAGGAACTTGTCCGCGTTGGGCGGCATGAAGTCCTCTTTCCACAGCATCTTGATTCCATCCGCAGCACTGTGCAGCAGCCCTGCCACGCGGAACTCGTGACCGAAGAGCGTGACCGACGCGCGGTTCGGGCCCATGCGGTCTTGAATCATTGCGCTTTGTCGGCGCTCGACCCAGAGCATGATCGCTCCGAAATTCACGAGTCCGAAGACGATCGCGAACACCTTGATTGCCGTCGCAATCCAGAAACCGACTCCCAGCAACATCCTACGCTCCCACCGACGGGGCCGCGGCCGCGTCCGTAACCGACTTTGCCGGGGCCGAGCGCGCGGCGAGCGCCGCCCGAACGTCCGAGAACTTCTTGTACGTGACGTCGAGCTTCATCGCCCGACCGATCTGCGCGATCGCATCCCACGCGGCCAAGCTAGCTCCGCGCGGTTCCAACGCTCGCTTGAACGTCTGCGACATGCCCTTTGCATTGACGAACGTGCCCTCGGTCTCGGCCCAGCTCGCGGCCGGAATCGTGACGTTGGCATGCTGCCCGAGCGGACCGTCGTGCGTGGCGACCAGAACGAACGCGTCGAGCTTGCCCAACGGCGCCAGCGACTCGCGATCGACTTCGGTATCCGTGCCGAGCGCGAGGACGGCAGTGACTTTCCCGTCCGACACGTCGACGACGAGATCGGCGATGCTGCCCAGCGTCGCGCCGGCCGCCACGGCGACCACCCCCGCACGATTGGGATTCTGGTCCTTGTGCCGCAGGATCTTGTCGCCATCCCAGTCGGCCCGTGCCGAGAGATACAGCTTGGCGCCTGCAGCTCTCGCGAGTTCGGCGGCGACCAGATTGTCCTCGCTCGACGCCTGCGCACTCAAGACCACGCCGAGCGTGCCCTTCTTGCCGAGCAGCGTCGCGGCCTTCGCGACGGCTTCTTTCACGCTCACGCTCGTGCGGTCTTTTCCGCGACCCGTGCTCGCCTCGAGCACTCGACCGTTTCCGACGCGCAAGTAGGTCAGCATTCCGTCGTCGCACATCCAGTGTTTGTTGACGTCGTCGTTTTCGCGTGGGCGGTTTCGGAAGGCCGTTTGCTCTCGCGGGTCGGCGTCGAGCCACATGTTGCATCCCGTTGCGCAGCCCGGACACACGCTCTTGGTGCCTTTGAGCACCCACACTCGGCCCTTGTGCCGCCAGTACCGAGTGGTGAGCGCGCCGACGGGACATACCCACTCGGTCATCATCGTGTAGTGTCCGTCGAGCGTTCGCCCGGGCGCCAACACGATCTCGAACTTGTTGCCCCGCTCGCGCATGTCGAGCATGTGATCGCCGGCGATCTCGTCGCAGAACCGAATGCAACGCGTGCATGCGATGCAGCGCTCGGCGTCGTACACGATGGTGTCGCCGAACACGACGCCCTTCGGCTTGTGCACGGGCTCGTCGACCATGCGCTTGGGCGTGTGTTGCGCCGTCATGTAGTAGTCCTGCAGCTTGCATTCCCCGGCTTGATCGCAGATCGGGCAATCCACCGGGTGATTGAGCAGCAAGAACTCTTGGACGTGCGCGCGCGCCTCGGCGACGTGATGCGACGTCTCACTCTTGATGACCATGCCATCGGCCGCAACCTGCTGGCAGCCCGGCTGCAGCTTGGGCTTGCGGTCGACGACGTAGTCCTTCTTGTCCGCGTTCCATGTCAGAACGTCCAACATCATCGGGCGGAAGTTCGGCGCCGACTCGATCTCGATCAGGCACATGCGGCAGTTCGCCGCAATGCTCAGGCCGGGATGCCAGCAATAGTTCGGGATCTCGATGCCGACCTTGTGGGCCGCCGCGATGATGGTCTCCCCGGGGGTGAAGGGGATTTCCTTGCCGTCGAGTTTGAAGGAGGGCATTGGGCTCGCTCGTTGAAGAAACTACCGGTCGCACTCGCCGCCGATCATGTTGATCGAGCCGAATGTGGGAACGATGTCGGCCAACATTCGGCCGACGATCATGGGGGCACACGCTTGCAGAGAACAAAAGCACGGGGATCGCACACGGATCCGCCAGGGCGTTCCGCCGCCACGGGACACGACGAAGAAGCCGAGTTCTCCGTTGCCGCCTTCGGTGTACTGGTACACTTCACCGGGAGGGACCTGAATGCCCTCCATGATCAGCTTGAAGTGACCGATCGTTCCTTCGATCGTGCTGTACACACGGTCTTTGGGCGGAAGCACGATGCGCGGATCGTCGATGCTGACGGCATCGTCCGGTGAGCCGGGCTCGATCTTGTCGATCAGGTCGCAACACTGCTCGATGATCCGGGCACTCTGCCGAATCTCCTCGAGTCGGCACATGAAACGGTCGTAGTTGTCGCCGTCCGTGCCGACCGGAACGTCAAAGTCGAGTTCGCCGTACACGAGATACGGCTTGTCCTTGCGAACATCGTAGTCGACTCCCGTGGATCGCAACACGGGTCCCGACGCGCCGTACGAGATCGCGTCGGCCTTCGAGAGCATCCCGACGCCCTGCATCCGATCGAGGAAGATGCGATTTCGCAACAGCAGCGACTCGCCCTCTTTGACCACGTCGAGCACGCGTGGGAGCGCCTTGCGAACGTGCTGGGTGAAGTCAGGAGTCGGCGGATCCGCCGCGCCGCCAATGCGAAAATACGAGTGCGTCATTCGCGCGCCCGTCTGCGTCTCGTGCAGTTCCCAGAGCCATTCTCGCGCCTTGATGAACCACAGGAACGGGGTGAATGCGCCCAGCTCCATGGCCATGGCGCCGTTGCACGTCAGATGGTCGCCGATGCGCGACAGCTCGCCGTGGAGCACGCGGATCAACTGGCCCTTCCGCGGAACCGTCACGCCCAGCAGCTTCTCGACGGCCATCGCATAGCCGACATTGTTGAGAAGCGGAGAGACGTAGTTCAGCCGGTCCGTGTACGGGAAGAACTGCTGCCAGGTGCCGCGCTCCCCCATCTTCTCGGCCCCACGGTGCAGATAGCCCGGTTGGATGTCGCAACCGATGACGCTTTCGCCATCGAGCTTCAAGACCATGCGAACGGTGCCATGCATCGCGGGATGCGACGGACCCATGTTCAGGGTCATCGGCTCGCTGGGCAGTTCGAGTTCGCTCTCCTCGAATTCCTGATCGATCGGTTCCATCGAATTCGTGTCCTGACGCTATTCAGTCCCTGCCAACGTGCACGTGCGGTGGGGCATCGCGGCTCAACTCGGCCGCTCGTCCTCGCGCGGAGAGCGGTTGAGCGGCATGCCTTCGTCTTGGAAAAACGGTCCGAGTTTGTCGTGCGTGCCCTCGCGGTAGGGCATGAGCGGCTGCGTGCGATTGGCCGGATAGTCCTTGCGCAGCGGGTGTCCCTCGAATTCCTCGTACATGAGAATTCGCCGGAGATCCGGGTGCCCCTGGAACTCGACACCGAACATGTCCCAGCATTCGCGCTCGGCCCAATTGGCACCCTTCCAAACGTCGCTCAGCGTCGCGACTTTCGGCGACTCGTCCGTGAGCCGAGTCTTCAGCCGAATGCGGTGCTTCTTCGTGATCGAATAGACGATCAGATACACTTCGAAACGCCCGCCATCGGCCGATGGCCGCTCCGGATCGTCCACGGCGGACAGATCGACGAAATAGTCGCACTGGCACCGAGCGTCGTCGTGCAGGAACTTGGCGATCTCGTGCCAGCGATCGCGAGGAACTCGCGCCCACTCGTCGCCCTGGCACGAGCCGCACTCGACGATCGCATCGCCGAACGTTTCCTGGAGTCGCTGCAGAAGAATCTTGGCCATCGGTGTTTCCTGCATACGGTGACGGCGCAGCGACGGCCGCGCCGCGAAGTCCGTTCAAATCACGCCGGCTGCTTCATTCGAATCTGCATCAACTTCTGCAGACTCTCCGACGCGCCTTCCGGCAACTCCGTGTTCTTGAGCACCGCGGGTGTCTTGTCGCCGCGGCCGATCTTGTCCATCAAGAGCATCAGTCCGTCGAGCACCGCCTCGGGACGCGGCGGACAGCCGGGAATGTAAACGTCGACGGGAATGATCTTGTCGATCCCCGGGACCGAAGCGTAGTTGTCGTAGAATCCGCCGCACGACGCGCACGTTCCGAACGACATCACCCACTTGGGCTCGAGCATCTGCTCGTAGATGCGCTTGAGGGCGGGCGCCTGTCGCTGGCTCACTGTGCCGACGACCCACAACAAGTCACTCTGCCGTGGCGAAAATCGCGGGGCCTCCGCGCCGAATCGCGCGATGTCGTACTTCGGCCCGGCCGTCGCCATGAACTCCATGCCGCAGCACGCCGTCACGAACGGATACTGAAACAGCGAAAACTTTCGAGCCCAGCCAAGAAGCGCCTCGAACTTCGTTGAGACAAATCCGCTGTCGGTCCCGCCGACAACCCTCACGTCTCCCATTCGAGCGCTCCCTTCTTCCAGCAGTACGCCAGTGCAGCGACCAGGACGCCGAGGAACACGGTCATCTCGATCAACCCCGTCCATCCAAGGCTCTGGTAGAGCACCGCCCACGGGTACAGAAACACGGCCTCGATGTCGAAGATCACGAACAGAATCGCCGTGAGATAGAACTTCACGGACAAGCGAACGTGGCGTGCGCCCGACGACTCGGAGCCCGACTCGTACGGCAACATCTTCTCGGCCGTCGGGTTCTTCGGGCCCAGCACCGTCGCCAACGTGAAAACCGCGAGGGCGACGACGAGGGCGAAGCCCACCATCAGAAAAACGGGACCGTATTGGTGCGTCAGCGTGATCGGGGCGCTGGCCCCCGGGGCCGCCTGCGCCACGAGCGCGAAGAGGGGTTGCATTCGCGAGAGTGCTCCGGCGGGCGATGTAGCGGTAGGGGCCGAAAGTGTCAACGCTGGAGCGACGATAGGCCGCGGCGCGCGCCCCGAGCTCGACCTCGGCCGACGTCGGCGGTCGACGCCGTCGAGCACCCACACTTCCCACCCGTCATCACCCGCGCTCCGATCAGCTCGGCTGAACAGCGTCGTGATCTGCGGGCATGTACGACCGGTGCGGTGAGAGTGCGCGCACCGGCGCACCCGCCGACCACGCGCCGCGCGCGGTTGCGGCTGAACCACAGGGGTTTCACGTCGAAGTGTCCCACGGGCACACCGGTGTACCGCGTCGCGGGTCGATGTAGGGCCGCGGGGGTCAAGGGTGCGAGGCACGGCGCGTGCTCTGTCCGGTCCGAGGTCACGCGATGCACGGCGCTTCACGACGGGATTGGTTTTCGGTGTTCGTTGCGCTTGCAGCGCTACTCGCGCTCGGGTGTGCCCCGACGGACGAACTCGACGATCCGACGCGCAGCGATGGACTGCTCAACGGCACGCTGACCTACGACCACCCCGAAGTCGGCTCGATGGAGATGGGCAGCGGTTTCTGCACGGCGACCCTCGTGCGGGCGAACGTCGCGATCACCGCCGCGCATTGCGTGGGCTACGGAACGCAGGACACGGCGGGCACCTACGGCTCGCTCACGCTCTATCGCACCGCCGGCGATTTCCGCACGTTCACGATCGCGCGATACCGGAGCTTTGCCCGCGCGGTGGGCACCAGCGACATCGCGTTGTTGCTGCTCGCACAAAACGTCCCTGCGGACTTCGTCACGCCGGCGTCGCTCGCGAGTTCCGCTCCCGCGCGCGGAACGTCGGTCACGATCTACGGCTTCGGCTGCACGGATCGGGACACCCACGCGGGCACGTACAGCAAGCGCCGATACGCGCACGCGTGGGGATCGGCCACCGCCAACCTCTGTCCAGGCGATTCGGGAGGTCCGACGCTCGCGGGCGCGGCCGTTGTGCGAATCAACAGCGGTTACTGGGTCGACGCGGCGGGCCGGGACATCTTCGGCGACGTTCCCGCAAACCTAGGCTCCATCGATGGGCAAATCACCGCGTGGAACGGAACGCCGTCACCGTCGCCCGCTCCGACGCCCACGCCGCGACCGGCACCGTCTCCTACGCCAACCCCCACGCCGCCCCCGGTCGACGCGTGCGCGAGCAGCACGGACTGCGGATCGTGCACCGCGCGCGCATCGTGCGGCTGGTGCGCCGGTCAGTGCCGCACCGGAACGAGCACGGGCTCGACGGACGGCGTGTGTTCCGGCGGCTCGTGGGCGTGGGTTTCGTCCCAGTGTTCCGCCGCGCCAACGCCGCCACCCGTGCCTGCCGATCCGTGCGCGAGCAGCGCTGACTGCGCGTCCTGCACGGCGCGCTCGACGTGTGGTTGGTGCAATGGGAGTTGCCGCACCGGCACCGGCGTGGGGTCCAACGACGGCGTGTGTCACGGCACGACATGGGCTTGGTACGTCAGCCAGTGTCGCTGACCGCCGCGCGGCACCACGCGAGCGGCGAGCCCGTCCACGGATGGGCCACGATGCGCGCGTCATCGGGACCGGCGCGGTGAACGAACTCCGAAGCGGTGTCGAAGACCGAGCCGTCTGTACCGTGCCGCAAACTCTCGGTGCCGAAGCTCACGCACACCTCGACGCGCGGGATCGTCCATCGAGGCGAAGCGGCGATCTCGAGCTGCAACGTCTCGGCACTCCGCGTAGGCGGGGTCGCAGGGCGCAGGCGCAATCGTGTCACCCGACTCGCCGCGAGCGCGTTCACGTGCGCGACACAGCGGCGGTCCCCGCGCAGCCCGTCGCGGGCGCAAGTCGCGAATGCCACGCGCGAACCGACGTGTCCCGAATGCGCTGCCTCGACCGCCCACACACTCTCGCCCGTGCTGCGTGACGCGACGGTCGCGGCGAATGCGTCGAGGACCTGCGTGATTGCGGCACGGCTCTCGTCGCGCGGGCCGCGAAGCCTCCAGTAGGCGGAGCACAACTCGTCGCCGCCGGACGACACATGCACGCGAGTGCTCTCCGCAAGCCCCTGCACGTGCGGTCCGTTCGCTAGCACTTCGATCGAGAGCGAGCCGTCGCCCGGCGCCAACGCCACGCACGCGACATCGATCCAGACCGCGCGAAGTCCTCGCATCACGCGCCGCGACGCCACGGCTCGGCTCACGTGTGCCGGCGCACACTCCTCGATCGGTGATTCGATCGGCGGTCCGCACGCACCGACCCACACGCCGGGAAGCACGCACGAACGCCACGCGCCGTCCCCTGCGAGATCGCACTCCCACGAGCATCGTTGCCACGGCGCGAGCCGGGCGCTCCATGGACGAGCCGCCGCGCGCCGCGCAACGACGATGCCCCGTGCTGCCGCATCGCCGCCCACTCGAACGCGCAATCCCCGCACGGCTTCCGAGGCGTCCTGCACGGTGACCAGCACGCCGAGGCCGCGGAACTCCTCGCCGACTCGCGCACGGTGGACGCAAGACTCCATGCTGCACTGCCTACCACACCGGCGACGTCTATCGATCGACTTCGTCGTCGCCGAGTTGCAACGCCCGCCGCACCGCGAGGACCCCACGTCCCGCGGCGCGCAGCTCGACGGCCGCGGCGACAAGGCGTTGCAAGAGCACGCGCCCAAGGCCCTTGCCCTGGTTCTCGTCCGTGACGGTCACGGCGGCTTCTGCGGACGTCGGCTCCTCGCTCAAACGCACGAATCTGGCCACGCCGATTCTGCGCGTCTCGCCGCCGTCGGCCTCGAGCGCCACGATCGCGACGTGGTTTTCCCCGTCGATCTCCGTGAGGTAGCGGAGTTCCGATTCCGAAAGCGAACGCTTCGCAGAGAGAAACCGCCGGTAGCGCGACGTCTCCGACATCCGCCCGAGTCCGTCGACGATCTGCGGCTTGTCGCTCGGCCGAATCATCCTCAGGGTTGCATGGCTGCCGTCCGCGAGCGTCACGCGCTCGGCGTACGCGGCGTCGAAGTGCCGGGGCTGGATGTTCTGCGCGACCATGGCTCGTCCGTGCGCGGGCGGTGATGATACTCTTTTCACGTGAGCGCCTTCATCTGGACTGCGCTCGTGCTCTGCGCCTGCGTCGTCGCGCTGTGGGTCGTCAGCCTCGCGATCACCAACGTAAGCATCGTCGACATCTTCTGGGGTCCCGCGTTCGCGATCGTCGCGTGGACGGCCGCATGGCAACGCGCGCCGGAAGCGTTCGTCCCCGCGTGGAGTTTGCCTCGGTGCGTGCTGTTGGGTGGGATCACGGTGTGGGCGCTGCGCCTCGGGGCGTATCTCGCGTGGCGCAATGTCGGGCACGGTGAAGATTCTCGATACCGCACGATGCGGGCGCGTTTCGGGCCGAGTTTTCGCTGGACGAGCCTTGGCATCGTGTTCGTGCTGCAGGGCGGGTTGATCTTCGTGATCTCGCTGCCCGTACAATTTGTGCTCGCGCGGGACCACGCGCTCGCGTGGGGCGGCGCGTTGTGGATCCCGTCCATCGGATTCGCCGTGGGTCTCGCATTCGAGACAATCGGCGACGCGCAGCTTGCGCGCTTCAAGTCGAACCCGACGAACCGCGGCCGTGTCATGGACCGTGGCCTGTGGCGATACACGCGCCATCCAAACTACTTCGGGGACTTCGTCGTCTGGTGGAGCGTGTTCGCGTGGTGCTTCGTCGCGGGCGCGCCTTGGTGGACCGTCGCAAGCCCGCTCGTGATGTCGACGTTGCTCTTGCGGGTCTCGGGCGTCGCGCTGCTCGAGGAAACGATCGTGGATCGCCGGCCGGCATACCGGGACTACATCCGGCGGACATCGTCGTTCGTGCCGTGGCTGCCGAAACCGCCAGCGTAATCGTGCGCTACGGCGCGGCGCCCGCTGCAGCTTCGAGCGTTCGGGCCGCCGGCACCGAGAGACCACGCCGCGTGAGACCCATCGGGACGGTCAGCATCCAATCGAGAACGCGCGTGGGGATCCATGCCGAGAGCGCCACCATGAATCGCGTCGCGAAGGGAACCACGTAGCGAACGCGCGCGCGCCGGGCTTCGATCGCGTGGCGAATCGCACGCGTGACCACGGCGGGCTTGGCGCTGAATCGGTCGGCTTGCACTTTCATCGCGTCCGCGCGAGCGATCACGGCGTTCCACGGTGACGTGTTCTCACGCTGCTCGGAGATCCATCCCATGCTCCGATCGGCGAACTCGGTGCGAATCAGCCCCGGCTCGACGAGCGCCACCTGGACGCCAAACGGTGCGAGTTCCAGCCGCAACGCATCGCTGAGTGATTCCACCGCGTACTTGGTGCTGTTGTACGCTCCGAAGAACGGCAGCGTGATCCGACCGCCGACGCTGCTCACGTTGATCACGCGCCCCTGCTTGCGCGCGACCATCGCGGGGACGAACGCGCGCGTCACGGCCATCAGGCCGAACACGTTCGTGTCGTATTGCGAGCGCATCTGCGCGTCGCTGGTTTCCAAGCTCGGCGCGAGAATTCCAAAGCCGGCGTTGTTCACCAGGACGTCGAGCCCGACGCCGTTCGTGATCCGCGCGACTTCATCTGCGGCGGCACGAATCGACACGGCGTCCGTCACGTCGAGCGAAAGGGTTGTCAGCTGCGTGCCCTTGGCTTCGGCTCGCAACGACTCGAGTGCTACGACGTTGCGTCCGGTCGCGATCACTCGGTGCCCCACGCGCGCGAGTTCGAGCGCAGCGTTTCGGCCGATGCCGCTGGTGGCGCCGGTGATCAGGATGGTCTTCGAGTGCTTCATGGCTTCGTGCTCCTTCGCGGGCTCCCGCCCTGGGTTCCAGCTTGAGATGGAATGAACGTTCATTCCGTTTCGTCTCAAAATGAAACCGCCCGATTTCCGCTCGCGCCTACACGCGAATCGCTTGCCAGACGCACTCTTCGGCCGTGTCGAGCACGTCGTCGGAGGCTTGCAAGTGCTTGGAAGCACAGGCTTTGAACACACCGAGGAAGGCGCCCCACACCACGGCCATCAGCACTTCGGGCGACACAGGCTTGAGGGCCTGACGCCGCTGGGCCTCCTCGACGAACGCTCGGATCGGCAGCAGCAACGCCATCTCGATTTCCCGGCTCTTTTCATCCAGATAGCTCTCGTGGTGATGCAGCTCGAGAAAGGCCATGACCCGCGGGTGCGTCCCGGCAAACGAGTGCAGCCTCCGCCAGAACACGTGGAGGAGCTCGCGCGCGGGTCGCGACACGTCCAGGTCCGACATCAGCGCCGCGCCCAGTTGCTGCTTCCAGAACTGGTAGAGCGCATTGACAATCGCTTCCTTGTTCGCGAAATACCGATAAACCGTGCCCGCGCCGACCTCGGCGCGCTCCGCGATCAACGGCACCGGCGTGCCGTGAAAGCCGCGCTCGGCGAAGAGCCCCAACGCGGCCTCGAGAATGGCGTCGCGTTTCGGGGAGCTGTCGATGTTCATGTGCGGGGCGAGCGTCACGGGAAGCGCGGAATGAATATTCCGTCCGCGGTCGACTGTCAAGGGCGCGCTGCGGCGTTTCAGTGCGGTGTCGTCGGCGTCGACGGCGGGGTCGTAGCGCCCGGCGCTGTCGCCGCGGCAACCAGATCGCCGTGCGCATTTCGCGCCTCGATCGCGCCGAGGTTCAGTGCCTCGAGCTGCGGCGTGACACTCGCGTGGTCACCGATGACGATGATGCGCGAGTGCTCCGCGTCGATGTACCGCTCCGCGACCCGTCGAACGTCCGCGATCGTTACGGCCGCAACGCGCGCGCTGAGCGTTGCGTACTCGTCCAGCGGCAGTCGGAATACGAAGATCTCGCCGACGGCCAGCGACGTGGCCTCGCCGCCTTCGAACACCGATGGCAGCGTCTCGGCGAGCCGGCTCTGCGCAGCGGCGAGTTCCGCCGGCTCGACGTTCGACGACCGAATGCGATTCAGTTCGTTGAGGATCTCGCGGACCGCAGGGCCCGTGTGCGCCGCGATGATGGCCCCGCCCGCAGTGAACGGTCCCGCGAGGCGTCGAAACCCGAACATCGAACGCGCGCCGTACGTGTACGCGTGCGCCTCGCGAAGATTGAGATTGATCCGCGACGAGAACATCCCGCCGAGCAGCGTGTTCATCACCTGAATCGGAATGTAGTCCGGCGACGATCGAGGCACGCCCACTTGGGCTACCAATACGTACGACTGCGGCGCGCGCGGCCGATCCACGAGCGAGATTCGCGGCATCGCCGTCGCCGGTGGACTCGGCGGTGTCGCGCGCACGAGGGTCGATCGGGCGTTCCAGGTCGTCCAGTACTGATCGAGCAATGGCTGCAGCGCCGCGCGCGTGACGTCGCCGATGACGACGAGTGCGCTGTCCGACGGAACGTAGTGACTGCGATGGAACGCAACGACGTCGTTGCGCGTGAGCGCTTGCAGGGACTCGTCGGTTCCCAGCAGCGGCCGCGAATACGGATGATTCGCGGGATACACTGCCCGGTACGTCGTGATCGCGCCGATCAACGGGGGAGAATCCCGCGTGACCTGGCGCAGGGCGTCGCGCTGCTGGTCTCGTTCGCGCGTGAATTCCGACTCGGCGAACGCCGGACGCTGAATCTCGTCGGCGAGCAGCTCCATCGCACGCGGAAGCTGATTTGCCAGCACTTTGATGAACGCCGCACTGTGGTCCCACTGAACGGAACTGCCGTGCTCCGCACCGATGGACGCGAGGGCGCCTGCGAAGTCGATTGCGCCCATGCGTGCGGTGCCTTGCTCGATCAGTGTGCCGACGAGTTGGCCGAGCCCTGCGCGGGCCACGGGTACATCGTCCGACCCACGCCGCGAGATGTACCGTGCGACGACGATCGGCAGGTCATGCCGCTCGACCAACATCACCGTCATGCCGTTGCGCAGCGTGAAGCGATTGATGACCGGGGGCGAAAACGCCGGCGTCTGTCCGGGTGCCGGGGCGCTCTGGCGAAACGGCGCGTCCGGCGTTTCCGGAAGCGGGGGAAGTGCGGCAGTCCGCCTCTCGGGAATCTGCGGAGGCGACGCGACGACGTTTGCGTTCGCCACTACGACGGGCGTTGCGGAGGGCGACTGGGCGCCACCACACGAGCTGAGCGCGAGAGCCGATGCAGCGGACGCGATCCACCGCGCGACATTCCAATGGCGATTCACTGTGCACCTCCCGACGCGCGAACTCGACCCGACACGGGAGCGCCGGGAGTCGGATAGACACGGACGACATTGCGCCGGTCCGCGACGAGGTAGCGAACCACGGTCTCGCGAATCGCTGCGGCGGTCGTGTTCTGGTAGCGCGCAACGTCGTGGGAGAGCCAGCCCGCGTCGCCAGTGTACTGATTGTAGAAATTCAATCGATCGGCGCGCCGATACGCCCGCTCGTTTTCGAAGACGATCTGCGTGACGTAGTGCGTTCGAGCACGCGCCATTTCGGGCTCGCCCACCGGCGTCGTGCGCATGAGCGCAAGCTCCGCGTCGATGGCTGCCAGCAACTCGTCGGGTCCGTGGCCCGTGCGTGCGGTCGCAGCGATCGTGAACACCGATCCAAGCTGCTGGCTCTGCTGACCGGCCTCGACGTCCTGCGCGATCTGTCGCTCGTGTACGAGTCGACGGTACAAGCGCGACGAATGGTCTTCCGCGAGGACCGCAGCGACGATGTCCAATTCTGCGTCCCCGGGCTGCAGCGCCGACGGCGTGGGCCAGCTGATGTACACACGCGGCAGTTCCACACTCGCCTCCATGTCGATCTGCGATCCGCGAGCGAGCGACACGACCGCTGGCGCAGGCTGGCGCGGAACGTCCCGACCGCGCGTGATCGGGCCGAAGTACTGCTCGATCAGCTGCCGCGCCGCCGCCGGCTGAAAGTCACCGGCCACGACCAGCGTCGCGTTGTTCGGCACGTACCACGTACGGAAGAACGCACGAACGTCTTCGAGCGTTGCGGCGTTCAGGTCCTCGGGCGTGCCGATCGGAAGTCGATGGTAGGGATGCCCAACAGGAAAAATCGCCTCGCGAATGCTCCGCGACACCATTCCGTACGGTGCGTTCTCGTAGTTTTGCCGGTACTCGTTGAGCACGACGCCGCGCTGCGAATCGAGCGTGGCCTGATTGACATGGTCGAGCAGGTACGCCATCCGATCGCTCTCGAGCCACAACGCGAGACCGAGTCGACCGGACGGGACAGTCTCGTAGTAATTCGTGCGGTCGTCGCCGGTCGTGCCGTTGATGTTGCTTCCTCCGGCGCGTTCGAGATTGAGGAAGAACGTGTCTTCGGGCACATGCCGCGAGCCTTGGAACATCAGGTGTTCGAACAGGTGCGCGAACCCGTTCCGGCCCATCGGCTCGTCCTTGGAACCGACGTGGTACCAGATGTTGCTCGACACCGTCGGCGTGCGGTGATCCTCGTGCAGAATCACCTCGAGGCCGTTGGGCAACGCGTACCGCTCGAATCGAATCTCCGGAACGCTGACCGGCGCGCTTGCGATCGCGGGGACGGGCGTGGATGGCGGCGACTGTGCGGCGGGATGCGCGGGCGCTTGCTGCGCGCGAGACGGTGTCGGAGCACCGATCGCAAGCGCGACAGCCACTGCGAGAACCCTCGACGTGGAACCGACGATGCGGGATTTCATGGCGCGCGATTCATAGCGCCACACCCTGCGGCTGTACAGCGATTCGGGCACACGCGTGAATCGCGAACGTGAACAACCCGCAACTTGTGGTGTCGTTCGTGCGAGAATCCGCACGCCGTGTCCGAGCCCACCGAAGACCCAACGCCCAAACGGTTGCGCCAATCGCGGGAGCGCGGACAGATCCCGTCGAGCCGCGACGCGATTGCCGCCGCCGCACTTCTCGGCGGCGTCGGCGCACTGGTCGCGACCGGGAGCGGCTTCGTCGACACGTTTCGATCCCTGATGATTCCCGCGTTCCGCGTGGCGCGAGGCGAGGTCGCAGCGCACCCCACCGAAGCGACCGTGAACGCGGCTGCCGCGGTCGCTCGAGTGTCCCTACCCGTGCTCGCGAGCGCCGCCGGTGGCGCCGTGCTCGTCGGCGCGCTGCTGTCGGGCTTCCTGTTCGCGCCCGCTGCCGCGTTGCCCCAGCTTGACCGACTCGATCCGTTGAAAGCGCTCGCAAAATACGTGCGCCTTCGCACGTACGTAGAACCCTTGATCCAATTGCTCAAGGGCCTGGGCCTCCTCGCGCTCGGTTGGACCGTTGCGCGCGCGTCGATGAGCGCGTGGCTGCTGGCGCCACGCGGGGGAACTTCCGGTTTCGTCCGAGCGCTGCGAGAAACCCTGCCTTCGATCGCGTTCCGAATGCTCGCGGCCCTGGCGGCGGTCGCTCTGCTCGACGTGCTGTACCGGCGATGGCAGCACACGCGCGACATGCGCATGACCAAAGAGGACGTCAAACGCGAACACCGGGAGTCCGACGGCGACCCGCACGCGAAATCCGCTCGCGAACGGGTTCATCGCGAGATGCTCGCCGAGGCGACGTTGCACCGAGTGCAGAAAGCGAGTTTCGTCGTGACCAATCCAACGCATTACGCCGTAGCGCTCGAATGGGACGAAGAGAACATGGAGGCTCCCGCCGTGGTCGCCCGTGGCGAAGGGCTGTTTGCACAACGCATCATCGCCGAAGCCCAACGGGCGGGAGTCGCCGTACTGCGGGACGCGCCACTGGCACGCTCGCTCCACGATCTGGAGATCGGCGACGAGGTGCCGGAGGTACTGTTCGAGTCCGTGGCAGCGGTCGTGAACTATCTTGCGGCCGGGCGTGATCCCGACCGCTATGAAACGCCGTGAGTCCACACGTCGTGTCCCCCGAACCGCGACAACCGAGCTTGTTCCAGCCGGCGGACACTGAGACAGTCGCCGTTCCAGTCGCGCCGGCGGGCCCGATCGAGCACTTCGCTCTGTTCGCGCAAGTGGCCGTGCCACTCGCCGTGCAGGGCGTGTTCACGTATGGCGTGCGCGCTGCGGATGCACCGACGATCCGCACGGGCGTCCGTGTCGCGGTGCGCTTCCACGGCAAGCGCGTGGTCGCGTACGTCGTGGCAACGTCCGTCGCGCCTCCGCCCGAGGTGCCCCTCGCGCGCATCCTGGCCGTGACGTCTGCGATCGAGACCGAACCAGTATTCACACCCGAACTGTTGGCCTTCCTACGCGAGGCGGCGGACTACTATCTGCATCCGTTCGGCGACGCGTTGCGTTCGGCCGCGCCGCCGCTCGACGCACGCATCCGGCGCGGGCGCGCCGACGTCCTGGATGTCCACGAGTCGATGAAAGCTCGTTGGGCGCACGTTCGCGAGGAAACGTTCGTTCGACTGGTCGTCGCGGGCGCCACGGAACGCCCGAAGCTCCGCGGGGACAGCCAGGCTCGCGTGATGGACATCCTGGAGTCTCGCGGCGAAGTGTCGCTCGCGGAGCTTCGCAGCCAGGTGAAAAATCCACGAGCGGTCATTCGCGCGCTCGCGCAGAGAGGACTCATCGAATCGGAGACACGCGAAGTGCCGGCCGATCCGTTCTTCGGCGAGGCCGTCCCGCGCGACGCGCCGCCGACGTTGACCCCGGCGCAGGACTCGGCCGTGCGCGAGATCACCGAGGCGCTCGATGCGCGCACGCGAGCGACGTTTCTGATCCACGGCGTGACCGGGTCTGGAAAGACCGAGGTCTATCTCCGCGCAGTCGACACTGTTCGACGGGCGGAGCGCGGCGCGCTGATTCTCGTGCCAGAGATCGCACTGACTCCACAGCTCGTTTCTCGATACCGGTCCCGATTTGGTGACGACCTGGCGGTCTTGCACTCTGGACTCAAGGACCGTGAGCGATATGGCATGTGGCGAAAGCTGCACACCGGCGAGTGCCATGTTGCCATCGGAGCGCGGAGCGCCATCTTCGCGCCAATTCGCGATCTCGCATTGATCGTCGTGGACGAAGAACACGATGGTTCGTTCAAACAGGACGATCACTTTCGATATCACGGTCGGGACATGGCGATGCTCCGCGCCCATCGCACCAACGCCGTATGCGTGCTTGGCAGCGCTACGCCGTCGGTTGAAACGTACGAATCCGCTCGGAGTGGTCGCATCCGACTGATCTCGATGCCGGAGCGCGCGACGGCGGCCCGGCTGCCGGAAATCGAGGTCGTGGACCTCAAGCGCTTCGGGCGGAGCGGCCCGACGGGACATCCATTGTTGTCCCTGCCACTGGTTCGCGCACTTGGCGAGACACTCGCACGGCGCGAACAGGCCATCATCTTTCTCAATCGACGTGGCTTCGCACCGAGTATCTATTGCACCGTGTGCGACGAGACCGTCGAGTGCAAACACTGCTCGGTCGCGATGGTTCTGCACCGCAGATCCGGAGTGTTGAAGTGCCACTATTGCGACGCGAGCATTCCCTATGAACAATCGTGTCCGAAGTGTGGCAGTCCCGAAGTCGAGATGGTCGGAGTCGGCACGGAGCGAGTCGAACACGCACTCTCGCAGGCGTTTCCCGGCGCACGAGTCGCGCGTCTCGATCGAGACGTGGCCGCGGGTGCGGGGGCGGAGGTCGTGCTGGGTCGCCTGCGTCGCGGGGAGATCGATGTGCTGGTGGGAACGCAGATGGTCACCAAGGGTCACGACATCGAGCGTGTGACGCTCGTCGGCGTTCTTCTCGCGGACGCCGCGCTCGCGTTCCCGGACTTTCGCGCAACGGAACGAACGTTTCAGTTGCTCACGCAGGTTGCCGGTCGCGCGGGGCGCGGAAGTCTACCGGGTCGCGTGCTGATCCAGACTTGGCAGCCGGAACATCCCGTGCTCCGCCGCGTGCGTGAACACGACTATCTCGGATACTTCGACGACGAGAGACAGGCGCGACGCGAAGTCGGGTATCCGCCGTTCGGGAGGCTCATTGCGTTCCGGATCGACGGACCCGACGAGACGAAAGTGCGGGACTACGCCGAGCGCCTCGGAGCGTTTGCCGCGGCATCGACCGAGGTCACGAAGCGACTCGTGAACGTGCTGGGACCTGCGCCCGCACCGATCGAACGGGTGCGTGGGCGCTTCCGGATGCGAATGCTTCTTCGTGCGGTCGAACGTGCTCCGCTGCGCGCCGTCGCGATCGCCGTGAGGGCGTGGATCGCCGACCACGCGACGTCGACCGTTCAAGTCGCGGTGGATGTCGACCCCGTTCAGATGCTCTAGGCAAATTCGACCGCAGACAATGCCAGTGGTTACAGGTCGTTCGGCGCAATCTCTGACGTGATTGATTCAAGAATGTCGTGGCCCACCTCAGATGCTGGCGCTTTCTTCACGTCGTGGGTCAGCCCCGCATCCTTCACATCAGGCGTTGTGCAAGAAGCGCGCGACATTCCGGCGTTTCTCCGGTTGATGGTGGTAGGTTCGTTCGCCTCCGTGTGTCGCAGCGTATCGGCCGTGGTTTTCCTCGCCGCCATCGGAGCATGCGCTGGCGGCGCGTCCCGTCGTCCTCGCGCGGTTGCCGCTGCGAGAATGGCACCCGCCGCGTCGGTCGTGTCGACGTCGCGTGGTGCACGGACGTCGTCTCCCGGAGGCCCCGAACCGTCGGTTCTCCCGGGCGCGGCGACGCGTCGCCCCCACGAAGGTGATGGCTGCGACCCGGCGCGCGCGGTGCCGGCTTCCCTTCGGCCGGACGCACGCCCGTTGGACGCGCTGACGTCCGACGGCCCGACGCTGCCGCAGACGGAGTGGGCGCACGGGCCGTTGCGGTTTTCGCTGCCGAGCGCGTGGTTTCCCGTGCGCGACGACGGGGATGCCCATGCAGTCTATCTGCTTCGCACAGGGGACCGCAGCGACGCCGCCGGATTATACGTCGGCGCTGTGCCGCCTGCGCGGTCGCCGCGCGGCGAGTCGTTCACCCTCGCGCAAGGCGGAGTGATCATCCGCGGTGTCGTTCGATCCACCGGGCCGACGTTGGGCATCGATGCGCTCGCGACACTGCCGTGTGGGCGCCCGAGATTTGCGTATCTCTGGGCCGACGTGTCGAATCGCGAGCAACTCGTGCGGCTGGTCGCCATGGTCCGATCGATCCGCGTGGTCGCCGGCGCCTCCACGTTTCCGGCTCCGGTCGAAGTCGATGCCACGCGCGACGCGCCTGCGCTTGCTGCGATGACCGCCGACGATCCACTCGCTCGCCAGCTCGTCGAGCGCGGCAGCCGCGGTGACGGTCTGCGTGCCATCTATCCGTTGACGACCGTTCACCCACTCGCCGACCAGACGCTGCTCGGTCGATTTCGCGCGGAATTCCAGGGCGTTCCAGAGACGGTCTGGGTTCATGTTCCCGTCGTTCAGGGGCGCGCCCGTGCACCCGCGGCCTACGGAGCGTTGTTCGATGGGTCCCTCGCGACGACGTTTGCAGGCATGCGCGCGGCAGGCTGTCGAATGCGCGAGGTACGTTTCGCGCACGATGCAGTGACCGTACGCTGCGAAGGCGAAGACGCCGCAAGTGTCGGGATCTCGGACGACACCGTTGCGGGAGCGTTCCGCATGGCGCTCGATCGGTTCGTCACGGTACGTCTCGCGCTCGCGCGCTGGTCGCGCGACCCCGGGCAAGTGGGCGGATGGCCCGACGCACTCTGCCCTTCCGGTGCGCGACGCATCGTCGTCGACGGGTCGAGCGTCTTCGTGAGCAGCGAACACTGCGTTGTCGCGCTCGATCCTGTCGCACGGCGCGTCGTGGGGCTTGCGAGCGATGGCGATTGTGCGGCGATTCCCGATCTCCCGTGGGCAACTCGATTGCGAACGACGGGCCGCTTCGACGAAGTTCGCGGTGCAGGACGAACGTACTGCCACTACACGTTCGGCTGGCGCGCCGGCGCGGGGTGGCTGATCGCCAGCGGTGACGGCGGAACGGCCAGCGGCCCGGTCGCGCGTGGGCCGACGATGGGCGTCGACCCGCGGAGCGTGAACACCGCCGTCGCGTTCGTCCATGATCTCGCCGCGTACGTGACCGAGCAGTCGTCCGAAGCACCGGCGAACGTCCAGCCCGAAGTCCTTCGCTCGCTCGGCGCCGACCGTCCAGGCAGCCTCGCTGCGGCGCCACTGCTCCGCGCGTTTCTCGCACGCGGTGGCTTGTCGGGGCCAGGTGCCACCGCGGTGCTCGGCGCACGAGCGCTCGATGCCGAACGCGTCGAGGTCGCGTTGTTGCCGCTGACCGTCGTGCTCACGCGTCGCGGTGCCAATTGGCTGGTGACGTCCGCAAGCGTGATCGCGTTCGACAGATCTTCGCGCCCGCACTGACCCCCGCGCGACCAACATCGTGCGGCAGAAGGCGACGAACGTCGTGCGGCAGATCGCGTAGTGTATAGTCCCGACCCACGCATGGGGCGCGCGTTTGCGAAATACGAAGGACTTGGCAACGACTTCGTGGTCATCGACGCGAGCGAGTGGCCCGAGCAAACGCTGACGCCGGCATTTGCGCGGGCAGTCTGCGATCGACATCGCGGCATCGGCGCGGACGGAGTCCTGTGGATCGGGCCGGGAGACGGCGAGCACACCGACGCGCGCATGGTCGTGATCAACGCCGACGGATCGCGTCCCGAGATGTGCGGCAACGGCGTTCGCTGCGTCGTCGCGCACCTCGGCAACTCCAACAGGCTCGCCGCCGCCACACCGTTGCGCTTGATGACCGACGCGGGCCTGCGCCCGGCGAGCCTGCGCGCCGCTCGCGACGCCGGCGGAACGTCGGTCGTCGACGTCGACATGGGTCCTGTGCGTGTCGACTCCGTCGGTGACATCGTCGTGTCCGGGCGTGCGTGCAGCGTCGTTCCTGTCGACGTCGGGAATCCCCACGCCGTGATCTTCGGGCCGCTGCCAAGCGACGAGATCGCGGCAGTGCGCGCAATCGAGTCGAGACGTGACGTTTGGCCGCGTGGCGTGAACGTGGAATTCGTGCGCATCGGCGGCGCGGGCGAACCGCTGCGCGTTCGCGTCCACGAGCGCGGCGTCGGTTGGACACAAGCCTGCGGGACGGGCGCGTGTGCGGTCGCAGGCGCCGCGGTGGCGCGTGGCCTCGCAGGGGCACGCATCGGTACCGCGTTGACGGTGCAACTCGACGGCGGGTCTCTGGAAGTCGTCATCGAGCGGGCAAACGACGAACTTCGTGCACGGGTTCAGGGGCCCGCCCGGCATGTGTTCACCGGCACGATCGACCGTGGCGCCGCGATCGCGTGGGGCGCAGCATGACGTCTCTCGCCGTGCTGCTTGTGGAAGACGATGCCTCGACTGCGCGAATGATCGGCACGATTCTCGCGCCCTGGCACGACACGCTCGAAGTGTACGTCCACGCGAACGACGCGATGAGTGCTCGAACGTCGGTCGACGTCGCAATCGTCGATCTCTCGATGCAGCAGGGCGCGGGGCTCGCGCTCGTTCACTTCCTGCGCGCGCGCGACGGCGCATTGCCCATCGTCGCGATCGCGCCTGCCGCGGACGCCGAGACCGAAACCGTTGCGCGTTCCCTCGGCGTCACTGCGTTGCTCAACCGTCCGTTGACCGGCGATGCGCTGCTCATGGCACTTTCGCCCGTGCGCGAGCGCAAGGCGATTCGCGCAAAGAGCCTTCCTCCGCGAAACCCCGTTCCACTTCAGCGGGTGCTTACCGCCACGGACATGCAGACCGTTGCGTCGGCGCTCGCGCACACCGCCGTGGATCTCACCGGCGGCGCGGTCCGTGTGGTTCTCGATGATTCGCGCGGCGAAATCGTCTCGAATCTCGGCATCGGGGAACCGAGCGAAGCGATCGTTCTGTCTGGCTTCGACGAACCCGTTGGAACGCTCTTCATCGATCCAGACGCCGACGGGCTACTCCGACCAGGCAATCGGCAGGATCTGCTCGCAGTCACCGTCGTGGCCGCGGCGCTGGCCGTACTCTGGCGCCGGCTGGACATGGTCGCGCGTGTCGGGATGAAAGATCCCGAGACGTCTGCCTACACCTTCGCCTACTTCGTCGACGTTGCCGGCCGCGAGATCGAGCGCGCGCAACGCCACGGGCGAAAGTTCGCATTGCTCACAATCGTCATCGATCACTATGTGCTGCTCGCGTCGGCGACGCCGTCCGATCTTCTCCGCGAAGCGCGGCGCGAACTGGTTGACACGATCCTCGATTCGGTGCGCGACAGCGACGTGCTCGCAAACGTCGAGGACGACGAGTTGTACTTGCTGGTCCCGGAGACCGGCACCCTCGGGGCGCTGGCCTACCGGCGCCGAGTCGCAGAACGAGCCGCCAAGCGCGCCGAACTCGCACGGCTCGAGAGCCGCCCTGCCTTCGATGTGACCGTGGGAGTGGCGTCGTATCCGCACGATGGACGCGACCTCACGTCGTTGCTGAAGTCCGCGCACCGACGAGCGAACGCCGCGCGGGCGGGCGTCGCACGCGATGTGCTCGCCGAGAGCCGCGGCAATCTCGAAGCGCTGCTCGGCGCTCTATTGCGATTTCGGCCGCCACCCGACGGCTGGCAACTTCGACAGACTGCGCTGCCGGAGGACGCCATCGCGGAGATGGGCGCTGCCGTCGCGCGCGAAGCCGCCCGCGGGGGCGATCCGCGGGAGGGCATCGTGTACGTCCTGGGCGACCGTGCGCACCCGTTGGTGTCGTCGGTCGTCGACGCAATGCGCGGTTCGGCGAGCGCGGTGCCCGCGTACTGGCTACGGCCCGCGACGTCGGGCACGCGCGGAGAGCAGATTCCGCGCGGGCCGAACGCTCGTCCGGTCGAAATCGAAATCGACGGTGCCCGCGTCGGGCCGTTCGCGCTCCTGGTCGCGCTGACGGAGGGCTGGGCGTACGTTTGCGTTGCGTCGGCGTTCGGCGAGTACAAACGTGTGATGCACGCTTGTGAGCTGGAGCTCGCCGAGGCGCTCGTCGCGGAGCTTCAGTCCACGTTCCATCTGCAGCGAGGGTTGGAATGAGCACCCGGCGCGCGCTCATTCTCGACGCCCCGCTCACGGCGCCGCGCAGTCGCGACACCGACGCGCTCGCGGCCGCGCTCGGGCAGCGCGGGTTCTCGGTATTCCGCGAGAGCGACGCCCCGGCCGCGCTCGTGAGTCTCGGCCGCGAAGGCGCGGACGTCGTGCTGATCGACGCCGACGCGCAGTCACTCGACGTGCGCGGTTTCGTGGAGACGATTCGAAACGAACCTCGCTGGTCCTCCATGCTCATCGTCGGCCTCGCGTCGGGCGATCCGCGGCAGGTGCCCGCGCGCCGGGAGATGGCACTGATCTTCACGCGGCCCGTCCACCCCGACGAGGCGGCGATTCGACTCGATGGCCTGGTATCCGCGCGCAAGCGTGCCGCGACGAGTGCGCGTGAACTGCGTGGCAACCTGGGACAGCTTCCGCTCGCGGACTTGCTGCAACTGTTGGCAGCGAGTCGCGCATCCGGACGGTTGATGATCGACGCCGCGGGCCGTCGCGGCGCCATCGACCTCGAGCACGGCGATCTACGGGACGTCACGTGCGGCCCGTCGTCGGGGATGAAAGCGTTCGTTCGACTCTTGCAGCTCGGGGAAGGCGCGTTCGTCTTCACCCACGGCGGCGCGGCCGGCGTCGGTGCGGGCGAACCTCTGGCGCTGGGGCCGGCGCTCTTCGAAGCGACGCGACAGCTCGACGAGGTCTCTCGGCTGCGCGCTTCGCTTCCCGACGCGTGGACGGAACTGCATCGGAGCGCCACGACGCCGCCGTCGGAACTCGACGGTGCCGCAGCGTTCTCGGGCACCGGCGCCGAAGTCGTTCACTTGCTGAACTCGCCGCGTACCCTTGCCGGGCTGCTCGATGCATCGCCGACTCCCGACGCAGAGTTGCTCGGGGCGGTCGACGCGCTGCTTCGCGAAGGCAGAATCGAAGCCGCGGGCGGCACGCCGCGCGGGCGGACGCAGGTCCTTGAAGCTGCGTACGGATCCGCGCTTCGCGCGCGACTGACAGACGCCGGGCGGCACGGCGCACGTGTCCTGGTCATCGTCGATCCGGTTCCGTTGCGTGCTGCCGGGCCGATCGCGCGGTCGCTCGCCGGCATCGCGGACTTCGTGCCCGCGGAGTCCACACCGAGATCGAGCGTCGCACTCGGGACGCTTGGTACGCTGCTCGTCGGCGACGTTCCCGTGGAGTTGTACGCGCTCCCCGAGGACCCCGACCAACACCCGTTGTGGGCCGTCCTGGCCGCGTCCGCGGACGCCGCAGTGATCGCAACTCGAACGCCGGCGGAGGACTCCGAACGCTTGCTTTCGCGGGAGTTCGGTTTGCCCGTGGCGACCGTCGTGGGCGAAGTGGACACGACAACGATGGCCGCCGCGCTCCGATCGTCGCTCGAGCGTGCGCTGCCCCGCCGCTGAGTGGCCGTGTCGAACCGGTCCCCGTGACCTGGCGCGAAGCTATGGTCGTGCAAGATCCGTGAAGTCTTGCCACGGCGTCGTGCACGGCGCACCCGCCGCGAAGGCGTACGACACGACACGATCGGCCGTCAGCCTGGCGATCGTCGCGCAGACCGTCCCGTATCCGTCGAGATGCACGCACACGCACTGCAGGGACTGCAGCGTCTCGCGCGTGAACATCGATTCGTCGGGTGGCGCCGCGATCCGCTCGATCGGAGGCAGCGTGTGGTCCGCAAGCGCCGTACGAAGGGAGGCCTCGAGTTCGGGCCACGGGGCGTCGCGCGCCGGGAGCACCGCGTCCAGCGTGCGGAAAACCTTCGGCATCGATGGCGAATCGAGCACGTCGTTCGTCAACACATGCACGCCGCGCGGCACGGTGTGTACGTCGATCGCGGCGCGTTCGCCGCGCGCATACGCGACGCGCACATCTCCCGCGTGACCGAACGCGAGGTTGAAGGGATTGAAGTCGGACCCGTCGAGGGCGGACACGTGCGTCGTCATCGCCTCGACGCCTCCACACGCGAGGACGTCCAGCACGACGTGTCCGCGCGACGAGCGCGACGCGTCCGCCGGACGGTGCGTTCGATGGTTGGTGACGGCAGCGAAATAGCCGTCTGCGCGCAGCGCAAGCCACGTGCCGCCCCGATCGATGTCGCGGCCGCCGACGATCCTTGGTGCGGCGGTAAGGACTTCCGGTCCTCGCCACGGACGTCGACGATACTCGTCGCGATTGGCCGCGATGACGAGCGGCGCATCGTCGCGCACGCCGTTCAGCAGGATGATCGTGCACACGGTCTTGACCTACGTCGACGACTCTGCCCGCGCGATCGCATGGGCGAATGCACCGTCCGGCGAGACGTTCCATCGCTCCAAGAGAAAGCCGCCGTCGCGCAACATCGACTGCGTCGAATCGCGCGTGAACTTTCGGCTGATCTCCGTGTGGAGCAACTCGCCGGCCTCGAACGGCACCGTCAAGCCTAGGCTCGGAACGTGCACTTCTTGCGCGCGCTGCGAACGCAAGAACATCTCCATTTGCTCGAGCTCGGCGTTGTATCGCGCGACGTGTTGAAACGAACCGACGTCGAAGTCGGCGCCGAGTGTGCGGTTGATCACCCGCAACACGTTGCGATTGAACTCCGCCGTGATCCCGCGCGCGTCGTCGTACGCGCGACACAGTACGTCTGCGGACTTCACGAGATCGACGCCGAGCAACAACCGATCACTCGGGCCGACGTGTGCGGCAATGCTTCGAAAAAATCGGCGCGCCGCTCCTGGCCCATAATTTCCGATGCTGCTGCCGAGGAACGCGACGAGGCGTCGCTGGCTCGGCGGAAACTCCGGCATCTCTCGGTCGTAGTCGACGGCGATGGCGTGGATGGAGAGCGTCGGGTACGCGTCCGTGAGCAACGCCGCGGTCGCGCGAAGGGTCGTCTCGCTGACGTCGAGCATGGCGTAGTGTGGGCGGCTAGAGTGCGCCACGAGGGCATCGAGCAACAGGCGAGTCTTGCGCGAGGTCCCGGACCCGAACTCGACGATCTCGTCCGCGTCGGTCTCGCGCACGATCGCTCGCGCGGTCTGTTCCAGCAGCGCGGTTTCCGAGCGCGTCAGGTAGTACTCGGGCGTGTCGCAGATCGCGTCGAAGAGCTTGGAGCCGACGTCGTCGTAGAAATACTTTGGTGGCAAGTGGTAGGGCCGCCGCCCGAGACCGGCGCGAACGTCGGCCGTCAATGCCGCGGCGTGCCCGACGACGTTCACGACGCTCCACTCGACAGGTGGGCTCACGGCCGAGCCTCCGCGTCGCCCCACCCGTGGGGCCCGGCCCAAGCCGCGGCGAGATAGATCACCCCTGCGAGTGCAAAACTGGTGGAGATTCCGAGCGCCACGCTCACTACGATCGCGAGAACACTGCCGAGCACGCTCGTCGCGCCATTCAGCGCGAGTGCCACGGGAATCCCACGATCGCGCGCGAGGAACCGCGCCCCGGATGGGAACAACATGCCCAAGAGCATGCCCACGATGCCCGCGGCCCCGCCCGTCCAGGCGATGCGGATTTCCAACGGTGCCGCCAGAGTCGCGCGTGCGAGCGGACCGATGACGACGAACGGAAGCGCCGCGAGCAGCACCGCCGCGCCAACCGCCGCGAACGATACTGCGCGCCGCGTGCGCAACACCCGCGCGGACAGCGCGCTGCCGACGCCCGTGAACACGAGCAGCCCGGCCAGCACGACGACCAGCGCGTACGTCGGGTGGCCGAGCACCACGTGCATTCGCTGCACCAGCGCGATCTCTGCGAGCATGAAGCCTGCGCCGAGCGCCGAGAAATACACGGCGGCGCGTCCCGAGGGCAGCGACTTGCCGCTGCGAGCCGCGCGCCAGAGTGAGGGACCGAGCAAGACGCCCGCGACGACGAACACTGCGAGGAACGTGAGCAGGAGTTGAAGAGTCGCGAAGACATTTCCGGAGATCACGCCGACGCTTGTGAGCCCGATGCGAAACATGTCGATCGGGTGGAGCCATGCGCGCGGTGCGAGCAGCTGAAAGAAGAACGGACGATCGTCCGTGGGCGGGTCCGTGTCCAGATTCTGGTTCCGACCGGCGTCTCCGAGTCGCGCCGGGTCCCGCGTCGCGATCAGTCTTCGCAGTACGCCGTCGCTCGGGCGTGTGTCCGGGGCGAGCAGCACGAAGAACCCAAGTTCGTCCGCGCGCGCGTGCAGTGTTCGGACGTCGGCTCGCGTCAACGGCGCCGGGGACAGCACCAACGTGGCAACGCGGCCCGACGTGATGATTGCAAAATGCTGCGACGGGATCGCCACGTGGCGGTCAAGCAGCGTGGCCATCGCAAGGGCGACCATTCTCGCCGTCTCACTCACCTGCGACGGTGAGTACCAGCGAGAAAACGTGAGCACGCCGTCGGGCTCGACGCGCCGCGAGAGCAACGCCCACGACTCGCGCGTGTAGAGCGTCGCCTCCGTGTGCGCGAACGCCCCCGCGCCCGTCGCGGCCCACGTATCGACCAGCGACGCCTGAAGCGTGCGACACCGCGGCGCGAGCGCAGCGATCACACTCCGTCCGTCGCCGACGTGAACCGTCACCCTCGGGTCCGAGAGGATGGGCGAGCGAGTCGGGATTCCGCGGAGCATCCCCACGAGCAGCGGGTTGATCTCGACACCGAGTACGCTGGAGTGACCGAAGACCAGCGCGCCCGCGAGATCCCGCCCCCCCCCAACGCCGATCACGCACGCTTGTCCGTCGGGCCGGATCCAGTGCGCGACGTTCGTCGCGTCGTAGCGGAGAAAATCCAACTCCGCGATGTCTCGGTACAGATACACGTGCGTGCCGGCTTCGCCGTCGATTTGCGCAGTCGCGATGTGAGCCTGCCCCGCGGGCGTGTGGGGTGAGGGCGCCCAGAGGGCTCCACGCGCTTCGACCGTCCCTGGCTGGTACACGAAGATGTTCGACAGAGCGTTCCAGCCCTGGAAGAACGGAACCGTCTGCGACGACACGAACGCCGTCTTGACGAAGCGGATTCGCAGCCCGTGACGCGCTCCGTTGTTCAGCACGGCGAGCGACGCGAGCGCGAGCGTCGAGGCCACCGCAAGTCCGCGGCGACCTCGAGTTCCGCCGGCGATCAGCGCGCAGACCGCCGCGAACGCCGCGAGCGCAAGTACGGCACTCGGGCCATCGAGAGGGCCGAGCAGCACGAGCGGCGCGAGTGCACCCGCCGCCGCCGATGCCAGGTCCACGGCGTAGACTTGTCCGATGGGTGCGTCGGTCTCGGCCATGATCCGCGCGACGATTCCACCGCCGGCGATCATCGGCGCCGCGTTCGCGGCTGCGACCGTGAGAATCGCGGCGAACGACGACACGCTGGGATCGGACGTCAACGGCACGGCGAGCGTGACGCCGACCGAACCAACGATCGCAATCGCGAGGAACAGCGCGCGTCGCGCGACCCACGGACCCAGCGGCTCACCCGCTTCGCGCGCCCGATAGGCTTGCAGCGAGCCGGCGGTCAGACCGAGCATCGCCAGCGACAGAACGAAAAACGCGAGGCCGTACCACGTGACGACGCTGAGCAACCGCGTGATCAGCACTTCGTGGGCGACGATGATGCTGGCCGTGAGAGCGAGAACGGCGAGCGCGCGGCCGCGCGAAAGCGTCGAATCGGACGACATCGTGGGCGCGGACCGTACCACCGGCGGACTTGCGCCGCGCAACGGAATTGCGTTGTCAGGCGGTCAATGAGGCGCGTGCTGCGCGAGCAACGTGAGGGCGGCGTGTTCCGGGACGTTCGTCCGAAAGCCTTCGCGCACGACGGGACTGTCGATGTCGGCCTCGCGTTGCGCAAGGATGGCGCACGCCTGCGCGATGCGCGCGCGGGCCGTTGCGTCTTCACCGACGGCGAGCAGCGCCTCGACGTGCGCGAGCCGGGCGAGCATCTCACCGAATTCGACGCGCGATTGCGATTCGATCAAGTCCATCGCCTGCGTCGCGAACGCGAGAGCCTCCGTCGTTCGATGAAGCTCTCGGAGCGCGCGCGACGCGGTCGCCAGAGACGCCGCCAAGAGCGACGGTTGATGCTGCAACAGTCGCGTCGCCTCCCGAGCGTGTTCGAGCGACGCCTCGAATCGTCGCTCGGCGTAGGCGATTCGCGACTCGCACACGTGAGCCGATCCCGCGAGCCGCGGATCGGACCGCGTGTCCGAGACGTTACGGGCACGCAGCGAAGCCAGGCGCGCCTCGTCGATCCGGCCCGTCTGCGTGAGCGTGTTCGCCAGTGCGAGTGCCGCGTACGCCATGACCCGCGGCAGGCCCAGCCCCTCGGCCGTGATCAACGAGTCCCGCGCCGCGCGCTCCGCCTTGTCGTTCGCGCCCACGGCGACATACGCGTTCGCGAGATTGACCCGCTCGAGCGTCGCGTTCCGCGTGTCGCCGCACGACTCGAACGCTCCGACGGCAGCCTCGAATTCCCGCACCGTGGTCCACGGCGTTCCCGACATGAGCGCCTTGAGTGCGCGCAACCGTCGAAATTGCGCTTCCGCGAATCGGTGGATGCCAAACGCGCCGCGGGCGATGTCCTCGACCTCGCCGATGAGCACATCCGCCAGCGTCGCATCGCCGCCGTACAGCAGGTACGCCGTCGCGCGCGCGAGCGACACGAGGCGTTCGGAGATCGAGTCCGGTGACGCCGGAATCGCGCGCAAGCGCGTGACCCATTCGAGCACTTCGTCCGTGTGGCCCGTGCGACCACGCGACGCGACGACTTCGCTCACGGCGCGGTACCACGGTCCACTCCCCGACGGCAGAGCCGCGACCGCGCGAATCGCGTGCTCGGCCGCCGCACTCGGATCGCCTCGCCAGCGTGATACCTCCGCGTGAACAAGCTCGAGTCGACCGGATGTCTCTCCGTCCCCCGCGAGCGCGAGGCCGAGTTGCGCGCGCTCCGCTGCGGCCTCGAGATCGTTGCCCTCGAGCGACTCGATCGCCGCACGCAGGTAGTGCATTGCCGCGCGCGCATCTTGGGCCCGGCGGTAGTGCTCTGCGAGCACGAGTGGATCCGTCTCGCCCGCGCGCTCGAGCCACTCGGCGGCGAGTCGATGCGCCACCGTGCGGTCGGTCTCGGGCAGTGACTGGTACGCTGCTTCGCGAACGAGTGCGTGTCGAAATGCGTACTCGGCCTGTTCCGAAAAGTGCGATCCGACGCGGCGCCCGACGATCTCCCGCGCTTCGAGGTCTGCGAGGCAACGGTCCACGAGGGTCGCCCAGCCCGTGCCGACGTCTGTCGAGTCGCTGAGCAGCGCGATCACACCGCGTGGCCAAAACGCCTGGCCAAAAACGCTCGCGGCACGCAGCACGAATCGGGTTTCTGCACCCAAGGCATCCAACCGCATTTGCAACATGCCCAGCACCGTGTCGGGAAGCGTGCCGTCGCGCCCCTCGGACACTGCGCGGATCAACTCTTCGAGAAAGAACGCGTTGCCCTCGGCACGCTCGACGACGCGGCTCACCGTCTCTTCAGGAAGATCCTCTCCGAGCACCGAGAATACGAGCCGCTCGCTCGCGCGTTTGCTCAGCGCGCCGAGCCGGATCTGCTGCACACCTTGTTCAGCCCAAAGGTCCGGAAATCTCGTCGACACATCGGGTCGTGCGAGCGCGAGCACCATGAACGGCCGCTCGGCCAACGTTCGCATCGCCGAGGCAACGTACGTCACAGTCGGCAGATCGCCCCAGTGCAGATCTTCCAACACGAGCAGTACGGGATGCGCGTCGCACTCGGCGCGCAGCCAGTCCTCCCACGCGGACAGCATGCTGTCGCCCATTCGCTGCGGATCTGCGCGCGCGACTCGCAGCGCTTCACTCGGCGCGTCGGTCGTCGGGACGCCCGCAATCTCTCCGAGAAACTCACCGACCCACGGCACGCGACTCGGATCGACGTGACGCCGAATACGCGCCACGAGACGTTCGTACCGCTTCGCGGGCGACTCGCCCTCTTGAATTCCCGCTGCGCGTCGAATCGCTTGCGCGAGCAGGCCAAACGCCGAGCCCGCACGCAGCGGATCTCCTCGCGCCAGTAGCACGTCGACGTTGGAGTCGCGCGCCGCCGCGCGCTGGAGAAATTCGTATCGCAAGCGCGACTTGCCCGCCCCCGCGGGCGCCGTCACCAGCACAGCACTTGCGGCGGGCTCCGAGATGCAACCGAGCAGGATCGCGTCGAGCATTGCAATCTCGCGATCGCGGCCGACAATGGGTGTCGTCACGCCCATCAAGGTTCGCGGAGCGTCGACGGAGAGTCGTTCGGCCTCGAGAACGAATCCGTCGGCGACTTCCGCGAGACGAAACCACGGCTCGGCGAGCGCCGCCGTCGCGGCATCGACACGAATGACACCGACCGATCGCTCGAGGTCACGCGCGCCGCGCTCGATCGCGTCGCCCAGCAATTCCGCGCCACCCGTCACGGCCCGACACGTCGCGACCGCCAGGCGTGTGTCCGGGCGCCGGGCCGCGGCGAGGGCTGCGCGACCTGCGCGAAGCACTTCGTCGCCCCTTGTTCGCGACCCGCCGAAGACGGCGACGAGTTTGCGTCCGAGCAGGCGATGCACCTCGCCTCCATGCGAGGCAGCGACGGCCTCGAACGCGCGCACGCCGTCGTCTGGGTCCGTGTTTCGCGCGACGTCCGCGAACAACGCCGTGACCACTCGCTGCTCCATCATCGACGTGACGCCGGCTCGCTGAACGATCGTCGTCGACGCACTCGATCCGTGGGCCGTCGGCGCGAACACGGGCACTTCCACCCGCGCCAGTGCGTGCGACATCTCGCGCGCGGAGGCGAATCGCCGCGCGCTGATCTTGGCCAGCGCTCGATGCGTGATCTCGTCGAGCCCGGGCGGCAGATGTGGCGCGATGTCCCGCAAGCGGGGCACCGGCTCGAGTACGATGCGGACAAGCATCGCGAACGGGTCGTCCGCGCGGAACGGACGTTCGCCGGCGAGCAACTCGAACAGCACGACGCCGAGCGAGTACACGTCCGTCGCAGGGCCAATGTCGGGGTCGCCGCGTGCTTGCTCGGGAGACATGTACGCCGGCGTTCCGACGCGCTGGCCCTCGATGGTCAACGCCAGGTCGCCGATCGCTCGGGCGATTCCCAAGTCGATGAGCTTGACCCCGAGCGAGCCGTCCGGATGCGGTGTGACGATGAAGTTCGACGGCTTGACATCGCGGTGAACGACGCCGAAGTCGTGGAGCGCCTGGAGTCCGAGGGCGGCTTGACGCACGACATCGACGGCCTGCGCCGGCGTGAGTGGCCGCGCGAGTTGCCGCCGTGACAGATCATCACCGTCGACCCACTCGAGCACGAGGCACGTGCGGGACTCTTCGTCGGTTCCGTACGCGAGGCAGCGCACGACGTTGACACTGTCGATCCGAGAGAGATGGAGTGCCTCGCGGGCGAAGCGATCTTCGAGAATCGGATTCGTCTTGTGAACGTGCAGCCGCTTGATCGCGATCGGGGAACCGGTCGCGCGGTCGACCCCGCGGAACACCTCGCCGAAGGCGCCGGTCCCCACGAGACTTTCGCGCACGAAGCGAGGATCGAGCGCAGTTGGGACAGATCCCACGCTCGCAGTATATCCGCGAGCGTGGAACCGATCCTCCGGGAACGTACGCGCCGGGACGAACGCGCGACTCACGCACTCGCGAGGGCCGCGGACGGAACCGGGGTGGGCTCGACGGGCGTCGAACCGTACGCCGCCCGCCAGCTGCCGCGGTTCCACCTTCGCCAGAACAGGACCGCGGACGCTCCCGTTTCGAGCACGAATCCGCACCAGCCGCCGAGCGCGCCGAGGCCCGCGAGACGACCGAGCACGAACGCCGCGCCCGGCACGCACACCCACGCGACCGACGTGCCGATGAGCATCACCATCCGCACGTCCTTCGCGCCACGAAGCGCACCACGGAGCACCATCGTCACCGCGTCGAGCGCCTGGAACAACGCCGCAACGAGCAGCAACTGCCGCACGACGTGCACCACGCTCGGATCGTGCGTGAAGCCCCGCCCGATCCACGGTCCGGCCACGGCGAAGACGACGCCGCAGAACGTCATGTACGTCACGGCCAGTACGATCGCCCCGCGTGTGACACGGTCTGCGTCGTCGAGTCGCCGCGCACCGAGCGCGCGCCCCACGAGCACGGACGCTGCTTCCGACAGCGCCAGTCCCGGAAGGAACGACACGCGCACGACGGCCATGGCCACCTGGTGCGCCGCGATCTGCTCGGCCCCCATGCTGCCAAGCAACGCGGTGAACGCGGTGAACGCGAGGGTCTCCAGGCCGAGGTGCACGCCCGTGGGCACGCCGAGGTCGCACACTTCGCGCAGCGCGCGCCCGAGCGAGATCGACGGCTTGTCCCGTTTCGCGTCGCGCGCGAGCAGTACGAGGTACGCGCTCGCGCACAGTGCCTCGACCGTGGCCGTCGCGTAGCCCGCGCCGCGGACGCCGAGCGCAGGAAATCCCCAGCGCCCGTAGATCAGCGCGTACGCAAGCGCCGCGTTCACCACGTTGCCCGCAAGGCCGATCACCATCGGCGTGCGCGTGTCGCCGCGTCCCTGACGCGACTGCACGAGCGCGGAGATCATGCAGATCGCCGGCGCGCCGCAGGTGCGGGCCGCGAGAAAGTCGCGCGCGTACGGTATCGTCGCAGGATCGACGTGCAGCGCTCGAAGCGCCCAGCTCGCATCCCGGCCGAAGAAGTACACACCGACGCCGAGCACGAAGCCCGACATCACACCGGCCTGCGCATACCGCAGCGCATCCGCACCACGACCTTCGCCGACAGCGTGCGCCGTCCGCACTTTCACTCCGCGCATCAGTCCAAACACCACGGCGTAGTTCAAGTACATCAGCATCGTCGCGAGGCCGACGCCGCCCAGCGCCGCCGCTCCAAGGCCACCGACGAGCTTGGTATCGACGAGACCCATCAGGGTCTCGCCAAGCATGGCCGTCGCGATCGGCCAGGCGAGGTGTGCGACCTCGCGCAGGTTCGACTGGACGACAGGAGCCACACGTCGCGCGCCGGCATTGGGGCGGTTGCGCCACCCACCTGCGAACCACCGCAGGCCCAGGGCGACGTACCGTTTCAGTTTGTGTCCGAGTCTCATGACCGCCTCCCGTTCGAGCCCCACTCGTCCCGCGTCGGGACGTCGTTGGGGGCTCAGACACAGCGACGACCCGGTACTACGTGCGATCCTCGTCGATGACGAGCTGCGCACACGGCTGAACCACGAACGAGATGGCGCAGCGCGCGCGCATCCGTGTGGCGGTGTTGGCAATGTTCTGCGTCATCGAGTGAAAGGTCGCAGACACCGCGCGCGGCGTCAACTGCGACACGGATGTCAGGGTGAGCGGGACTCGGTGAGCGGAACTAGTTCGTGCCGCTCGAGCTTTCGCTCTGCTCAACGCGACGCTGATTCAAGATCGAGATGCCCTCGCTCGTGACGAACCACACTCGGTTCTCCCCGTCGACGGCGATGTCGTTGTATGCCTCGGTCGGCAGTCCGTCGCCGCGTCCGACGGTTCGGAACGTTCGTCCGTCGTAGACCCAGCCGCCATGTTGTCCGGCGCCCCACAGGCCGCCGCTGTTGTCGAGCGCGAGTGCGATCGCGCGCGGCGCCGCGCTGCTGCCTTCGACGCCGAAATCGAACGTGCGACCGTCCCAAAATCCCAACCCCTCGGTCGTGAGAATGTAGATTCGCTCGTTCGGACCGCGCGTCAGGTCGCTCACGAGATCGCCGTGCAGACCGTTCGCTTCGTTGTAGTTGTGAACTGTCGCGGCTTGACCGGGCGTTGCAGACATCTGGATGCTCGTCGCGCCCGAGAGACCCGCGAACCAAGCCGTTCCGTTCGCTTCGAAGTCGATCGCCGTCAGATCGTCGGGCGCACGCGCCGCGCCGCCCTCGCCGCCGTTCGGTCCGACCTGCGAATTGAACTGAATCGCGGCCGGGAGATTCTCGTCGATGAACGCGACACCGAATTCGCGTCGGTGTCCTTCGTTCTCGATTCGAATGCCCACCCAGAACCGTCCCCGTCCGTCCACGGCCAGGAACTTCACGTCGACCGTGCCCGGACCATTCGTGTCGATCGGCCGTTCGGTGATCTGCCGCCATCCATTGGTCACGTAGCGATACAGACGAAGAACGTTTGGCCCACTGCGCGCGACCGCGGCTGCGATCGTTCCGCGCGACCAAAACATGAGCGGCACGATGTTCGCGTCGTTCGGGTCGAGCGCGATGCGCGCAAATCGTCCGCCGTCGTATCGCACGGGTCCGCCGTCTTCGGTCACCATCCACACGCCGTTGTTCGAGTCGGTCGCGAGCGACAGCGGCCGCCGCGACATGGCGAGATCGTGCGCCCGATATTCGGTCGCCGCACCGCCGAGCACGCGCGTCACGCCGAGCCCGACCCGTGCGACGTACACCGCGCTCGAGTCGGCAACGGCGGTCGCGATGTCCTCGGGCATCGCAACGTTCGCGCGATGGAGCAGTCCGAACCGATGCGCGTCGAGCGTCGGTCCGCCGCGCGTGGCCTCGATCGGACCCGTCGGCGCCGGAATCGCTCGAGGACGCGGCGCGGGCGGCAACGGCGCCGCGCGCCCGATCGCTGGTGCGCCCGTCGCTCCGGCTGCGCCACCATCGGCTGCGGCCGTCGTCGCCACCGCTCCGCCATCGGCGTTCGCGGTCACGTGTTGCACGCCCGCATCCGCGTTCGTGCTCGCGCGCGCCGCTCCCGCGTCGGCACCCGGAGTCGCGCGCGCAGCTCCGGCATCGGTGTTCGCCGTCGTCCTCGCCGTCCCTGCGTCTGCAGTGGCAGTCGGTGTCGCGCGTGGCGCTCCTGCGTCGGGGTTTGCGTTCGCACGCGGCGTTCCCGCATCGACGTTTGCCGCCGCACGCGGCGTTCCCGCATCGACGTTTGCCGCCGCACGCGGCGTTCCTGCATCAGCACTTGCGTTCGTGCGTGGTGTTCCCGCATCGCGACCGGGACTCGCAGCTCCGGTGGCCGTCCCTCTTGCTGCGCCGGCGTCGCCGCTCTGTGCGCTGCGCTGTTCTACCGCAACTCCGTGCTGCCCTCGTGCGGCGGCGGCCGGACGCGGCGCCGCGGCGGGAGTTCCCGCTGCGGGACGTGGAGCGTTGGTCGCACCTCCTGCCGCGGGCGGTCGTGCGCCGCGTCGTCCGTGGGGCGGCGGTGGCGGCGGCGGCGGTGGCGGTGGCGGCGGCGGCTCGATGCGCACGGGCTGCAAGTCGACCCGTCGTTGCCCTCCCGGCTCACTCACCTGGAGTGGCGACAATTCTTCGCCGCGGTCGGAACTGATTTCGTACAACCCGCCCTGCATCACCAGTGCCGCGCTGTTGCCCGACGGCACGAGGGCGAGCCACGGCGATCGCTGGCGTTCGCTCGTGTACGCGGACCATCGTTGCCCATCGAAGTGCGCGAGCTGCGCGCCATTCGTTCCCTGCACCAGTGCCCACCATCGACCGCCACCCACCGGAACGAGATCCCGCACGAGCACCTCGGGAATGCCGCTCGACGGACCATATTCGTCGAGGCCCGTGAAGTCTCCGCGCATCACGAGAATGCCCGTCTGCGCCGTCGCGACGAGCACGCGTCCCTGGTCGAGCGCAAATCCGGTGACCTGATACCGGTCAGTCAGCATGTGCCAAACCGTTCCGTCGTAACGCGCGATGCCCTGTTCGCCGCCGAGCAGTGCGGTGCCGTCCTCGAACGCATGCACGGCCGTCAGACGCCCGAGGTTCGGTTGCGCATTCGGGTCACCGGCCGGGGCCCACTGCGCGCCGCTTGATCGCGCAGCGCCACGCGCGGTGGCGACCCACGTCGCGCCTTCGGGTGTCGCCGAGACCGCGTACACCTGATCGTCGGGCAAACCTTCGTGACGAGTGATGCGTGTGGGCGACGTGCCGTCCATCGCGTAGCGCAGCACGCCACGCATCGTCGCGACGTACACGAACGTGCGGGACGCCGCGACGTCGTTGACGACGTCGGAGTCCGTGAACGTGCGGACGGCGCCAATGCTACCCGCGCCGCGCGGCGTGGTGTTGCGGCCGCCAAAGAGCCCGCAACTGACGACCGTGGACGTCGCCACGAGAATGAGTGCTGTCGTGCGAACGAACGTGCGTTGCATGGACCCGCTGCCTCCGATCGCGCGCACAGCGGAACCCCCGCGCCCGCGCGAAAATATCGCGTGTGCGGCGGCCATCGCATGCACGTACGGACGGTGTCAACGGTTCGCGGGACTAGAAGCCTTCGACGGTCCGGAGCATCTGGTTCACGAAGTTCGTGCGGAATCGGATGAGCGATGGGCCGTGGGGGCGATTGGCTGCGCCGACGTTCGTGCCCTGGGACAAATCACGATCGCCACGAACCCCGGTGGCCGTGAAACAGAATTCCTGATGGTTCGAGACGTCACCGCGCGCAGGCGGGGCGTTCGCGCACCGGTAATCCGACCCGGTCTGGGCGAGGGCCGAAGCGGGGACGGACGTGACAAGCACTGCGACGAGAAGCGTTCGGATGTTTTTCATGGCGATGACCTCCGGTGCGATGAACACCCGATCGTACGAGGCCATTGGGAAGAAAATTCCCGCTACGACGCAAAATTGCACAACAGAACGCGCGTTCAGTCCAGTTCGTCTTCGACCGACGCGACGGTCCGCGCTTGAAAGCCTGTGCGAACTCCGACGCGCGTCGTGCCGAGCGTTCGCGCCGAACTGTCCGCCATCGGATCCTGCCGTTCGGGCACGTCGACGAACCGCATCCGCGATTCCAACCAGACCACTTCCAGCTCGCCGAACACGCGAGCGACGGCGTGCGGCGAACGATCGTCGAATCGCGTGGTGTGCGCAGCCCGCGCTGCGTCGCCCGACATCATGGTGACACCCAGCGCGAGAGCGAGGCTCAACATGTCCTGACGGTACCACGCCGTCGCGGCCGTCACCACGCGGCCGACGGCCTCGAGCGCCTAGGGAACCGCCGCGCGAAACGCCTCGCCGTGGCCACGCACGATGTACGCGCCGTCGCCCGCAGCGATGTACGCGGAGGCTCCGCTCGCCAATTCCAGCCGCGTGGCATCGTCCGTAGTGATCTCCAGCGCGCCCATCGTGCAGAGCACGATCTCGGGCCCACGCACGTTCCGTCGCGCAATTCCGGCGTCCCCGACAACGAGTCGCGACAGTTCGAACTCCCGCGCTGGAGTGTCGTACCTGGATTCACCCTGCGCTCGATCGTCCGGCCACAGCACGCGCACCGGTCCGTGATCGAACGTGAGAACCCGGGTCAGCTCTGCGACGTCGACATGCTTCTGCGTCAGACCACCGCGAAGCACGTTGTCGGAATTCGCCATGACTTCGACGCCAACTCCGCGAAGGTACGCGTGGAGATTGCCGGCCGGCAGGTACAGCGCCTCACGTGGACGTAGTTGAACATAGTTCAATAGCAGGCTCGTCACGGCGCCAGCGTCGCCGGGATACGCGTGCCCGAGTCGAACGGCCCAGGCGAACGCGTCGCCGAACCGGGCGTCGGACGCATGCGCCGCACACGATGCCAGGACGTCGCCAATCCGCGGGGGCCGCTCGTGCGGATCGAGTGTCGTCCACTCGAGAAACACGTCCCGAAGCGACGCCGTGTCCAACGTCGCCTCGAGTCGTGCGATGGATTTGGCGAGAGTCGAGCACGCCAGCGTTCGAAAGAGATCTGCGGCCTCCTTCGGGTCGCGAAAGCCGCACAACGCCTCGAACTTCGAAAGCGCGACGATCAGCTCCGGTTTGTGACGCGCATCGCGGTAGTTGCGGCTCGTGGCGTCGATCGGCACCCCCAGCTGCTCTTCGCGCGAAAAGCCCTCTTGCGCCTGTGACTCAGTCGGGTGTGCCTGCAGCGAGAGAGGAGTCTCGGCCGCGAGCACCTTCAGAAGAAACGGAAACTCGCCTCCAAATTGCTGCGCGACGCGCGGCCCGAGTTCGCCCGCGGGATCTGCGCGAACCGCCGTGAGCAACGACTGACGATCGCCCCCGCGCGCGACGAACGACGGAGCGCTCGCGTGCGCGCCCATCCAGAGTTCGGCCTCGGGCCGCGCGGTGGGCGTTGCCCGGCCCTGCAACGCGGCGATCGCGACGCGCGATCCCCATACGTAGTCTCGGATTGGATTCTCGAGCAGGTCCATGTGCCGTGAATTACGCGTCAGGGCATTCGCGCGAGGTCGAGACCGCCGGGATACGCATACGACGTGAACGACGCGACACCCAACACTTTCAGTCCGATTCCGGCGTCGCTTTCCGTGCGCAACAGATGCGAACCGGCATTGATCGGCAACCGCCACACGACCCACGGCGTCCCGGCGATTGCGCTTGGCGAGCCGGACAGTGCGCGTTCATCGAGGAAGATCGCTGCCCCCGCCCGCGCCGTGATGTTCACGAAACTGCTCGTGTACGTGTAGGGCACGACGAAGCTGTAGTCCCGTCGAAATTGCGCGCTCGGCACTTCGAACACCATCGCGGGATCGCCGACGCTCGCGCCGGGTGTCGTTTGTTGGCCCTCCATGAACTGCGCGACGAGGATCGGACCGGTCCCGCGAACGATGAAATCACCGCCGGACTCGAAGTCCACGATCTGACCGCGCTGCAGCGTGACCGGCGCGTGGGCGCCCGGCGGTTCGAACGTGAGTTGATTGCTCGCGACACGGGACGCGATCCGGATGATCGAGCGCTCGTCTGGGCCGCGATCCTGCAACTGCGTCACGATCACTTCACGGCCCCAGGTCTCTTCGGGGAACAGCTGCTCTTCGATGTGGTCGCACGCATATTGCGACCCATCGGGCCAGGACATCGTCGTGCAGTCCACACCCGTGAACACGGCGACCGGGGCGCTCGCGCGAATCACGCTGCCGGTCGGATCCTCCGCGCGGCCACCCGACGGCGTCACGAGTTGAACGACCTCGCCGCGACGGAGCGTGAACATCTGCGTCGTGCCCGGGCCTCCTCCCGCAACCATCGAGCCCGCCGTCACCGTGGCCGTGAGGGTGACAGCAACCGTCGTCGGGGTTGCCTGTGTTCCGACGATCGCGACGAATGCGCCGCCGCCGTTGAAGCCACCGTGACCCACGACGAGATAGTTTGCCGTGAGTGCCTCGGTGGGCAACAGCAGGCTGGCGTCGTTCGTGTACGAGTGCGACATGCAGACGTCGTTCGCGACGTACTCGAGCGGATTGAACTGATAGGCATTGATCGGCGCGCTCGACTGAATGCGATACGCGCCGTCTTGCACTAACGCCGAGAGCGGCGGACGCCGACGATCCGCTTGGACCGGACCGCACGCACCCGTGTCGTCGGTTCGTTGAACGAGAGCCTGCACCCACGGAAGGGTGCGCGTCACGGTGCTGCGCGCCGGCAGAGAGAACTGGAGCATCGGACCGCGGCCGCCCGTGATCGTGATGTTCACCGGCGACATGCTGGGATTCCCCAACGCGACGGCGAAATTGAACCGATCGGCAAGCCGCAAGAACGTGTTCGACGTGCTGACCGCCCAGAACTCCGTGCCGAGATACGTCGGTCGCGGCACGTCGGGCGCAACGACGTCGCGCACGTCTTCGGCGTCGACCCCTCCGTCGACGCGCAGCCCGGTCTTCGCGCCGCACCCGGACACGCACATCGCCACGATCGCCGCGCGCAGGAAGGGCCTGTTCATGGGCCGCGAGCATACTCCTTCCCCCGTCGGCGGGCTCGCGCTACACCGGCGGCGTACGCCGAACCGACGGTGCACCCGCACGACGGACACTTCCGATGGCCACGCCCTCCGACGACGCTGCTGCGCGAACGCGCTTGGAACAACTTCGGCTGGAGATCGCCGACCACGACCACCGGTACTACGTTCTCGACGCACCCGTCGTATCCGACGCCGAATACGACCGACGGATGCGCGAGCTGCGGGCCATCGAGTTGGAACATCCCGACTGGATCACGCCGGATTCACCCACGCAGCGCGTCGCCGGCGCGCCGCTCGCGTCTCTCGGCGAGGTTCGACACGTCGTTCCGATGATGTCGCTCGACAACGCGTTCGAGGACACGGACCTGGCCGAGTGGGACACGCGCGTGCGCAAGGGACTCGGGACCTCGGCGAACGTGACCTATACGGCCGAGCCGAAGTTCGACGGGCTCTCGCTGAGCTTGCGCTACGAAGCCGGGCGCCTCGTGACCGCCGGCACGCGCGGCGACGGGACGACGGGCGAGGACGTGATTGCAAACGTGCGCACGATCAAGACGGTGCCGCTGCAGCTGCGTGCGAGCGGCTGGCCGGATGTCCTCGAAGTGCGGGGAGAAGTGCTGTTCCCGAAAGCGGCGTTCGCGAAGGTGAATGAAGAACGGGTTGCGCGCGGCGAACCGGCGTACGTCAATCCCCGCAACACGGCCGCGGGCACGTTGCGGCAGCTCGACCCTCGAATCACGGCCACGCGGCCATTGCGGTTCTTTCCGTGGGGCCTCGGCGAAAGCTCTGCGCCCGTCGCAGCACGGCATTCGGGTGTGATGGAGCAGCTCACCCGCTGGGGATTCCGAGTGAACGAGTTTCTTCGCGTGGTCGACGGGGTCGACGGCTGTCGCGCGTTCTATCGAGAGATGCTGTTGCAGCGAAACGATCTGCCTTTCGAGATCGACGGTGTCGTGTACAAAGTCGACGATCTCGACGCGCGCGAGCAACTCGGCATGACGTCGCGTGCGCCACGCTGGGCAATCGCACACAAGTTTCCCGCGCAGGAAGAGACGACCGTCGTCGAAGACATTCTCGCGAGCGTCGGGCGCACCGGGGTCATCACGCCCGTCGCCGCGCTTCGACCGGTGGCGGTGGGCGGAGTGACCGTGAGCCGAGCGACACTGCACAATCTCGACGAGGTCCGGCGCAAGGATGTGCGCGTCGGGGACACCGTGGTGGTTCGCAGGGCGGGCGACGTCATTCCCGAGGTCGTCGCAGTCGTGGCCGACAAGCGGCCAGAGGGAGCTGCGGAGTGGCGGATGCCGACGACGTGTCCAGTGTGCCAGTCCGAGGTGGTGCACGAACCCGACGAGAGCGCGCATCGATGCATCGGTGGACTGTACTGTTCGGCGCAGTGCATGGGAGCCATCCTGCACTTCTCGTCTCGCAAGGCGATGAACATCGACAACCTCGGCGAAAAGTTGGTCGGCCAGCTCGTGGAGTCCGGACGGCTGAAGACCATCGCCGATCTATACACGTTGAAGCCGGAAGATCTTCTCGACCTCGAGCGCATGGGCGAACTACTTGCCACCAAGGTTCTGGCCAACATCGACCGAAGCAAGAACACGACGCTTCCGAGATTCCTGTACTCCCTCGGCATCCGGCAGGTCGGTGAGAGCACTGCCAAGGCTCTCGCGGCGCAGTTTGGCGATCTCGATCCGATCGTCTCGGCGACGGAGGCACAACTACAGTCGGTTCAAGACGTAGGTCCCATCGTCGCGAAGTTCGTGCACCAGTTCTTTCAGCAAGAGCACAATCGATCCGTGATCGACGCGCTGCGCCGACACGGTGTGCGATGGCCGAAAGTCGAACTGGCCGCCGAGTCGATTCAAGGCGCGCCGCTTTCCGGCAAGACGTTCGTACTGACTGGCACGCTGCCCACGCTCTCGCGCGAGGCCGCGTCGGCGAAAATCGAGGCACTCGGCGGGAAGGTGACGGGCAGTGTATCGAAGAAGACGCACTACGTAGTGGTCGGTGCGGACGCAGGCTCCAAAGCCGACAAGGCCCGCGATCTCGGTGTGCCAATGCTCGACGAATCCGCGTTCCTCGCGCTGATCGACGAGGCAGGCGCCGCGAACGGTCCCCGGTGAATATCGCCGAAGGATCTCTCCGCTCCGAACAAACCAAATCTCCCGAACTCCCCGCCTCCCTGTTGAATGATCCGGGTTCGTGGCCGGGTGACGACTACACCGGTGTCGGCTCATCCATCGCGAGGGCCGCGGTATCCGCGAGTGACGCCGATCGCGGCGGAAGCACGTTGATTCCATTGCGCGCGAATCGGATGGCCGCGAGACGCGAGCGCCCATCGCGTTCCGTGTCGAGCGACCACTGCGCGTGACGAACCAGCAACGCCAGCGCTAGCGAACGCCCGAGCGTCATCGCGACGTGGCGAGCGCCAGCCTCGGCGAGTTGGAGGTCCGACTCTGCGGCCGTGCGCAGGAAGGCGCCAGCATCTCGCGTCGCTCCCGCAGCGACGGACACCAGCGACCGCAACGCATCGTCGCGAACGTCTCGCGTGAGCGACTCGATTTCGAATTGCCAGCGCTGCAACGCGTCGCCCTTGGCCAAAACCTTGAGCGCGTCCAGCGACAGCACGTTGGTCGTTCCCTCCCAGATCGAGAGAACTTGCGCGTCCCGAAGCAATCGCGGCAATCCCGTGTCTTCGACGTACCCCGCGCCGCCGAACGACTCGACGGCCTCCGTCGCAACGTGCACCGCCATCCGCCCGGTCGTGAGCTTCCCGATGGGCGTGAGCAATCGCAGCAGTGTCTGGTCGCTCTCGCCGAGCGCGCCATTCTCTTCGCGACCGAGCCACTCGACCATCGCGAACGCCAGATGAAACGCGGCCTCGTACTCGGCCTGGAGCCCCGCGACGGTCTCGAGGTGCAGCGGCTTGCGAGAGAGTGTCGAGCCAAAGGCCTCGCGGCGTCGCGCGAAGTCACGAACCAAGGCCATCGCCCGGCGCAATCCCCCGACGCCACAGACGGAGTTCCATGTGCGCGTGATGTTCAGCATCGGAGCGATGTTTCGCACTCCATCGGTCGTGCCCGCCACGAGCGTCGCCAACGTTCCGTCGAGCGTGAGTTCCGCGGTGGGCACTTTGCGTGTGCCCAATTTGTCCTTGAGCCGATGAATCTGAATGCCATTCATCGACCCGTCCCGATTGCGGACCTCGAGATAGAAGAGTGCCAGTCCCTTCCCGCCCGCAGCGTTTCCGCGCGGCCGAGCCAGCGTGAGCGCCATCGGCGACGTCGTCGCGCTCGTGAACCACTTCACCCCGTGCAGTCGCCACCCGTCGGCCGACTCGATCGCTTCCGTCTCGGACTTTCCCACGTCCGACCCGCCGGTCCGCTCCGTCATCCACTGGCCTGACGTCCACGCCATCTCCGGATCGCGACTGGTCAATCGCGGGACGGCGCGGTCGATCAACGCACGATTGCCGTGGGCGAGCAGTGTCTTCGCTGCGCCATCGGTCATCGCGAGCGGGCATGTGTAGACGTCCGACGACGGCTCGAACAGGTACGCCAGCGCGAACTGATGCACTCTCGAAAACGCGCCGTGCTTCTTTTCGTACGCCGCGGCGACCAGTCCCTTCTCCGCCGCGATCCGCGCCGCTTGCTTCCAGAGTGCCGTCACTTCGATCGCGTCGATCCGCCGGCCCCACGCGTCCCAGGGAGTGTGAACCGGCTCGTTCTTTCGGTCGGCAAGTTGAAGTGTGTACCCTTCGCCGCCCGACCACGCGCCAAGCTCTCGAAGCTCGGGTTCGATCGCACGCAGCACGTCGTCGGGAAGAACGCGCCGGAGAAACGAACGCAACACGCGATCGTCGTCGTATTGATTGCCGAGCTCGGGCGGGGTCTGGAGGAAGGTCATCGCGACAACGGGTTTGCCGCGGCGAGCCTCGGGCGTCAACCGTGTCGTTGGTGCGAACCGAGCGGCGTCACGTTCGAGTTCGGCGCTCGGCCCACCACGCGCGCAACGGAGCGGCCGTCGGCTCGCCGTAGCCGCGCGCCATCCCCGCGATGAACTCATCGACGGCCCGCGGTCCGGCGACGAGCAGTCCGTCCATGAATTCGAGCATATTTCCAGCGCTTCCAGGCATCCATTCTGCATAGAACGGGCGGACGCGCAGCCCGCTCGACCGTGCGTCGCACTCGAAGACGAACTGCTCGAGGGCGAGTCGAATCAGCCGTGGATCGGTCCACGCGGCGCGAAACAAGATCTTGCCGTCGCGACCGATGATGTACGTCATGTTCGGCAGCGTCCCGTACGCGCGGTGCACAGGCCCGTCGACGTCGTCGACCAACATCGCGCGGCGGATCTTCCAGTCCGTGGCCAGCTTGCGCGCGTTCGCGATCTTCTCCGCCAGGGAGGACACTGCCGGGTGGTGCTCGCCGGGGTGAGCTTCGCGCGTGTACAGAAACGCCATGGAGACTCCGTGGCGCGCGTACTCGTCCGCCATCGGCTCGAGGGCTGGCGCCGCCAGCCCACAGTACGGTCAAGTCAGACTGCCAAACTCCAAGACCAGCGGGCCTTGCTGCCAGCGAGACGAAAGCTTCACTCGCTCGCCCGTCGCAGCGTCGGTCAATTCGCCATCGGGCGCTGGAGTGCCGACGCGCGCGATGTTCGGAAACTGCGCGAAGTCTTTCGCACAGAGGTCTTCGGGGAAATGGGGATAGTTGTAATCGTCGCTCATCGACACCCGGCAACGCTATCACACACGCGCTTGCGCACTGCGGAGCATCGACCGGGCCGCGCGTGCAAACCGGGTCTTGACGCGTACGGACGGTGTGACAATCTGTCCGTATGGCACTGCGTGACGACGTTCCCGTGAAAAAGACCTACAACCTCCCACCGAAGCTCGTGACGCGTGCCCGCCGAGTGTTGAATGCCCGGACGGAGACCGAAGCGGTCATCCGGAGTCTCGAAGACTTGGTGTTCATGGATGACGTCGCGCGTGCCGTCCGCGCGACTGGCGGCAAGGCTCCGAGGTTCGCGCGTCGGCCGTGAAGGCCCTCTTCGACACGTCGGTGTGGATCGACCATTTGCGCAACGGAACGCTCGACGAGGTCGTTTCGGAGATGCGCGGACGCGTCGTGCTCGCGATGGATGCCGTCACGGCCGCTGAGCTACGCGCTGGCCCAACCTCGATTCGCGAACGGCGTGCCGTGGACCGTCTACTCGCTCCCTTCGATCGCGCGGAGCGTGTCTGGGTTGCGGGCCTTGGCGACTACGCGCGCGCGGGTCGTGCCCTATCGACTCTTCGTTCCTCGGGTCGAACTCTTCGGCGCCCGGCCGGCGCTCTTCTTGACGCGCTCATCGCCGCCGTCGCCGCTCGCGAGGGCGCCTGGCTGTTCACGCACAACAGCGCGGACTTCGAGAAGCTCGCGACGGTGTTGCCGTTCGCGCACGGGACCGTGTCGAACCTGCGCGCGATGCTCCGTTCCGCACGCCATTCACGTTTGATCCCGGACCCCACTCGCCAACCATGACCTCCACAACGCCAGTTCTCATTTCGGGGGCGGGGCTCGGGGGACTGCTCCTCGCTCAGTCCCTGCGCTCCCACCGCATCCCCTTCAAGCTGTACGAGCGGGACACCGATGGCTCTTCCCGGTCGCAGGGCTATCGCATTCGGATCTCGGTCGACGGCCTCACCGCGCTCGAACAGGTCCTCGATCCCGCGCACTACGCGCGTTTCCGGGCGGGCTGTACCGACCTTGGCGGGGGCAAGATCGATGCGATCGACGCGCTCACCCTGCAGGCGAAACCGCTGGCTCAGCCGGGGAGTCAGCGAGGAGAGAACGTCGGGCCGCCGGGAGGGGGAGACGTGGTCGGCGTGGATCGGCGTTTCCTCCGCAAGACGCTCTTCGATGGCATCGAAGAGATGACCGTCTTCGGGGCGCAGGTTGTCGGGTACACCGTGCAGATGGGCGGGGTGGCGGCGCGATTTGCAGATGGGACGAGCAGCCCGGTCGGATGCCTCCTCGTCGGCGCGGACGGCGTGCGATCGGTCATCACCAAGCAACTCACGAAAGGCGCGCTCCAGGTGTACGACACGGGCGCGAGGGCGATCCATGGAAGCTCGCCCGTGGCGGCATTCGAGGGCCTGGGGACGGGGGTGTTCTCGATACGGGACGAGACGCGCAAAGGCGGGCGGATCTCGCTGATCACCAATACGATGCGCAAGGAGGAGACTCCGAGCTTTGGCTGGGTGCTCGTCGGCGCCCCTGGGTCGTTCTCGGCGCCGAACGACGACTTCTCGGTCACCGGCAAGCCGGCGGCGGACCTCTCCCGTCAGCTCACGGCGCGGTGGCACCACCGCCTCCGCCCGATCTTCGAAGAGCAGATCGACGACGAGGCCGTCTTCCTCAAGATGTCGACGTCCAGCCCCGACGGCGTGCCGGAGTGGGACAACGAGCCGCGCGTCACCCTGATCGGCGACGCCGTCCACGCCATGACCCCCGCGGGAGGCGTCGGGGCGAACACGGCGCTCAAGGACTCCGCGCTTCTCGGCCGCTTGCTCGCCGATGCGGGCGGTTGGAAAGACGGGCTCACGGCAGAGTACGAGCGAGAGATGCGGGCGTACGCGTCGGCCAACGTCAAGATGAGCTTCGAGAGGGCGTCGCGCTTGTTCACCATCACGGAGTTAGAACCGATCGTCCGATAGCGCGGCATCGCGATCGTCCCCACGCATGGCTACTATCGCTGTTCAGAAGTTCTCCCGCCTCTGATTCCCGCCCCCGCTGGCGGCAGCGCTACGCGTCGCCGTCACGTCTTCGTCGCCGTTGCGCGTCCCCGACACGGTCGCCTTCGACCCGCGCATGCGCCCCGCGCGTTCAACGCCAGACTGCCGGCCTCGAGACACGTCGGGCAGTCCACCAGCGGTGGCGCTTCGTGCGTCCGAGCGGGCGATCGCGGCGCACAGCGCGCGCGCCACGAGTGCCCGTCTCGACGCACACCGGAATCGCCATCGTCGCGGCGATTCTCGCGAGCCGATCAACGCGCCGTCGTTCGATGGTACGGTCTGCCAACGACGCCCCGATGCCCCGCTTCGCACCCCGTCATCTTCGTCCCATCGTGCGCGCCGTCGTGCTCGCGGCCGTGGCACTCATCGCGGGCACCACGAACACCGCGCGCGCCCAGTCCGCCGCGCCGCTCGCGTTCGTCCTCGAAGCCACGCGTGCGTCGTACGCCGCGGGAGGTCCCGTGGTGGTCGTCCTGCGGCTCGAGTCGACCGCGCCTGTCACCGCGAACGCGCGGCTGGCCGTCGGCGCCGAGGGCAGTCCGCTGCAGGAGGTTTCGATCGTTGTCGAGAACGCGCAGCGCCGCGCGCTCCCCTTTCGCCTCGCGGTGCAATCCCGGCCGCCACGCGACGACGACTTCACCGACGTCACGCCCACGCAGCCCGTCGAGCGACGGTACGACCTGGCGCGAGCGTTCGACCTGCGCACGCCCGGCGTCTACCGCGTTCGTGCAACGTATCGCAACGCCGCAGTCGGGCCGTCAGGACGCAGCGCATTCACTGGTTCGATGCGGTCGAGCGAGATCACGATCACGGTCGCCACCCCGTGAGGTTCGCCGTGTTCGCCGGTCTGGCCGTGTGGATGGCGTCGTCCGTCGCGGGTGCGCTCGCCCCACCCACGCCCGCGGGCGTTCGCGAGGTGCAGACGGTGCTCGATCGTTCGCGGCCGATCGTGGACCAGTTGCGTGCGGCACGTCGTGAGCGGGCGCAGCATCGGGCCGCGCAACGCCAGGCCGACGCACGACAGGACACCGACGGGTCTGCGCGGGAAGCGAATCAGGTCGCGCAGATCGATCGGCGCACAGAGGAACTCGAAGAGCGGCTCGCGCGACTGCGAAACGAGGCGATTCAGATCGCCATGCGCAACTGGCAGCTCGATCACCGACACTGTCAGTCGGTGGCATATCACCCGCTCGAGCTTGCGGACGGCTCGACGAGTCAGACGACCGACGTCGTCATCGGCGAGTCGGCGTTCCGCAGTCCCGCGTATCTCGCGGACGTCCTCTATCACGAGTTCGTGCACTGCGATCAGTACTCGAACGGCGACTTCTCGGTACAGACTCGGTTGCCGTACGACTCCGACGGCGCGCGGCAGGAACTCTGGATCCGCGAGTGCCAGGCGCACGGCGCCGCGGTCGCTCACGCGCGCGAGCTGGGACTGAGCGAAGCGGACATCGACCTCGAGCGGCGCAGCGTCGACGAGTATCGCCGTCAGCTCACCGAGGGGAATCGGCGCTGGCTCGACGGCGCGCAGGGCTCGACCGACGCGATGGAGCCCAATGCCCGCGGCGGGCGCGACGTGGTGGTGCGCGACACGCAGGGGCGCGAGATCGAGCGGCGCGAGAACGAGTCGGACTTCCGCCTGTCGCGCATCACGCGAACGGCGTACCACCCCGACGGACGGCCCTCGTTCGAAGAGCGCACGACGTTTGCGTCCGACGGCATCGTCACGCGCGACTCGTTCACGCGCGACGCCCAGGGTCGCGTGACCGAGGAGTCGCACGAGGAGTTCGACGCCCTCGGGCGTCACCGTCGCGGCGTACGCATCGCGCGACGCTTCGACGGCCCGACCGACTCGTTCGGCAGCTTCACGCGCGACCAGACCTGGAGCGCGGACGCCAACGGTTGGCAGGACACGCCGCGAGCGGCACCGCCGACGTCGCCGCCGCGTGCGCGAGTTTCCGACGCGCCGACGCCGCCTGCGCGACACGCGACGTTCCGCTTCGGCGTGGGTGTGCGCGCGGGCGTAGCGCTGTGGCTCCAGGACCGCATCGCGCAGATGGCTCTCGGTGCACACGCGCGCTTCGCCGTCACGCCCGACCGGCGCGGATCGGTGGTGCTACCGATCGACGCGCAACTCGGCTGGGGCTGGGTCCTGTTCGCGGTCGCGCTCGGGTTCCAGTACGAGATCGCGCTGCCGCACGGGTTCGCGCTCGTGCCGCGGCTGTCGGTCGGGTACGCGGGCCTGTTCCTCGATCGGGGACCGGGGCAGCACGCGGCGCAGATCGTTCCCGAGGCCGTGGTGCTGTGGCGCTTCGCACAGCGATGGCACGTGGGACTCGCGCCCGCGACGTTCGCGTTTCTCCTCGGCGGGGGGCCTGCGCGCGTGCTCTACCGACTCACGGCTGCGGCGGGAGTGGATTTCTAGCGGGCGACGAGCGGCTCGCGCTCGGGCTCGTTCACGCCGCAGGCGCGGCGGTTCGGTTGGCGGCGAATTTCACGACGCCCTGCCGTATCCAGCTCCGCAGCGTTCGGGGGTTCGTGTGCATCGCCGACGATGTCCGACGTGCTCATCGGCACGGTCCGAAGCCGCCCCGGCATGCGTGTGCAACGCGCGACCCCATCAGCGGCACAGCACCGGCATCCGCAGGATGAACACGTCCCGCCGCGCGCCGTCCCAATTGCTCGTGAACACAACGAAGCGCCCGTCATAGGAGATGCTCGCGCGCGGTGACGCCCAATAGCCGCCCGTCCGCACGTCGCTGTGGTGATGCGCGAGACGCGCGACCCACGATCCGTCCATCGCGACCGCGACGATCTCCTGCTCCCACGGGTTCCACACAGCCGGATTCAACGCAGGCGTGTACAGCGAGGACACGAAGTAGCGTTGGTCACGCTGACTGACCGTCAGATGAATGTCGTAGTCCCAGTTCAACGTGGTCCCGTCGGCGCGATAGAATGACACGAGGTGCCGCCAGCGAAGCGGGTCGTCGAACGGTCGCACCAGGAACCCGGTCTGCCAGCAGTCGCCGCCGACATATAGCCCGCGGGCGCCGGCTTGATGGCACAGCCCGCCACGCTCCGTGTCGTTGCGATGAACCGCCACGGACGTGTCCGCGCGGAAATCCCAGACGTCCCATTCATTGTCGAGCTGCACGACGGCGTAGCGGCCAGCCAGGTCCATATGCGTCTCGTCGAGTCCGCGCGTGCGGTAGTCCCGCACGTACGTTCGGTTCGTCGAACGCACGTAGACCACGGCCCGGTAGCGCGTGCCCGTGTCGTTCCGCGTGTGAAACGTGAAGGCATCGTCGCGCTCGTCGAGGAGCATCTGCAGCATGTTGATGTCCGCGCCGGCGCCGAGATCGGCCTCGAAGTCGTGGATCAGTGTGAGACCCGCCATGCCCGGGCGCCGGATGTCGTACGCGTACAGCCGCCGCGGCGTGACCGAGTGGCAATACAGAATGTTCGGATCGGTGTGACTCCAGAACGCGTCTTCCCAGGCGCATGGAGCGCCGGCGAACAGCGGGGCCAACCGAGTCACAGCGCTGGAGGTCGGATCGAACTGATAGAGCGTGGCCTGGCCGTCGACGCTGATATGGAATCGCGTGCTGTCGGCGTTGAAGACCGGCCAGTACCCGTACGCGTGATGGGCCTCGGTGCCGCTCGTCGCGTCGGTCACGCGGATGAGCGTGGTGCCGAACGTCGGATCGACGAACGTGCCTCCCGCGGCGGGGAGCGTCACGCGCGGTTGCGCTCGAACGGCATACTCGACGGTGGCGCCGCCGGGGGGAATGCAGGGCCCGGCTGCGACGTCGTCAGGTGCGTCGGTGCGCACGTCGCCGGGTACGTCGGGCTGCACAGCGTCGATGGCGTCCGTCACAGCGATCGCGTCGGACGGTGCGAGAGCGTCCACGAAGGCGTCCACGGCTGTGCGATCCACGCTGGCGGCGTCGATCGCGGCGTCGCCGGCGGAGGGACCGCCGGTGCACGCAGCGAAGGTCACGACAGGGACGAGCGCGAGGAGCGTGAGTCGCATTCGGACGAGACTACGCCCTGCGGGGGGCCATGGACAGGCGACTCCGACCCACGCCGCCAACGCCCGCCCGCGCGCATCGCAGTTGGGTCACTGCGTACGTGTCGCCGAATCGAACCGTGGGCGAGTACCCCGCACCGCAGATACCCATCGAGTTCATAGCGCACGTACCGCCGCCACTCCGTCCTACGTGTCGGGCGCGGCCGACGTACTCGCGACCAAACGTTTCAAATGCCACGCGTGGAGAAACAACTCCCGCTCTGCGCGACTGAGCTTGTCGCGGATGCGACCGAAGTACCAACTCGGAATCGTTGCGTACATCAAGCCGAGATAGAACAGCGCGCCCACCGTCATGCCACTTCCGAATCGGATCGATCGCGCGAAGATCACGATGTGATCCGGATACACGCGATACCCCGCGGGCACGATGTGCAGCCACTCGAGTACGAACGGCACTGCCGCAGCGATCCCACCGAGCGCGACGTACGCGATGCGCTCACTTCGCGAACACTGCAGTGCGAACACGAGTGTTCCCACCGCGACCGCACAGGGTACGTACACGAACGGTCCGACCCAGTGCGAAATCGAGACGACCGTGGCGAAGTGTGCGATGGCGAGTGCGTAGCCGTACCAGGGCCGGACGACTTGAGCGTTGCGAAATGCTGCCGTCAGCACCACGGCGGCGACGGTCAAGAGACTCGTGACGGCGATCGCCGTGTGACTCCGAACGCCCATCAAGTACACGACCGGGATGCATGCAAGCCAAGAGAGATGCACCCAGAAGCCCGATCGGATTCCCTCGCGCTGCGCCTCGCGTTCGCTCGCGGCCATTTCTTCCTGCGCCTCCGGGGGCATCGCGTCGCCATGCTCGACCAGAAGTCGCACCAGGCTTTTTCGTGCGGCTGGTTGCTGCGGATCGAGCGCCAGAGACTCCATGACTCCTCGCATCGCGGCGACGCGCTGCTCCTGCGATTCGGCGGGCGTGCTGTCGTGCGCCAGGGCCTTCTCCGTGGCCAGCTCCGCGCGTTCTGCTTTCTCGAGTGCCAGTGCGCGCCGCCGCTCGAGATCGCGGTCACCATCGAGAAACCGTTCGACGGCGTCCGCCAGCTCACGCGCCGACGCGATTCGCAGCGCGAGATCGTTCGTCGTCGCGCGCACGCACAAGTCGGTAAGCTCGGGCGGAGCGTCCTTCCCCTCCAGCGCCGGACGCATGGCAATTCCTTCGAGCGTCTTCGAGAAGATCTCGGGTGTCGTCGATCCTAAGTGGAATGGGCTGTACGTGAGCGTTTCGTAGAGAATCAGCCCCAACGCGTAGACGTCGCTCCGTCCATCGATCTTGTCGTTCAACCCCCGTGCTTGTTCGGGCGACATGTACGCTGGCGTTCCGACGAGCGCGCCGGCTTGCGTGAGTGCGCCGACGTCACTGGCGGCCGATCCGTCGGTGACCTCTGCCACTCCCGTGATTCTCGCGACACCCCAGTCCAGAACGTACACCTCGCCGAAGTCCCCAAGCATGATGTTGCTTGGCTTCAAGTCCCGGTGAATGACACCGCGCGTGTGCGCATAGTGAACCGCGAGACACACGTTCACGAACGCGTTGAGAAGCTTGCGCCGCGAGAACTGCTGAATCGTAGCGGCATCGCCTTCGTCGATGGCCTCGAGGATCTCCTGCAGTGTGCGGCCCCGCACACGGCGCATCGTGAAGTACATCCCGCCGTCGATGCCGACACCGACGTCGTACACCGGCACGACGGAGGGATGTTCGATCTGCCCCTGGACACGCGCCTCGCGAAGAAATCTCGCCTGCGTGTGCTGCGGAGCGGATGCGCCGTGGTGCATACGCTTGACGGCGACGTCCCGGCCAATCCAGCCGTCGTGCTGCAGTCGCACTTCGCCCATGCCACCGGCACCGAGGACCCTGCCAGACTCGTAGCGCGTCGTTGCGTCCCCCGTGGGCAGCGAGACATGCGAATCGCCCGACGGGTCGTCCGGCATGGTGATGGGCTCGGCCGCAACCGTTTCTGCGGAGCTGTCGACGGTTCGAAGGTTCGGATGGGGTGGGAGGGACGCAATCGTGGGCGCGAGGCCCGGAACCGTTGGAGCAGCGTGGGCGTCGTGCGGTTTGTCGGAAGTCGACATGACCGCGAGGATATCTCAACGTCCGTCCGCAGGACGAGACTTCAACCCAAGTGCTTCGGAGCGGCTCCCACCCTGTCTCGCACCGCGGCGTCGCGTGCGTCCAAGATCCGTTGTGCGATCTGCCGCACGCGCAAAATCAACCATCGCGCCGTGGGACTGGTCGGCGCGTAGTTCGCGGGTCCGAAATACTCGACGCGTCCCTCGTGTCGCAATCGCTCGGCCTGCGCGAAACTCCGGTCGCTTTGCTCGTCGTAGACGGCCAGCGTGCTACCTCCATTCTTGCCCAGCAGGGAAAACGCAGGCACATCCGACGGGCCGTCCGCGATGTAGATCATGTGTTCGAACGGAACGCGTCGGTCCTCGGCGCGCATCGTCGCGTTGACGTCGATCGCGTCGTCGCGATTGCTGCCCTTGTTGATCTCGAACAGCGCCCGCGTCTTGCTCGTGTTGTCGTACGCGACGGCGATCTGCGAAATGGTGCCCCCGACGGCCGGTGCGTCCGATGGGCCGAACCCGGGCAGCGGTGCCGACTCGATGAACTCCGACGCCCAAATTCCATCGACGAACGGTCGAATTGCGCAGCCCTCGATCATGGCGCGCAGTCCAGTCGAAACGATGTAGTGCTCGACGCGGATCTCCACCGGCAGATCTGCGAGCGACGTTCGCACCGTGTCGAAGAACTCGGGTAGCCCCGCATGAAACGCGATGGCGCGACCGAGTTCGCGGAGTCGAGCGTTGTTCAGTCCCGGAAACCGACCGTGATGGGCATACGTGATCAGGTGATTCAAGTACGTCGTGTCAGGATGAACGCGAACGCCCGCACGAGCGAAGTGCGCCGGCAGTGCGTTGACCTCGTTCCAGAACGTCTTCGCATCGACACCGTACGCCGCGAAGATTGGATCCTGCATGTACCCAGGGATCAGCGTCTTGTCGAAGTCCCAGACCAGGGCGACGACGTTCTGCGCGTGCAGCGACGACGTCACGTCGGCTCTCCCGCCGCACGCGACGGTCCAGGTGCTGGACTCGTTGCGGTCGGCGTGCCGCCCACAGCGCCCGACACGATCGCGACGACGAGCGCAACGGCACCGCCAAGCAGCGTGAGATACCACCCGTACCCGAGCTCGAGGCGGATGACACCCGCGAGCCTCCGTGCGAACTCGCTCGAGAGAGAGTCCCCCGTGCCTTGCGCACCGGCCGCACGGAGTGCCGTTCGCATCTGCGAACCCACGGCCACGAAATTTCCGAGGGCCGTCAGCACGAGCACCGTGGCCGCCATCGCCGCGCCCCACCGCGCCCGACGCGCACGACGGCCGGCGAACGCCAACGCGATTCCCAGCAGCGCACACGCCGGCACCAAGCCCACCCAGATCGTGCGCGCCTCTCCAGGCCGCGCGGCGTGTCCCGCCGAGCGCGACGCACGATCCGGTGGCGCGTCCGAAGGCGACAAACCCATGTCGAAGCTTCCACCCGGGGCTTGCTCTGCCGTCAGCCGTGGATTCGCCGGCCCGGACGACGCGCGTGACGGCGACGCAATTCCGGTGCGCATCATTCCGTACCCGGTGGCCGTCGCGAGTGGGCTTCCCTGGCAACTGACCGTGTACCACGGCAGAAAGAACGCGATCAGCGCGAGCGCGAATGCCGGCGACGCTCCCAACGACCACAGACTCCCGCGTTCCATAGGCGCGCGCCTTCAGCCCGCTCGAGTCCACTCGGCGGGAGTGCGAGTCGTGAGGGCGAGTGCGTGAATCGTCCCGGAGCGAAGCTCTTCGGCGAACAATTGGTTCACCATCCGGTGCCGTTCGATCGGCGATTTGCCGACAAACGCCTCGCACACGACGATGGCTGTGAAGTGTGTGCTCTTCCCCGGAATCGCGCCTGCATGGCCCGCGTGCTTGTGCGAATCGTCGACAACTTCGACGTGCGAAGCCTGGAGCCGATCGCGCAGGACGTTTTCGATGTGAGATCGCATGGGGCGGTTGCGGAACGGTTCGATTGTCCGACGCCCGGTCGTTGCGTCAAGCAGGAACCGCGGGGTGCCGATTCCCCTCATGGATTGGCGCGCGGGCGGAGGCCGTACGGCTCGATCGGGTGGATCGCCGCTTGGCCCGCACGATACCGCTGAACGGCGTCGGCGTGCGCAGTGGGGTCGGTCAGTCGAAGCGGGTGCAATTCGCCGGGGTCGGTTCGCAAGTCGAAGACGTCGAAATGCTCGTTTTCGCCGTACGCGATGATCTTGACGTTCGAATGGATGAGCACGCGCCGGCGACTGTTGTTGCTCGTTCGCGCGAGGTCGATCCACACGTCTCGTTCGCCACCGTCGGCACCACACACTTCGTCGACGAGCGACCGACCGCGCCACGCGCTCGGTGCCGGCTGTACCCCGAGCAGCGCCAGGACCGTCGGTGCGAGATCCGCATGGCTGCGCGAGCGGTCCACGACGTGCGGCGTCGCGCCCGGCATGCGAATCATCCACGGGACGTGAACCAACTCCTGCCACAGTTCGAACGCGTGCCGAAAATGGCCATGCTCACCGAACGCCTCGCCGTGATCTGCGGTGATCATGACGACAGTTCGCGCCGCCCACGCCTGCCGGTCGATGAACGCGAGCAATCGACCGACCGTGCGATCGGCAAACGTCACTTCGCCGTCGTACCGGTCGCGTGCGCGCCGGCCGTACGGACCGATGCCTTCGTGTGCGTTGTACTCATCGTGCGGATCCATGAAATGAAACCACGCGAAGAACCGCCCCGAAGTGTTTGCCGAGTCGGAGAGCAAGCGCTCGGCGATCGCCTCGTGTTGGACGCTCGTGATGTCGACGTCCGTGAGATTGTTGTGGTGCAGATTCGGAACGAGTTCCCACACGTCGAATCCCTGCTCGAATCCCGCCGAGCCGCGGCCAAAGTACCAATGCGCGTGGGCCGCGAGCGTGCGAACACCTGCCGCGTGGAGAAGCTCCGGGAACATCTCGACGGAGTCCGGGTAGTGCCCGAAGAAAAAGCCACTGCGCGCGAGTTCGCTGGGCAGCCGCGCGCCGAGAAAACCGCCGACGGACATCGACGTGTACGAAGACAATGCATGCGCCCGCGTGAAGTCGACCGCGCTCGTCGCGAATCGTGACAGTGCGGGTGCGATGCGCGCGGCCACGGGGGCTTCGTTTCCGCGCGGGTGAAAGATGTCGCCCCGGAGACTGTCAATCGAGAGGAGTACGACGTTGTAGGGGCCGTCGGATCCACACGCGGGGCGCACTCTCGGGGCGCGGGCGGACGCAGCGAGCGCTGCCGCGTCTTGGACATTCGCGCGCGCCACGTCGACGGAGTTCTCGCGCGCGGCGTCCGCGGCGGAGGCGACGTGGGAATCACGCTGTGCGCAACCGACGAGAACTGCACACGCGATGAACGCGAAGGCGAGATCGATCCGCAGCGTGAATTCGTTTCGCGTAGCCGAGAGCGAAAAAAGGCGGCGCCGGCTGAGGGCGGGGGGGGAACACCATGCCGGCGCCGCCTGACTCTCCAGGTACAAGGTCCGTGCCAGTCGCGGCGTGCGTTCGTCGGCCTGAGAACACTCTGGATTCTTCGCGCCGCGTTCGCGCGAAGCTTTCATTCCTGCAATCCGATATTTCAAGTCGGCCGTTCTCCGCGCCGCGCCGCACGCACGACTTCGCGCACCGATCGATCGAGTCCGAGTGCGGACGTATCGACGACGACGTCCGCGCGTTCATACAGCGGACGGCGCGCTCGCAGCAGCGTCTCGAGGTCGCTCATCGCGTTCGGATGATTCGCCATGGGCCTCGCGTCGCCTTGGGCGACGACCCGCGCGAGATGCTCTTGCGGTGTGGCCTTGAGCCAGATCGTTCGCGCGCTACGGCGCAACAGTTCGAACGTCTCGTGCTCCGTCACGATGCCGCCGCCGGTCGCGAGCACGCACGGCACGCCGCCGGCCAGAAACGCCCGCAGCGTCTCGCGCTCGACCTGTCGGTAAAACTCCGTGCCGTGCATCTCGAACAACGCGCCGCGGCTCATGCCTGCCCGCTGTTCGACCAACGCATCGAGCTCGAAGAACGCCACGCCGAGCCGCTCGGCCGCGCGCGCGCCGATCGTCGACTTGCCTGCGCCGCGCAGACCGAGCAAGGCAATCACGCCCGTGCGCTCGCTCGGCGCCGTGCGGGATCCAGCCGCGGATCGCTCGGCGTCGGCCAACAGTTGCGACGCCGACGTCCCGAGCGCGCGCGCCACTTGCTCCAGCTTCGCGACGGAAATGTTCGCCGCGCCGCCCTCGAGCTGCACGAGGAATCGCTGGCTGACATGCCCCACCGCCGCGAGCTCCCGAAGGCTCGCGCCGACGGAAAGACGCCGCTGACGCACCGCGGCCCCGAGCCCTTCCAAGAGAGAATCTCGCTGCGAACTTAGCGAGTTGTCCGTTTCGAGTGCCACGCGGATAGGGAACTATAATGCGCAGAAATACTAACGTAAAGAAATATATTGCTTGCTCCACGTCACGATTCGCTCTACCCATTGTCCACCATGGCTGACCCGATCCGGTTTCAGACGCATCCCGACCGCTATCGGCACTGGAAGCTCGACGTCGATGGCGCCATCGCTCGACTCTCGATGAACGTCCGCGAAGACGAAGGGCTTCGTCCCGGCTATCCGCTCAAGCTCAACTCGTACGATCTCGGCGTCGACATCGAACTTGCCGACGCCATCATGCGCATCCGCTTCGAGCATCCCGACGTGCGCACGGTCGTCGTGTCGAGTGCGAAGGACCGCGTGTTCTGCTCGGGCGCGAACATCTACATGCTCGCGAGTTCGACGCACGGATTCAAGGTCAACTTCTGCAAGTACACGAACGAAACGCGGCTCTACATCGAAGATGCCTCGAACGAGACGGGCATCCGGTTCTTGTGCGCGATCAACGGTCCGTGCGCCGGTGGCGGGTACGAACTGGCGCTCGCGTGCGACGAGATCATTTTGCAGGACGACGGATCGAGCGCCGTCAGCCTCCCCGAAGTTCCATTGCTCGGCGTGCTTCCCGGCACCGGCGGACTGACGCGCGTCGTCGACAAGCGCAAGGTCCGTCGCGATCTCGCGGACGTGTTCTCCACGCTCGCCGAGGGTGTTCGGGGAAAGCGCGCGGTCGACTGGCGGCTGGTCGATCGCACGGTGCCGCGCAGCAAGTTCAACGAGACGGTCGACGCGCGCGCGAAGCAACTTGCGGACGCGTCGGCACGAAAGAGCGGCGGCGAACCGGGCGTGGCGCTCGCGGCTCTCGAGCCGGTGTACGCGGCGAACGGCACGGAGTACGCGTACGTGAGCGTCAAGCTCGAGCCCGAGCAGCGCGTGGCGGAGATCACCATGCGCGGACCGCGCGGCGCGCCGCCCGAGAGTGCCCGCGCAATGCGAGCGGCCGGAAGTGATCTCTGGGCGCTGCGTGCGTTTCGCGAACTCGACGATGCCATTCTCGATCTGCGCTTCAATCACCCGACCAGCGGCCTGATCGTGCTGAAAACCGAGGGCGATTCCGAGATCGTCCGCAGCTGGGACGCCAAACTCGCCGCGCTCAGAGACGACGCGTTCGTCAAGGAAGTGCTTCTGTTGATGCGGCGAGTCTTGAAGCGCGTCGACCAGTCGGCACGCAGCTTGTTCGCCGTCGTCGAGCCGGGATCCTGTTTCGCAGGCTCGTTGTTGGAACTCGCGCTCGCGGCGGACCGGATCTACATGAAAGACGATCCCGATGCGTCCAACACGCTCTCGCTCAGCGTCGCGAACTTCGGCGGGTTCCCGGGCGCAAATGGTTTGACCCGATTGCAGACGCGGTACCTCCACGATCCAGCGCAGGTCGGGCGATTGCAAGAAGTCACCGCGCCGATCGACGCGGCCGCCGCGCTCAAGCACGGGCTCGTGACGTTTGCACCCGACGGGATCGACTGGGACGACGAAGTGCGCGTGGCGATCGAAGAGCGCGCGTCGCTGTCGCCCGATGCGCTGACCGGAATGGAAGCTTCGCTTCGCTTCGCCGGGCCGGAGACGATGGAAACCAAAATCTTCGGCCGACTGTCGGCCTGGCAGAACTGGATCTTCATTCGCCCCAACGCCACCGGGCAGCGGGGCGCGCTCACGATGTATGGCAAGCCCGAGCGGGCCGAGTTCGATTGGAAGAGAACCTGAGATTCTCAGCCACGGAGAAACGCACGATGAGTTCGATCGCCACCGAAGAGAAGATTCCCAACAACGTCGATCTGTCGTCAGACAAGCGGCTGCAGCGTGCTCTCGAAGAGTGGCAGCCGAAGTTCCGCGAGTGGTGGATGACGATGGGGCCCGAAGGGTTTCAAGCGGACGACGTGTTCTTGCGCACGGCCATCTCGGTCGATTCCGATGGATGGGCACACTATGACTACGTGAAAATGCCCGACTACCGTTGGGGCATTTTTCTCGCGGATCAGGTCCCCAATCGCACGATCGGCTTCGGTGACTCGTTCGGCAAGCCCGTGTGGCAACAAGTCCCCGGCGAGTTCCGAAACGTGCTGCGCCGTCTGATCGTCACGCAGGGCGACACGGAGCCTGCGAGCGTCGAGCAGCAACGACTGCTCGGACAGACCTGCCCCAGTCTTTACGACCTGCGGAATCTGTTTCAGGTGAACGTCGAAGAGGGCCGCCACCTCTGGGCGATGGTGTATCTGCTTCAGTCGTATTTCGGGCGCGACGGACGGGAAGAAGCCGAAGGACTTCTCGAGCGTCGCTCGGGAACGCCCGACAAGCCGCGGATTCTCGGTGCGTTCAACGAGCCGTGCGAGCACTGGCTGTCGTTCTTCATGTTCACGTACTTCACCGATCGCGATGGCAAGTTCCAGCTGCTCGCCCTCGCGGAGTCAGGGTTCGACCCGCTCAGCCGCACGACGCGGTTCATGCTCACGGAAGAAGCGCATCACATGTTCGTCGGCGAGGCCGGCATCGGACGGATCATCGAGAAGTCCGTCGAATTGATGAAGCAGGAGCCCAACGGCGACGTGCGCAAGCTGATGGGCATCGACCTGCCCACGATGCAGAAGTACATCAACTTCTGGTTTACCGTTTCCCTCGACCTCTTCGGCGGCGAGATCAGCTCGAACGCAGCGAACTTCTTCGCGTCGGGACTCAAGGGCCGCGCGAAAGAAGAGAAGTGGCCGGATCACATCGCGCTCGACGCGGTGAAGACGATCGCGGTGCCCAAGGATGGCAAGCTCGTCAACGAAGACGTCCCGCTTCGCAATGCGATGAACGAGGTGCTGCGCGAGGAGTACGCCGACGACTCCCAGCGCGGCATCGACAAGTGGAACCGCACGATCGCCAACGCCGGCGTCGACTTCCGGTTCAAGCTTCCGAGCACGCGGTTCCATCGTGCGACGGGCATCTATGCCGGGTTGCACTTCACGCCGGACGGTCAAATGATCGCCGAAGATGAGTGGAATCGTCGGAAGAACGAATGGCTCCCGTCCGCCGAAGACTCCGCGTACGTCAAGAGCCTGATGACCCGCCCGATCTTCGAGCGGGGCAAGATGGCCCACTGGATCGCGGCCCCCAAGGCCGGAATCAAGGGCAATCCCGTCGACTTCGAATACGTCAAACACCACGCGTAGCCCCCACTTGACAGATTTGCGAACGTAGTTCACATTTCGAACGTGGTTCGCAGAACGACCCCGAAGACGACGGAAGCGAAGGCCCCGCGGCCGCGCATTGCGAAGCGCCGCGAGGCGAAGTCGACGGCGATCCTCGACGCGGCCATGCGCATCGCCGTGCGTGAGGGCGTCGACTCACTGACGCTGCAGGGGCTCGCGGCGGCGCTCGACGTGGCGGTCGGTGCGATCTACCGGTATTTTCCGTCGAAGGACGCAGTCCTCGCCGGCCTGCAGGGTCAGGCCATTGCGCGGCTCGAAGAGTCGCTCGCCGCGCGCGATGCACGCTGCACGGAATTGATCACGCAACGCAAGATGCGCGAGCGCGGCGCGGCGTTGTTGCGGCTGCTCGCGGCCGCCGACGCGTATGCCACGATGGGACGCGAGCACCCGACGCACTTCCGACTGTTCAGCTTGATGCTCGCCGACACGCACACGCTCGTGCGGGACGCCGAGGGCGCGGGCGTTCTCGCTGCGGCGCGGCCCGTGCTCGAACGAGTTGGGATGCAGTTTGCCGGCGCCACCTACGCACGCGCGGTCGGGCCCGGATCACCCGCGGAACGAGCGGTGCTCTACTGGGCGGGCCTGCACGGCGTGCTGCAACTCGCCAAGCTCGACCGGCTGCAGCCGGGACTGTTCGACGTCAATCGCCGCCTGCCCGCAATGGCCAGCACGCTGCTGCGTGGGTGGGGGGCCGATGTGAAAGATCTCGCGCGTGCGGTACGGCTGGTGCCCGCCACGCGTGAGCGGGAACCTCGGAGGAACGCATGAGCGCAATCGTTTGGGTGTTGGTCGGTGCAACCGCGTGGACGTTCATCGAATACGCGTTGCACAACTGGTACGGGCACAAGTCCCGCGGGCGCAACGACTTCTCGCGCGAGCACTTGAAGCACCACGCCGTGTTCGAGTACTTCACGGCCACGGCGAAGAAACTCGCGACGGCCGTACCCGTGATCACGCTGTTCGGCGCGGCCATCGTGTTGTTGCTGGGCGTCGTCGACGGCCTCGCGTTCACGTTTGGATTCGCCGTGATGTACACCACCTACGAAGTCCTTCACCGTCGGATTCACACGCACGCACCGACCAACGGATACGGCCGCTGGGCGCGAATGCACCACCTCTACCACCATTTCGGAAACTCGAAGATGAACCACGGCGTCACGACACCGATCTGGGACATGGTGTTCGGCACGTACGTCCGTCCCGAGACGATCCGCGTTCCGTCACGTCACGTCATGCGCTGGCTGCGCGATCCATCGACGGGCGAAGTCGCCACGCCTCACTCGGCCGACTACCACATCGCCGATCAGTCCTCGTAGCGCTCGATCTCGGGTGGCGCCAGCGGCCCCTCGACCGGGCGCTGTCGCACGATCGGCACGTTTTCGTTGCACTCCCACGCGAGGCCCCGCGTGGGACTTTCGTTGACGCAACGACACGACATTCTCGGGTACCGACAGATTCGTCCCTCCGGCGGCGGACACGACGCCCCGTCGGTCGGCTGCGTCGCAGGACATCGCGGTCCGCGTCGGGACTGCGCAACGGCCGGCTGCGGTGCGAGGGCCGAAGCGAGCGCAATCGCTCCAGCAGGAATTCCGAGTGCAAGGGCGGCGGCGAATCGAACGCTTCGTTCCATGGCGGGCTCCGTAGGGTATCAGCGCACGGCGGGCGCGCACAGCGGAACATCCGTCCGCGAGCGTTTCGACGGCGGGCGAATCCGGTTTATTCTGCGCGACGCGTGATGGTCCCCGCCGTCCCAATCGATCGCGCGAGTCCCCGCGGCCGAATCCGCGAATCACCCGCGGGCACGCGTGTCGCGCTTGCGGCGCTGCTCGTCGTGGCCACCGGTTGCTCACTGTCGCATCGCCCGCTGCGCCTCGACGCACATCAGTCCGACGGCACCGGGCTCGACGAGACGCCAGTCGATTCGCTCGACGAAAGCCCGCTCGACGAACTCGACGACGCTGCGGGCACCGACGCGGATCTCGACGCGCGCGATTCGGCCGCCGACGTGCTCGTGGACACGCCAACCGTCGACACAACCGACGTGACAGACGGCCCGACCGGGGACACAGGATGCCTGGCGGGAATGCTCCCGTGCAGCGGCATGTGCGTGGACGTCTTGAACGACCGCACAAATTGCGGCGGATGCGGCCGGACATGCCCGGCGGGACAGAACTGCACGCTGGGCACGTGCCAGGATTGCATCGCGGGGTACATCCGCTGCGCCGCGACCGCGTGTCTGAATCCGTACTCCGATGCGCTGAACTGCGGCGGCTGCGACGTTCGCTGCGCGCCAGGCCAGGCCTGCGTCCGGGGTCGTTGTCGTTGCGATGTCGGGCAAACGTTTTGCGGCACCCGCTGCGTCGACGCGCGCACCAACCCGATTCACTGCGGCGGCTGCGGCACGATCTGCCCACTCGGACAGTCGTGCATCGACGGCTCGTGCCAGTGCCCGATGGGCGCACAGTTCTGTGCGGCCCGGTGCGTCGACACCATGACCCACCCTGCGCACTGCGGTCGATGCGGCAGCGCGTGCATGGCGGGACAGAGTTGCGTGGCCGGCGTGTGTCGCTGCCCGTCGGGGTACGACTTGTGCGGAACGCGATGCGTGAACCTCCAGACGAGCGTCGCCAACTGCGGTCGCTGTGCACGACCCTGCACTGGCAGCGAGGGCTGCATCGCCGGAAGCTGCGTGGGAAGCTGTCCGTCCCCTCGCGACATGTGCCCCGGGCGATGCGTCGACCAGAGCAGCGATCCGACCGCGTGCGGCAACTGCACGACCACGTGCCGATTGACGGAGAGTTGCATCGGCGGATCGTGCGATTGCCCGCGCGGTCTCGACTACTGCACGGGTGCCGCGCGCTGTGTCGACCATCAGACCGACATGAGCTATTGCGGCAACTGCACCGGCGCGTGCCGGGTGGGAGAATGGTGCGTCGCGGGTGCCTGTGTGTGCCCGAGCGGTCAAGAGTTCTGCACGGGCGCAGCGCGATGCGTCGACACGTACACCGATCCGCTCCGCTGCGGGAACTGCACGACGATCTGTCGCAACACGGAACAATGCATCTCGGGGTCGTGTGCGTGCCCCGCGGGACAAACGTATTGCACCGGCGCCGCGCGATGTGTCGACACGATGTCGGACCCACTTCGTTGCGGCAACTGCACGACGGTGTGTCCCGCGGGCCGTGCCTGTGTGGGAGGAATCTGCACGTGAACGGGTTTTGCCGGTGAAAGGATCGTCCGCGTGATTCGACGTTTCCACGTGAGCGCGTGCGTGGGCCTCGTGCTCACGTCGATCGTCGGATGCACGACACCTGCGGGGCGACCCGACGTGCAGGACGACGCAGCGAACGCCACGGACGCAACGGGAGACCGCGCGACGAATCCGCCAGACGTCGCGCCGTGCCCGGACGACGCCGCGGTCGACGACGTGCCCACGCCGGCGATTCACACTCCGCGCTGGGCGTTCGAGCCGTGGATCTCGAAAGACATCTCGGACACTGCCGATACGTACGCGTTCGTCCGTGGCTTCCGCGATCGGGACATTCCCGTGGGGACGGTCGTGCTCGATAGCCCATGGGAGACGAACTACAACACGTTTGTCCCCGACACCGTGCGATATCCGAACTTCGCGCAACTCGTCCGCGACATGCACGCCGACAACGTTCGAGTCGTTCTATGGATCACGCAGATGATCAATCGTGTCTCGTTCGACGGCGAGCCGGGCGGGACGATCTACGACGGCCCATCGCCGAACTTCGAACTTGCGCAGCGGTGTGGGTTCTTCGTCAATCACGGCGCGCTCTATACGTGGTGGAAGGGCCAGGGCGGCGGACTCGATTTCTTCAATGCACGTGCCGCCGCGTGGTGGCATCGGCAGCAGGACGGCGTGTTGGATCTCGGCATCGACGGATGGAAGCTCGATTTTGGCGAGTCCTACGTTCGCACTCCCACGATTCAGACGGCGGTCGGCACGATGCCGCATCAGAGATACTCCGAGGAATACTATCGGGACTTTCTCGCGTACGGCGTGTCCCGTCGGGGTCGCGAGAATTTCCTGACGATGGTCCGCCCGTGGGACGAGTCGTACGGTTTCGCGGGGCGCTTTCACGCACGGAGGGAACACGCTCCGGTCGCGTGGGTCGGCGACCAACGTCGCGACTGGATCGGAATCGTCGATGCGCTCGACGAGACTTTCCGCTCCGCGCGCGCCGGGTACGCGATGCTCGGCTCGGACGTCGGCGGCTATCTCGATTTCAACGACCTCGATCCGCTGGGTCCGCGCATTCCATTCGACACGGCGGTACTCGCGCGGTGGACGCCGATCGGCGCACTGATGCCGTTCATGCAGCTGCATGGTCGGGCGAACATCACGCCATGGACCGTGCCCGACCACGTCGACGAAACGGTGCGACTGTATCGCTACTGGTCGAAGCTGCACCACGAACTCGTGCCGTTTCTCTATTCGATTACCGAACACGCATGGCGCGGCGAGGGTCCGACTCCCATTGAGCCCATCGGCGATCCGAGCGCGTGGGCGGGCGACTATCGCTATGTGCTCGGTCGCGCGTTTCTCGTTGCACCGATCGTCGATGCCTCAGGTCGTCGCGACGTGCCGCTCCCCTCCGACGCGCGATGGTACGACTGGTGGAACCCGGGCGCCGCTTTCCTGGACGGCGGGCAGACGCTGCGCGCAGTCGACGCGACGGACCGCGCGCGCATTCCGCTGTACGTCCGCGAGGGAGCGATCATCCCAGCGCACGTGAGTGACGACATCACGGGACTAGGCAATACGGCGTCGGCGGGGCGGCTGACGTTGGTGCTGTATCCCGGCCGCACGATGACGTCACTGGATCTCATCGACGACGACGAGCGGCCCAGTCGCATCGACACCGTTGCGACGGCGGCGGGAGCGCACGTGACGGTGGCGCGATCGGTGCGGGCGATGGTGATGCGCATCCGTACGGAGAGCGCGCCGACGCGGATCGTCGTGAATGGCGTCGCGGCGACGCAGTTTGTTACGCGTGCGACGTTGGACGCCGCGACGAGCGGGTGGCTGGACGAGCGTGCCAATCGGTGGACGTGGGTGAGATTGCCCGCGGGGACGGCGGATGTCGTCGTGGAGTGAGAACCCACTCCGCCCACGTTTACATCGACTTTGACCTGAACGTGAACCTGAGCCTCAACGCCACCATTGCCCTTGCCCTCGACTGACCACGCGAACGCGCGGCCACTTCGTTGCAAGCAACCCCATCATCGACAACGTCCACGGTGGTGTCGCCGTTGATGTTCACGTTGATGTTGATGTCGAAGTCAACGTCACGGCCCAGGCGTAGGAGGCCTCGACATACTGATCGGAAAGAAAATTCCGCGCGTGGTATCGTCGTGACGTGGCACGACCGCTGCCGATCGTGATTTGCACGTTGTGGCTTGCCGGCAGCGCCGCATGCGTTCCTCGGCAGACACGCCGCGAGTGCTCCCGCTCGAGCGATTGCGTGTCGCCGCTCGTCGTGCGTCCTGCGAGCGAACGGGCGCATCGCATGTTGGGGCGGTGATCGTTGGGGCGACGTCGGGATTCGTGACGCGGCCAACAACGTGCAGGGCGTGGAGGGCGCGGTGCAGGTCTCCGCGTATTATCACAATACGTGTGCCACGCTTCGGGACGGCTCCGTGATGTGCTGGGGTGACAATGACGACGGGCAACTCGGAAACGGAAGTCGCATGGGTGCGGTCGCGATGCCTGTTCCAGGGACCGTGCGAGGACTCTCGGGCATCGTGGAGGTGCGCGTCGGGGCCAATGCGGCATGCGCCCGTTCCTCGACGGGGTCCGTAACCTGTTGGGGACGGAACCTCGAGGGACTGGCTGGAATCGGGACGGCCGGCGCATCGGTACTGGTGCCGGACCGCCCCGTCCTCGGTCTGACGGACGCGGTCGCACTCAGCGTGGGGGAGCTGCACGCGTGCGCGCTCCGTCGAAGTGGCTCCGTGGTCTGTTGGGGCTTCAATCAGTTCGGTCAACTCGGCAACGGCACGACGACCAATGCGCCCGCCCCGGTGGCGGTGTCCGGCCTTGCGGGAGTCACGGACATCATCGCGGGCGGGCACGGCACTTGCGCGCGCTCCGGCGCAGGCGTGTCCTGTTGGGGAGGATTGACCACACACACGATCCCCGAGCCTGTCGCGCTACCGTGAACGCCGGGCACCGCGCAGGCACAAGCTCGGTCGGACCGTCGTCGAGCCACCGTCCGCCGCACGCCCTCTGTCGACGGCCGAGTCGCCGACGAGCGGCGCACGCGAGATGTCCACCGCGACGACGTCGAAACCGCGTCGCGCGCCGCTGGAAGGCGCTGCCGAGGCCCCAAATGTACCTGCACGCGCTCGCCTCCGCGCGCAAGGTTGCCGCTCGTGCTCACGCCGCACTACGCTCCCGCCGTGGGGCACTATCGCATTCGCGATCTGTGGACGATTCCGAGCTTGATCAGTCTCGCTCGGTTGCCGCTTGCCGGCGTGTTCGTGCTGGTAGTGTTGTTCGTGCGAACGCCCTTCGCCGCGCTCGCAGTGCTTGCCGCGTCGGGAACCACGGACATGCTCGATGGTTGGTACGCACGCAAGCACCACATGGTCACGCCGACCGGCGCCGTGGTCGACGCGATCACGGACAAAGCGTTCGCACTCACCGTGATCGTCACACTCGTCGCGACGCGTTACCTCGACGCCGCCGCGGTGCTCCTGCTCACGACGCGTGAGATCGGAGAGTTCCCCTTGGTCGTGTGGATGTCCGCGAGTCGACGCGCACGTCGTGGTCAGAGCGAGCGCACGATGGCAAACATCCCAGGCAAGCTCGCCACGACGCTGCAGTTCGCGACCGTGACCGCAGCGCTCTTCCGATGGCCGCACATGCCGATGCTTGCGGCGGTGACCGCAGGTGCGGGTGCCGTCGCGGCGGTCACGTACTGGATCCGCGCAATCGAGATCGTCCGGAGTGAGAGAGTGCACGACCGCGCGGCGTGACGAGAATCACCAGCCTTAGTCGTCGCCGCCGCCGCCGCCGCCGTCGCTGCTGCTGCCCGAGTTCGTGTCGTAGCCGGGATCGTAGGCTTCCGTCGAAGTCGCGCCATCGTCGTAGCCTTTGTTGGCGTTCGGATCGTATCCGGCCCCAGCGTCCGAATCCTTGTATGCGTTCGGATCGACTTGTCCGGCGTAGGGATCTTTGTACGCATTTGGATCGACGTACGCGCTCGGATCGACCTGTCCCGCGTGCGGATCATTGTAGCCACCGCCGCTCTGCGCCCACTGCGCGTTCTGTTGTTGCGTGGCCCACGCCGCCTGCTCCGCTGCGGACATGCCGCCCGCCCCGCCGTAGCCCACGTTCTTCCCGAACGCGCTGCCGGTGCCGTCTTGTACCGAGCCGTACTGATTGTAACCGCCGTTCGCGTACGGATCGCCGCCGCCGTACGACTGGCCGTATTGGCCGTATTGGCCGTATCCCGTCATCCCTTGAATCTGGTGCGGGCCCACCCACGTGGGACTCGATCCGTCCGCCCACTGAACGAGATAGTGCGATCCATTGTGCTGCAAGATCTGACCATCATAGTACTGACCGTTGTTCCACTGCGCGCTCACGCGGCGACCCATCAATGCCGCTCCCGCATTCGCAAGCATGTTGCCCATTCCGCCCATGGCGGACGCGGCAAGTCCGCCCACGGCCGCTGCTGCGACTACACCGACGGCCGCCGCCGCGATTCCGGTTCCGATTCCAAATCCTCCGCCCTGTGGCTGCGGTGCGCCGTATTGCTGCGACTGCATGCCCGGTTGCATCGCGCCGAATCCACCCGGTTGCATCCCGGGTTGCATTCCAGGTTGCATCGCACCGAATCCACCGACTTGTCCCGCCATCATCGGCGGCGCGCCCATCATCGCGGCCGCGGGCTGCCCCGTAATGCGCAGCTCGCCGATTGCCACGTAGTCGCCACCGTGGTTCGAGTGAATCGACAGGCGCACGGCCAGCACGGGATACGGGCACGGCACTGGCAACTGCGCCACGCTGTTCATCGGGGCGACGACGTTCGCGATGTGGATCCACTGCCCCGGCTGCTGTGCGGGCGACACTTCCACCATGATGTCGCGCGCGCCGCTCGTTTCGTACCCGGCAACGCGCGTGTCGATCCATAGCCCGTCGACCATCGCTGCGTCGGACGTGATCTGCAGCACCATCACCTGCGGCAGCCGGGGACGTTGCGGCGAGCACCAGTAGGCCGCCGGACCGCCGTCGAACAGGTTGTTCACAGAGTGACCGGTGCCGTACTCGTCAGGACGCTGCGCAACCGCCACGGGAAGTGCTTGGCTCATGGCACCATGCAACGACGGACTCCGCGGGTGGTCAAGCAGCGAACTTCGCGCGCACGGCGCGCCGCGGAAAGATGAACAGGGGAGGCGGGGAGGGCGGGAGTTGCTTGAATTTGCCGAAGATGGGTGCGTTCTGGTCGGTCGGAGGGGAATTCAGAGGGCGGAGGCGCGTACGATGTACCGGTGATCGGACGAGCGCGAACGTGCGCGGGCCGCATTGCGACATTCGCCATGGGTGTCGTCGCGAGCATTTCTGCGCACGCGTCAGCACCGTCCACCGCGTCACCGGTTCGTGCGCCCGACCCTGCGGCGATGCGGGCCATCGCACCGGGATCGCATGAACCGTCCACCGGCACGGCGTCTCCGATCCGCTACGAGCGACGCGTCGTGCGACAACGGGACGGCGCGCGGGTTGTCGTTCACCTCGCTGCGGTTGATTTGTGCGACGCACGCGTTTCGCTGCGTTCGACGGCGCCAGACGAGGGCGGCGCGACGGTCAGCGCGTGGGCCCATCGCGTCGGTGCGACGGTTGCGATCAATGGCGACTTCTTCGACGCCCCAGGTCCGCGGCCCCTCGGCCCAGCGCGGGGCGCGGGGCGCGATTGGCCGACGCGCACTGCGTACTACTACGACGTGCTTCTCGCGATTCGCAGCGGCTCGCTTCCGGAGATCATCACGGGCAACCCGAGCGCGGCGGTCACGGACATCGTCGCGTCGCAGGAGCGAATCGTCACCGACGGCCAACCCACGTTGAGCCCGTACGTGCGGCACTCGCTCTTTCGCCACCCACGCTCGGCGATCGGCATCACCCGCGACGGGCGTACGTTGATCTTCGCCGTCGCGGACGGTCGCTCGTCGGAGTCGGCCGGAATGACGACGCCGGAGCTCGGTCGATTCATGCACTCGCTCGGCGTGTGGAACGCGCTGCGGATGGACGGCGGCGGGTCATCGACGATGTTTCTCGGGCGGCGCGGTGTCGTGAACCGTCCGAGCGACGGACACGAACGCGCCGTGGCGAACCACATCGGCGTGATCGTCGACGCGACCGTGTCCCCGACACGCGCCGCATGGTGTCGAGTGCCGTAGGCGCGCACGCCCGGCGCGTCCGCGGCGGCATCGCGCTACGGGTCCACGTACACGGGATTCGAGTAGATCCACGGCACTTCGTGAATCACACGCTCCAATCGCCGGATGTACGGCGCCGCGTGGAGCGGATTGATGCGCACTTCCCCGCGGTAGATTCCCGCCGTCGTCACTCGATACTCGAGCGTCGCATCGTTCCCCGCCGCGACTTCGGTCCAACTCATTCCCTCGGCGCGCAAGATTCGCATGCGCACCGTCGGCGTCGGAAGTGCTGGGTTCAGCCCGGCCACAGAGGGTCGCAACATCCGCAGCAGCGGTGTGTCCGTCAGACGCACCGTCGCGCCGACGTCGCCGTCGGTGCTCGTCCCGCCGGTCGTCGTGCGCACGATGAAGTCGTAGCCCGCGGGAGTTCCCCACGCGTCGAACACGACGTGCCCGCGCCGCGCGCGAATTGCGTCGAGTGCACGCTCGCGCGTGATGGGTCCGTCGAGGAGCAGCATGTTCGAAAAGAAGCGAAAAATGCGGCGATAACTGTCCCCGCGCTCGCCATCGTTGCACAGGCCCTGGATTGCATTCTGATGGGCGTCGCTGCCGGCGAACCCGAGAATGCGCCGCCCCATCAGTGCCATCTGCGCCCACTTGTCCAAGTCGTTCTGGTTCTCGCGGAAGAACGCGATCGCGACCCAGTCGGCCTCCAGATTGCGATCGGTCGTGAAGCGGGACAGGTCGAGAAAGAACTCGCCCGGATTGAAGCCGAGGAACGGCTCCGCGATGCGCGGATCGAGATTGGAGTGGATGTTGTAGACCTCCATCAACTCCGGTTGCAGCTCGAGCATGTGCGCGACGGTGCGCTGCTCGACGTGCGGAATCGCCACGAGTGCGCCGGCCGCGTGGAAAGCCGCCGAGGCCGCGGCGGTGTCTTCCGTGTACGCACGACGCTGGTCGCCGCCGATCGGGTCGGGATGTCGCGTGAGCGCGATCGGCATTACCGCGTTTTCCGCGCCCGGCAAGATCATCGTCCGGTGACCGTTCGCGCACGCGATCCAGTACCCGACGAGTCGGCCGCCGATCTCGATGCGCTCGTCGCCAGGTCGCACCTGCAACACGCGCTCGAACGAGCCATCGCCCATCAGCGTCGCGTGCTCCGTGAGAAACACGATGTCGATCCGCGTGCGACACACCCCGAGACGGAAGTCCTGCAGGCACGGCTCGTTCGGGCCGCCGTCGACGTACGGGTTGCCGTCGCACGCATCGTGCGAGTGAACGGAGTGTGCGTGAATGATCACGCGTGCGGGGACGAGACCCCGAGCGTTGCCGAACATCGCGGCCGGCGTGAGGTCGTGGGGCCAAGGCGGGGGCGGAGGCGGAGCGTCGACGACCAGGTCGTTGACGATGTCGCCCGGATCGGCCGCGTCGGACGAAGCGTCGGCGTCCAGTGTCGAGTTCGACGTGCAGGCCCACGCGGAAGAAGCCAGAACGCACAGGGCGAACGAGAAGATTCGGGTGCGCACGGTCTCGAGAGCATCGCACGCCCGGCCGCCGGCGTGAACTTGGTCGCGAGCCGGTCGCGGCCGACACTGCGCGCCAACCGAACGCGCCAACGCGGTTGCCTCCTTGTGCGGGCAGTTGGCGGCGTGCAGCGCGAATCTTGCTGGAATATCCGATGGCCCGCGACTTGCTCCGTTCGTCCGTGGACCCGGAATCGTCCCCGCGGTCCAAAAACCCCGGAGGACGTCATGGCACCCCTGCGTCGTGCGCGCGCGCGCCGAACCTTCACCCATTGGACACCACTCGCACTCGCGGGAACGCTCGTACTCGGCTGCATCGATCGACCCACCGCGGTGGTCGAACCGCGGACGCAGTCGGCACTGATCTTCGACCTGATCAACAACGCAATCGACAAGGTCGATTTGCTGGTCGTCGTGGACAACTCGAACTCGATGCGTGACAACCAATCGAACATCGCGGCGCAGCTCCGGCCGATGATCGAGAGCCTCACGAGCCCGCCCGACCGCGACGGCGATGGCCGTCCGGATTACCCCGCGGTCCGCGACCTTCACGTCGGCGTCGTGTCAACCGACCTCGGGACGCCCGGCGCGACGGTTCCCGGATGCAGCAACTCCGACGTCGGCGACGACGGCCTGCTGAATCCGATTCGAAACGGCCTGGCGATGCGTCGTCATGAGCCGTGGACCACGGCGCCACCGCCGGGATTTCGTCCCGATGACTGCAATCGCGAGGATCAATTCCCGTCGTTCATCTCGTTCCAGTCGGGGCAAACCGACGTCACGCAGTTCACACACGACTTTCACTGCAACGTCGCCGTGCACATCGGCGGATGCGGTCTCGAGCAGCCGCTCGAGGCTGCGTACCGCGCCCTCGTGTGGCACCGCGCCGACGGACGACCCGGGAACATGGATCCGAACTCGGGTTTTCTCCGCGACGACGCGCTTCTCGCGATTCTGGTTCTGTCCGACGAAGAAGACGGTTCCGTCCGCGACTGCCGTTTCGCCGAGCAGGGTGTGCCCTGCAACGAAGCGATCGACGTATTTCAGATGGGGTCGACGCGTTGGGGAAGCGCCAATCTCAACTCACGTTTCTACACATACGCGCCGGGAAGCCCGCAGGATCCCACCTGGCCGCTCGAGCGCTACGTCGACCCGCGCAATCCCAATCGCGGGTTTCTCTCACTCAAGCCCGGTCATCCCGAGCGCGTGCTGTTCGCTGCGATTACAGGGGTTCCCCTCGACCTTCCCACGCGCTCTGTCGGCGGTGACACGCGCACGGACTGGGATGCACTTCTCGGCGCGCCAGATCCGTCGGATCGCGAGAACTTCCTCACGCGAAATTCTTCGACCGCCTACGACAATCCCGTAAGTCCGTCGGGACCGATTTCCATGCGACAGTCGAACCAAGATCCCGCCTGCCCCGATCGCGTCGTTCCTTCGTGCAGGCGGCAAGGCTCCACGTACGACCCGATGCGCCCGGCATGCCAGACGATGGAGCAATACTTCGCTTGGCCGTCGCGACGAATCGCCGAGATCGCGCGGCGCTTCGACGAGTCGCCCCTGTGCAACGGCAGGCCGTGTCACAGCGGTCTCGTGACGTCCATTTGCCGGAACAGCTACGCCGACGCAACCAACCAGATCGTCGAACAGATCTCGAGTCGCCTGATCGGTCGTTGTCTCGCACGCGTGCTGCAACAGCGCGCCGCGACCGACGGCAACCTCGTCGACTGCGTCGTTCGCGAATCGCTTCCCGCGGGCGCCGCGTGTGATCCCGCCCATGGACGCCGACCGGCGCTCGATCGAAATGGTCGGCCCCTTGCCGACCCCAACGACCTTACCCGAGTCGTCTGCGACGTCGCGCAACTGCCCACGCGCGCCGACGGCACGCCCAACCTCGCGTCGCCCGCTTGCTTCGACATCAACTGCGACGATTCATCGCGAGCAACCGTGCCTGGTGCCGGCTTCTACTACGACACGCAGCCCGACCCGTCCGAGCCGAATTGCCGACAGCGCATTACGATGACGAGCAATGCCACTACGCCCGTCGGTGCCCGCGTCCATCTCGAATGCATCCAGCGGATCACCGGCACCTGAACCACGGCCCTGCCGCGCACGCCGCCGCAGGAAATCCCGCCGCCCGTCGTTGACTCGCCTCGGGATCGTCTGCAACCCTGGCCGGCAGACGTCATGCCCCCTCCCATCACTCGTCGTGTCTTCCTGCGCGTCGTCGGCACGACGACCGTCGCGGCTGCGTGTTCCAATCCCAACCCGACGCCCGATGCAGCGCTCGATGCCAGCGACGGGATGGCCACGGACGCCGTGGACGCCGTCGCGCGCGACGTCGTGTTGCCCGACTGCGGACAACCATTCTGCAGTGCGGAAGAACGCAACGCGCTCGCGGCGATCGCGGACTACATCCTTCCCCCCGACGCGACGCCGGGAGGAGCAGGACTCGGCGCGGTGGAATACGTCGAAGGATTGCTGACCGCGTTCGACGTGACACCGCCGCGCATCTGGGCCGGAGGTCCGTTCTCGGGACGACAGCCGTTCGCGAATGCCGACGGCACAGTGGGCACACGCACACCGGTGAACAGTTTCGCACGATGGCTGCCGCTGACCCGCACGGCGGAACGCGGTTGGCGACTGCGCATCTATGGCAGCGCGGGGGTCATGGGCGGCGGTCCCAACGACATGCTTCTCGGTCCCACGGAGGGATTGCGGGCACTGATGCGGCGCGCGCTGATGGCGATTCTCAACGCGCAGCCCGGACCGTGGGAAACGGCCACGCGCGAGCAGATGACGGCGTTGTTCAACGGGCTCCCGACGGACGTCCAGAAGGCGTTGAAAGAGCTGGTGCTCGAAGCGGCGCTCGCCCCGCCAGAATACGGCGGCAATCGCAACGGGGCGGGATGGAGCACGATCAACTACCCGGGCGACACACAGCCGCTGGGATTCTCGCTGTGGGATGAAACGATGAACCGGTATCGCGAGCGCTTGGACGCGCCGGTGTCCACGGCCGATCGAACGCCGGACCCGGCCCCGCTCGATGCCGAAACGCGGAGGTTTCTCAACACGCTCACGAACATCCTCGGCGGGCGGGTGGCGACATGAGTGCCGACATCCTGGGCAATCGCACTCTCACGCGATTCGACGTGCTGATCATCGGCAGCGGTACCGGTGGTTCGTCCGCGGCAGCCATTCTGACCGCGAACGGACAAAACGTACTCGTGCTCGAAGCGGGGCCGAATCACTATCAAGGGCTCGACGATCCAATGCCGGCGAACGTCACGACGACGTTTTCCAACGACGAATTGAAGATGCGCCGGCGCTACTTCATCGATCAAGATCCACTCATCGAGCCTCGGACGTTCCGCTCCAATGACTCGATGATGGACCGGGAGATCACGGGGGACATCAATGCACTTCCGAAGTGTGTCGGTGGCGCGGCCGTGCATTCCGACATCAAGACTCCGCGGTTTCTACCGTTCGATTTCGAACTCGGCACGATGTTGAGTTCCGTTACCGACGCGAACTTTGCCGATTGGCCGATCACTTACGACCAACTCGAGCCCTTCTACACGTGGGCCGAAACGACGATGGGAGTTTCCGGCGTCGACGGCGCCGACCCGAACCAACCACGGCGAAGTCGGCCGTACGTCATGGGCCCGGGCGTTCCGATGTACGCCGCGCTGCGGCTCGCGGACGGCGCGCGCATGCGGGGACTGTCCGCATTTCCGTACCCAATGGCGATCAATTCGCGTCCGTACGACAACCGCCCCGCCTGCAACGACTGCGGGTTTTGCGGTGGCTACGGATGTCCGACACACGCGAAGGGTGCACCGGCCGTGACGCTCTTGCGACGTGCGTTGCTTTCCGGCCGGTGTCAGTTGCGGCCCGAGACTCGCGTCGTGCGATTGACACGTTCCGGATCTGGGATGTCCATCTCCGGAGTCGAAGCAATTCTGCCGGACGGCGCGCGCATGACGTTCACCGCAGACCGCTACGTACTCGCCGCATCGCCCATCGAAGATGCACGACTGTGCCTCATCAGCGATCCGGGAGGCCCGGGAATTGGCAACTCGAGTGGCATGCTCGGGCGCAATCTGATGTTCCATTTCCAGACGCTGGGCATTGGCATCGTCGAAGAGCGAATGCACGTAGTGCGAAGCAAAAACGTTACGCACGCGATCACGGAATATCGGGGTGTCCCGAACGACCCGATGCGCCCACTCGGAGGGATCATCGAACTCGGCGGGCCGAGCCATCCCATCGAAGAGTCGTTCAACTATGGCATTTCACTGGGCGCGGCAGGACCGCGACTGAAGGCACTGTTGCGCCAGAGTCCGATGCGCGACCACCTCATCGTCCTCACGATGCAGGCCGAGGACGCACCGCAAGCGCGCAATCGCGTCGACCTCGACCCTGGCGTGCGGGACTACGAAGGTCTCCCGGTGCCGCGAATCTCGTACTCGAACCATCGATTCGAATTGGGCGCGCGAGACTTCTATTCTCCGAAGCTGCTCGACATCCTGCAGAGCGCGGGGGCTCGGTGGGCGTTCATCGCACCGGTCGATCGACCGGCGCAATCGCGGCACATCCTTGGCACATTGCGCTTCGGGACGGATGCGCGACAGAGCGTGTGCAACGGGTCGGGTCGATTCCACGATGTCGACAATCTGTATTGCGCCGATGGCGCGCTGTTTCCTACGTCGTCTGGCTACAACCCGATTCTCACGATCGTCTCCGTGTGCGCGCGTGTGGCCGGCGACATGGTATTTCCTGGTTCGCCGGAGCGCGCGCTCATGTAGCGCCGCCGCGTCTGGGTCGCCGCGACGATGCCAATTCACGAGTTGGCGATGGTGTTCTGGGACACCGCGTCTCGCGACCGGCGGAGTTGCACGGGTTTCAGCTCGATCTTGCACGTCGTGCCGCCGTGCTTCGGAATCGTCGACGCAAGCTGGTAGCGCAGGCCGAACTCACTCGCGATCCCCGACTGGAATTGCCCAAAGATCCCGCAATGCGCCGCGTGCCAGCCCGGTCGCGAATACCACGGGCATGCGGTTCCCTCGATCGAGCCCGTGTTGGCGTTCGCGTCGGACTCGGTCCAATGCTCGGGATTGACTCGAAACACCGACTCGCTCACCCGCAGCACTTCGATCGCGAGCGCGGGCGCGTTCTCAGGGTCGGCGGGCAGTTCGAGCGCTTTTCGCATGTGTCGCGCGTACCGGGCCCCGGCCCGGAAGCAGGCATCGCCGAGCACCTTTCGAGCATGGGGCATGTGCGCAGGCAGGTCTTCCGTCAAGACGATGAGCAGCTCACCGAGGTGCGTCGCGACTTCATTCCACCGATCGCGTGGCGTCATGCCCCAGAGGGCCCGCTCGGCGTCCAGTCGTTCGCGAATCGTTCGTGTCGCCCCGCCGGCTTCGTCGAAGATCCACGACATTCGATGGGTGCGCGTGACGCCGTAGAGCGCACTCATGGCATGGCCTGCGGACCGCGCGGACGCGATGCGGGACGACGTGCCGCGTGCAGAAGCGATTGCATCCAGCCGCCGCGTGAACATCCGACCCGAGACCGCCGCGAGCACCGGCCGGGTGCGCGGGCCGAGATGCGGAGTAAGATCCCGCTCGAGCACGCGAATCCAGTCGAGCATCCCGAACGCGGCAAGCCGCCACTGCACGACCGGCGGCAGCAGTTCGCGTCGGTAGACCTCTCGAAGCGTGCGCGCGACGAACGACATCACGCCCCGCAGCCTATCGGATTCCGCGCACGCTGTCCCGCCGACCGCTCGCACGGCGACTGCCGCCACCGGGAGCGTCAGCGCACCGTACGGACTCCCAGACTGTACGCAGCGACGTTGTTCTCGTACTGATACCAGTACGCGCGCACGAAGTACGTCCCGTCCTCGGGGGCCGCGAATCGCAGGCGCGAACAGAACAGGCCGCCGTATTGGTCGTCGCTGCACGCGAGGCCCGTGGCGCCACCACAGTTGTTGTTGCCGGGTGCCGGCGCGAGCGGCGATCGATGGAACTCGACGACGGTGTCGGGGTTGTTGCGACAGTCGCCAGTGCCCGACTCGAAGGTTTCCAGTTCGACGAGCTGCCCCGCTCGGAGCATCAGCGCCGTGTAGTCCTGGTCGTCGTTCGGGCGCAGCGCACCGTTCACGCGCAGGTAGCCGCACCGAGGCGTCATGGCCGCCGTTGCGGGTGCACCGTTCGGCTCCGTTTCGGTCACGACGCACGCAGCCTCGTTGCGACAGCTGGCGCTGCAGCCATCCCCGTCGGCGGCGTTCCCGTCGTCACATTGCTCGTCGGCCGCCGGAAAGCCGTCTCCACAGCGGGTGAGCGAGAACACGATCTGGTATCCGCCTGACATGCCGTCGTGGGTGTCGACGACGAGCGCGTATGGCATCGTTGCGGTCACTGGAAACTCGAGATTCTCCCAACGCCCGGCCGTGCTTCGATTCGAACAGATCGTGGACGTGGCGAGCTGGCTGCACTGCTGTGCGGCGTACATCGAACCGTTGAACCCCGAGTCCGGAAACAGCGCGACACGCAACGTTCCTGTGATCGTCGGCTCGAGGACGTACACGACGTCGGCGCCGCGATTGGCGGTGCAGAGCCCGCTCAACGTGCCGGCGGCGCCCATGGTCGTGCCGCGAAACGCGTGACGCCCCGGCGCAATCGTGAGGTGGTTCATCGTTGTGTCACACAGGTCTTGCGGCGATCCCGTGGGCTCGAGTGAGCAACCGGGCGAACAGCCATCCATGGCCGCCGTGTTCCCGTCGTCGCAACTCTCGCCTGCGTCGATCGCGCCGTCGCCGCAGACACCGATACGATGGCGCAATGCGAACGCGCCGGCGCTGGGCGTCGCCGCGTCGACGAACACGAAATACGTCGCCCCTGCCACGACCGGGAACGCGAGCGCCTCTTGGCCTGCGCGCGAAACGTCGTTGACGCATGCCGTCTGCGACGTAGCGAGATCGCAAGTGCTGCGCACATACAAGCTCGCGTCGAACGACGCGGTGTCGAGGCGAAGATACAGCACACCGCCCACACTCGCGGTGAGCACGAACACTGCGTCCTCGCCCATGGTGTTGCCACAGGCCCCCGTGCCGGCGGTGTCGCCCCCGCGGCCGATCGTCGTGTTCACAACGACGCGCTCTTCGCCGGGACCAGCGACCACGGGATAGCCCGGGCAGCTGCGCGCGCGCGCGGGGTCGGGCGAGCACGCGCCGTTCTCGAGGACGAAGCCCATGTTGCAAGTGACTGTGCAGACAGCCCCGGTGCATCCGACAGAGCCATTCGATACGCCCGCACACGCGCGGCCGCACGCCCCGCAGTTCATCGTGTCCGTCGCAAGTGGCGACTCGCAGCCGTTCGCGGTGTTGGAATCGCAGTCACCGAAACCGGCCGCGCAATCAAGAACGCAGGCGCCGACGCGGCACGCGGGACTCCCGTTTGCACCGGGCGCGCACGCACGGCCGCAGGCACCGCAATTGGCAAGATCAAACGACGGATCGAGGCACGCGTCGAGACAAACGATTCCGCCGTCGCCGCACGTCGTCACGTCGGCTACGTCGTCGGCGGGGTCGTTCGAAGTGTCGGCGACGTCATCGACGACCGCGCCCTCGCTCGGCGCGATGTCCTGCGTCATGACGGCCCGATGCGAGATCGCACATGCCGAGACCAGGGCCACGGATACGACGCAGCCGATCCTGCGCATCGTGGCCCCGCTCGTTCGTCCCATCGCGAGGAGTGTATCCTGCATCGTCGGCAGTGGGTATGACGCGGGGGCGGCCGAGCGTTCGCCGTTACGCGACGAGCCGCAGTGTCCCGGGGAACGGCCGCCGACGCGAGCAGAGCGCCACCTTGCGAATCCGACGTCAAAAGTTAAAAAGTTAAAAAGTTAACTCGAATAGTAAGCCACCGCCTTTGGCGGTGTGACTTGACGGGGCTTTAGCCGTCCCGTCGTGCGATGTCGTCGTAAAAATGGGCGACGGTCTCCTCCGCGCGAACCTGACCGTTCGC